>VFSW01007000.1_pt1 | contig 16457 bp, 15 predicted proteins | sample 5358111 | NCBI WGS metagenome assembly VFSW01 (sample SAMN11554181, study PRJNA540505) | mine drainage metagenome | isolation source: sediment from site ElyBrook_90M | place: USA: Ely Copper Mine, Vershire, VT | collected 2017 | reverse complement strand
GCTCCCCCCGCGGGGCGCGATTTTCGGATCCGGGTGTTTAGAGGTGCCAGCCCGTCCGGTAGCTCAGCGACGCGGACAGGAGGTTCGCGAAGCTGTTGAAGTTGCCGGTGTAGCCCGAGCCGCTGGCCGCGGCGCCGGGCGCGTTGATCGCGCGGCCGTGGAAGAACACGGCGTTGTACGCCGCGTCGACCCCGAGGTCCTTGGTGATCGCGTAGCTCGCGCCGATCGTCAGCGCGTAGCGCGGCAGATCGACGAACGCCGGGTCGAAGGCGCTTTCCGGCAGCGCCGCGGCCTGGTAGTACGCGCCGCCGCGCAGCTGAAGCTTCTCGCTCTGCTTGTAGTTCGCGCCCAAGCCGAAGTTGAGCGACTTGCGCGGGTTGAAGATCTGCGGATTGCCGTTGTTCAGGATGGAGCTCTGGGTCGCCGTCACGCCGCTGTAGACGACGCCGAGCTGGCGCGCCGAGTACCAGTCGTACCACGCCGCGTCGGCCTCGAAGCTCCACTGGTCGTTGGGCATGTACGAGTAGCCGAGCTGGACGTTCTGCGGCATGAACAACGGCGCGGTGACTCCGGTCGAGAAGTTGCTGCCGCCGAAGACGAGCGCGCTTTTGCCGCTGAGCCCCGTGAGCTGGGTCGTGCCGGTGAGGTTCATCTTGACCGAGCTGTGATAGACGAGGCCGATCTGATGGTGCTCGCTGGGGCGGATCGTCGTGCCGAGGTGGTAGCCCCAGCCGTCGCCGGTGCCGGTCAGCGCGGAGTTCGCGTCGGGACCGCCAACGCCGGAGAGGCTCGCGTTCAGCGCGTTCACGTTGACCTTCTTCTCGAGGTCTCCCTCCGTGGTGTCCCAGTAGTCGACGCCGACGCCGACGGAGAACACATCGTTGACCTTGTACGCGACGGACGGCGTGATGTCGATGATGCGCAGGCGCGCGTCGGTCGTCGCGTAGCGGATGGGGCTGTCGCCGTCGAAATGAGTCTCCAGCCCGTACGGCGTCACCACGGCGAGCCCCGCCGCCAGCTTGCCGTCCAGAAACTGCGTCGTCGCCGCGAAGCTCGGGACGATCACGCTCGTCGCGCGCGCGCCGGAGACCTGTCCGGGCTGGCCCGCGGTATATTGCGAGGCCCCGAAGCCTCCCGACGTCGCCGCGTTCGTGAAGGTCGGGCTGGCGTTGACGTAGGTCAGGCCGATCGTGGCCTGGGTGCCTTTCAGGATCGTCATGGCCGCGGGGTTCGTGTAGACCGAGGTGGGGTCGTTCTGCGTGCCCGCCACGCCGGTTCCTCCTTCGCCGAGGGAGCGCGTGCTGATCAATTCGCTGCTGTAGCTCGCCGCGCCGAGCGCGAACGCCTGCGAGCACATCGTCAACGAAAGGAGCGCACCGACGACCGCCTTGAGACGCTTCTTCATTCTTTTGTTCTCCCGCGGGCCGAGGGTTTGCCTGCTAGCGAATTTATAACATTGCTAATCCTTAGGTGTCAAAGCGAATCCGGCCGCCTCCGCGGGGAATTGATACAATGGCCGCGATGAGCGATTCCCCCTTCTCGAAGCTCGGGCTGCACCCGGATCTCGTGCGCGGCACGGCCGCCATGGGCTTCACGGCTCCCACCCCGATCCAGGAGGCGGCCATTCCGCCGGCGCTGGCCGGCGGCGACGTTCTCGGCTGCGCTCAGACCGGCGGCGGCAAGACCGCCGCGTTCGCGCTCCCCCTGCTCCAGCGCCTGATGGCCGAGCACAAGCCCGGCGTGCGCGCGCTCGTGCTCGTGCCGAGCCGCGAGCTGGCCGCCCAGGTCGAAACCGCCCTGCGCGACTGCGGCCGCTTCGCCCCGCTCAAGGTCGCCTTGGTCATCGGCGGCGTCGGCTACTACGGCCAGCGCCAAGCGCTGGCCGGCGGCGCGCAGGTGATCGTGGCCACGCCGGGCCGCCTGCAGGACCACATCCGCCAGGGCTCGGCGCGCCTGGACCGCCTCGAGGTCCTGGTCCTCGACGAGGCCGACCGCATGCTCGACATGGGCTTCCTGCCGGCGATCAAGGAAATACTCGCCAAGCTCCCGAAGGAGCGCCAGACCCTCCTTTTCTCGGCGACGCTCGGGCCCGAGATCCAGAAAATCGCCGCGTTCACCCTGCGCAATCCCAAGCGCGTCGAGATCTCGCGCCCCACGACCGTCGCGGCCGGGATCACCCAGGTCGTCTACCCCGTCCCCCAGGACCGCAAGACCGACCTCCTGGCCGCGCTCCTCGGCGTCGCGGGACTGCGCTCCGGCGTGGTCTTCACGCGCACCAAGCACGGCGCCGACCGCCTGGCCAAGCGCATGGCCGATCGCGGCTTCTCGATCGGTCTCCTGCACTCGGGCCGCACGCAGGGCCAGCGCGCGCAGGCGATGGAGGACTTCCGCAAGGGCCGCACCCAGGTCCTGATCGCGACGGACATCGCCGCCCGCGGCATCGACGTCCGCGAGATCAGCCACGTGGTGAACTTCGACGTGCCGCGCCACCCGGAGGACTACGTCCACCGCGTCGGCCGCACCGCGCGCGCCCAGGGCGTCGGCGACGCGATCACCTTGATGTCGCCGGAAGAGACCCTGTTCCTGCGCGACATCGAGAAGTTCGTCGGCGTGGTCTTTCCGCGCGCGACGCTCCCGGGATTTCCCGCCGCGCCGCCGCGAGAGACGCGCGCGCCGTCAAAGCCTCAAGGGCCCGCGTCCACCGTCCCGAAGGGCTTCCACGGCCACAAGGGCTACGCCGGGAAAAACGCCGGCTTCCGCCGGCGCTAAAGCGTCAGTCCCGCCGGCCGCCGCGCTTGCCGAAGCCGCCCGGCTTGCCGCCGAAACCGGGTTTGCCGCCGGGCTTGCCCCACTTCTTGGGCCCGAACCCGCCCGGCTTCTTGTCGCCGCCGGGCTTGTCTCCCCACTTCTTCGGTCCGAAGCCCCCCGGCTTGTCGCCGAATTTTTTCGGCCCGAACCCGCCGGGCTTGTCGCCCCATTTCTTGGGTCCGAAGCCGCCCGGCTTGTCGCCGAACTTCCTCGGTCCGAAGCCGCCCGGCTTGTCGCCGAATTTCTTCGGCCCGAAGCCTCCGGGCTTGCTCCATTTCTTTTCGCCGCCGAAAGCGGGCTTATCGCTCCATTTTTTTTCCCCGCCGAAGGCGCCGGGCTGGCGCCGCCGGTCCTTGACGCCGGAACGCCGCTCGACGAAGCCGGGAGTTCCCGGACCGCCCGCCGAAGGGGCGCCGCCCGCGGCGCGCTCCTCTTTCGGGCGCGCCTCGTTGATGAAGATCGAGCGCTGGCCGAGGGTCGTGCCGTTGAGCTTGCCCATCGCGGCCTGGGCCTCGGCGTCCGTGCCCATCTCGATGAAGGCGAAGCCCTTCGAGCGCCCGGTCTCGCGGTCCATGATAAGCTTCACGTCGGCGACCCGGCCGCAGGAGGCGAACAGCGCGGTCAACTCGTCCTGGGTCGTGTCGTAGGAAAGCCCGCCGACGAATAATTTATTCCCCATCTCGTCCTCCTTTCGCGGTCTTCAGCGCGGAATGGACGGAACTCAGCGTCGTTCCGACCTCGCGCGCGACCCGCTCGATCAGTTCCTTGCGGCCCAGGCCGCGGCCCATCTCGCGCCCCAGCGTGTCGATCTCTTCCCACCGGCGCATCGACTTCTGGATCAGCGCACGCTGCGACGCGCGGCTTTCAGGAGAATTCGGCGAGCAGCCGCCGCGCGTCTTCGAATTCCGGACGCCGTCGGCTCTCGTCGTCATGGCGTATGATACAACTTTGGCGATGCTCCAGGCCTCGCTCGCCCCGTTCAAGATCGCCTGACCCGCCGAGCGCGGTCCGGCAGGTTCGTTGCGTAATGGCTGGACGCTCCAGACCGGAGCGCGGGAGATGAGATGGCGGCAAAGATACTCATCGTCGACGACGACGCGGACCTGAGGCGCGCGCTGGCCATCGTCCTTCGCTCCCTTTTCACCGTTCTCGAGGCCTCCGGAGGTCTCGAGGCCCTGGCCTTGCTCAAGGAAGAGCGCCCCAGCCTCGTCCTGCTCGACGTATCGATGCCGGGCATGAGCGGCCTGGAGGTGCTCGCGGCGGCCAAGGACGCGCATCCCGGACTCGTCGTCGTCATGCTCACGAGCCGAAAGGATGTCGAGCTCGCGATCCGAGCGCTGAATCTCGGCGCGGTCGAATACGTCACCAAGCCCTTCGACGCCGACTACATCCGCGCCGAGATCGCGCGCCTGATCGGCCCCCCCGGATCTTCGAGCGGCCGGCCCTGGAGGACTCGTCCATGAAGGCCTCCAGCCGGAAGTCACGAATCGCGTACTTCGCGCTTGGGGCCTCCATGCTGGCGGGCGTGTGGGTCGCGGACCGCCTCCTGCCTCCCCAGGCCAACATGTCGGTCTTCTACCTGATTCCGGTCGGATTCGTCGCCTGGTTCTGCGGCGACGCTCCGGCCTACGCCATGTCCGTCTTCGCCGCGGCCCTCTGGCTTCAAGGAGACTTGTCGGACTCGAAGATCTACGACACCTGGTTCATCCCTTATTGGAACGCCATGGTGCACCTCGTCCTCTACGTCCTCACCACCGCCCTGGCCGGCATGATCGTGCGTCTGCGCAAGCTCATCGAGCGGGAGCACGAGATCTCGGAGCTCAAGTCCGACCTGGTCTCGCTGGTGAGCCACGAGTTCGCCAATTCGCTCACGACGTTCAAGCTGTCGCTCACGATCCTCAAGGAATCCGACGGGGACGAGAACTCGGCCCAGCGGCAGATGTGCTACGCCACGCTGCAGCGCGTCTACACCCATCTCGCCGGCGCCGTGGCCAACTACCTGAACCTCAACCGGATCGAAGCGGGCCGCTTCGTCGCTCACCTGCAGGGAACGGGGCTGCGAACGCTGATCCACGCGACGATCTCGCAGATGGGCCCGATCCTTGACGAGCATCAGGTGAAGCTGAACATCGACTTCCCGCCCCATCACGTCGTGGTGAAGGCGGACCCCGACGCCCTCTCCGTGATCATGAGCAATCTGCTCGGCAACGCCTTCAAGTACACGCCGTCGGGCGGGTCGGTCACGGTGCGCATCGCGCAGGACGCGGCGACGGCGCGCGTGAGCGTCGAGGACACCGGCATCGGCATCAGCGCCGCCGACCGGGAGAAGATCGTCACCGGGTTCTATCGAACCGAGAGCGGCCAGAAGACGGCCAAGGGCTTCGGGGTCGGGCTCAAGGTGACCCGAGAACTGCTTGAAAGCCTGGACGCGAAGCTCGAGATCGAGAGCGAGCCCGGGCGCGGCAGCAAGTTTTCCTTCCGCCTGCCTCTCTGGGCTACTTCCCGAACACCAGCAGAGTGAACGTGCCCGGAACCGGGCTCGGCCTCGGATGGGGCTGCTCCGGCGACGCCGCCGGGGCCGCGCCGAAATCGGCCGTGACGAGGAAGACGCGCCCCGTCTTCGGGTCCAGCGCCATCGTGCGCGCCCCCTTGCGCGTTTTCGCCGTCTGCGCGGCCGCGTAAGTCCCGTCGGCCCCGCGTCGGACGACCGTGAGCGTCCCCTCTCCGTTCGAGCTGAACGCCAGCCCCGTTCCAGGGTCGAACGCCGCCGCGTCGGGGCGCTCGCCGATCGCCGGCGTCGCGACGACCTTCCCGGTCGCGGCGTCGACGACCGCCATGAGCTTGTTGGCGCAGACGGCGAACAGGGTCCTGGCCGCGGCGTCGAACGCCAGTCCCGACGGCTCCGCGCACGGCGCCAGCGGCCAGCGCGCCTTCACGGACGCCGCGCGCGCGTCGAGCCGGACAAGCTCGCCCGCGTCCTCGATGTTGACGTAGACCGCGCCGGCCCCGTCGACCGCGGCGAACTCGGGCTTGCCGCCCAGCGGGACCGTCGCGACGACGGTCCCCGCGGCGGCGTCGATCACCGTCGCGTCGCGGCTCTTGCCGTCGAAGGCGAAGACGCGCCGAGTGGACGGGTCGTAAACGATCGCGTCCGGGTTTGCGCCGGTCCTCACCGTTCCCAGGACCTTCAGCGTCTTGAGATCGAAGATCACGACCGAATCGGCCTTGCCGGCGCTGACGAAGCCGCGGCCGAGCTCCGGCGCGAACGCCACGCCGTGGACGCCGTCGGTCCCGGGGATCTCGCCCGTCGGCTTCAGCGTGTCCGCGTCCAGAACCGAGACGCGATTTCCGCGCGTCAGATACAGGCGGCGCGACGCCGCGTCGACCGCCAGGTAGTCCCAGCCGCCCTCGCCGCCGAGGACGACGCTTTGAAGGAGATGATACCTCGGCGTGAAGCTCCCCGCGCGCGACCGGGCCGCGAACGCGAACGCGAAGAAAAGAGCCGCCGCCAGTCCCGCCGCCGCGCGCCGGTTCGAACCAGATTTCATGGGTCCTCGGACAGGCGCAGCGGCGATCGAGCCCGCGCCATCTCGCTTTCGAAATATACGCGAAGCCGAGAAAAGTCCAAGGGCTTCGAAAAGCAGGCGCGGGCTCCCAGAAGCATCGCGTCCTCTTCCATTTGGGAGCTCGGATGGCTCGTCATGAGAAAGATGGGCGCGGCGGACCGGGAGATCAGTTTGTGGATCGAAGCCAATCCCGTCATCCCCGGAAGAACGTTGTCGGTCAGTATGAGGTCGAACTGGCGCCGTTCGACGAGGGCGATCCCGTCCTCCGCCGTCGCGGCGGTCGCCACGACGAAGCCCATCGCCTCGAACTTCGCCTCGCAATCCGCCAGCTGCGCCGGGTCGTCTTCCACGATGAGAACCGCCGGCTTGAGATGATTCATCACGGGGGTCGTTTGTGCCCGCCGTTTAACAAGGGCGGATGCTGAGGAATGTATCAGGCCGGCATTGCCCGAACCTGACGGGACCATTACAGATTTGACAGGAATCGTCAGGCTCCGCCGGAAGGGAGGCGCACCACGAATCGAGCCCCGCCGCCGGCCCTGTTGTCGGCCTCGACCGTCCCGCCCTGCGCCTCGACGAGGGCTTTCACGAGACTCAAGCCCAACCCGAGACCGCTGTGGTCCCGGACGCGCTCGGAGCGGTATAGGCGGTCGAAGATCCGCGGCAAGTCCTCCGCGGCCACGCCCGGGCCGTCGTCCTCGACCGCGATCTCGACCAGGCCGTTTTCCGCGCGCGCGGAAAGGCGGATGCGGCCGGCGACGCCGCCGTACTTGACGGCGTTGTCCAGAAGGTTGGCCAGAACGCGGCGCAACCTCGCGGAGTCCGCGCGGACCGCCACGCCCTCCGCGCAATCCAGTTCCAGGCTCCGGCCCGTCTCCTCGGCGGCGAGGCGATAGAATTCGGCCGACTCCGCCAGCAAGGCGCGCGCGTCGATCCTCTGAAGGCGGGGACGGGACGCCCCCGCTTCCGCCTCGGCTAAATCGATCAGCGTGTCGAGCGTCGCGCACACGCGCTGGGACTCCTCGAGACATTCGGCCAGCGCCGCTCGATCGGCCCCCGCCTCGGGAGCCGCGTTCAGAGCCGCCTCGGCCGCGCTGCGCAGGCGGGTCGCCGGGGTGCGGAGATCGTGGGCGATGTCGTCGAGCGACTCGCGCATTCCGGCGAGCAGCCGCCCGATACGGTCGAGCATGCGGTTGAACAGCAGGCTCAGCGCGTCGAGTTCGTCCCCGCTCCCGCGCGCGGGAACCCGGGCGCTCATGTCGCCCGCCTCGATCGCCGCGGCCGCGGACAGCAGCGCGCGCAGGGGCGACAGGGCGCGCCGCGCCAGGAAATAGCCGGCGCCGCCGGCCAGGAAGAAGATCGGAACCGACGTCAGAAGCGCGACGGCCCGCAAGCGCGCAAGCAAATCTCGGCGATCCTCGTCCGTCAAGCCGACCTGCAAGCGCGTCCCGTCCGGGAACGCCGTCGCGGAGAGCGTCAGGCTCGTCGCCCCGGACCTGGAATCCAGTCGGATCCAGCCTTGAGCCGGGCACGGCGCCCCGCTCAGGGCGGCCGCGTCGAAACCCTTCAAACCGCGGGGGACGTCGAGAAGGAGGCCGCTTCCATCGGCGCGGCACAGGCGGACGACATAGCGGTTGAGAGACAGCCCATGAGACTCCGTGATCTCGTCTTCAAGGCTCTTGAGTCCGCCCTCGCGATAATCGGCGCCGATTTCCTGGATTCGGCCGAGGATGGCGGCGCGATCGCGGTCCCGCAGAGCGCGCGCGGTCAAGCCGTAGGAAATCGCCAAAACCAGGCCGACTCCCGCGGCGAAAAAGGCCGCGCTCCACATCGTGAGGCGGAGCCCCAGCGATGGCCTAGCGAAGGACATAGCCGAGGCCGCGCAGGGTTTCGATCGCCGGCACGCCGGGGCCGAGCTTGGCGCGCAGACGCGACACCAGAACGTCCACCGCGTTCGTCTGCGGATCGAAATCGTAGTTCCAAACCCTCTCGAGGATCACGGTGCGGGACGCCACCGTCCCCGCGCGGCGCATCAGGCATTCGAGCAGCGAAAACTCGCGCGGCTGGAGCTCAACGAGGCGGCCCGCGCGTCGCACCTCGCGGGACAGCAGGTCCAGCGTCAGGTCCCCCCGCGTCAGGCTCGTCGGCTCGCTCGCCGACGACGAACGGCGCACGAGCGCCTGCACGCGCGCCAGCAGCTCGCTGAAGGCGAACGGCTTGGTCAGGTAGTCGTCGCCCCCGCGCGTGAGCCCCTTGACGCGCTCGTTGAGGGAGCGGCGCGCGCTCAGGATCAGCACCGGCAGAGATGAGCCGCGCTTGCGCAGCTCGTCGATCAAGGACAAGCCGTCGAGTCCCGGCAGGCCGAGGTCCACGACGGCCGCGGCGTAAGGCTCCGACAGCGCCGAGGCCAGGGCTTTGCGCCCGTCGGCGACGAGATCCACGGCGTAGCCCGCCTCGCGAAGCCCGCGCGACACGAACGCCCCGATCTTCTCGTCGTCTTCGACGATCAGTATCCTCACGAGGCCAGATTATCATAGTTTTTGAAACCGGTCGCGGCCGTTTTCGCCGCCTGACAAAACTGTAATGCGGCCGTCAGACGGGGGCAAGGTTGACGGGTTATGATCGGAGGAAGGAGAACCCTTATGAAAATCACCAGCCTGTCCGCCGTCGCCGTCGCCGCCGCCGCGCTCACGATCGTCGTCGCCGCATCCGCGCATGAGAAAAGCATCAAGCTCAAGGACCTGCCTGAGGCCGTGCGCAAGACCGCTCTCGAGCAGAGCAAGGGCGGAAGAATCATCGGGCTGAGCGTGGACGTCGAAGACGGGAAGACCGTCTACGAGGCCGAGCTCAAGCTCGGCGCGCGCCGCCTGGACGTCTCGATCGACCAAGCCGGAGCGCTTCTTGAGTCCGAGGAGCGCGTCGCTCTCGCCGAGCTTCCGGCTCCCGTCAAGGCGGGACTTGAAAAAGCCGCGGGAAAAGGAAAGATCACGATGGTCGAGGCGATTTCCAAAAACGGCGCCGTGGCGGAGTACGAAGCGCAGGTCCGCGCCGGCGCGAGGAGATTCGAGGTCAAGGTCGCTCCCGACGGCGGAGCCCTTCCCGAAGCGAAGAAGTGAGGCTCCGGAATTTATCGCGCCGTAAAGAATTATAATCGGAGCGTTGCCGGAATCAGGATGAAGCTCTCCCCTCGCGGTTTTGCGTTCCTCCTCGCGCTCGCGCCGGCCCTCGCGGCCGGCGCGGCGGCCGAGCCGCAGTCGCTGGGCGACTGCCGGAAGCTGGCCGAAAGCCATTCCCCGGTCGCGAATCGCGGCGCGCTCGAGGAGTCGCGCGCGCTCGCCGCCCGCGACGACGCCCGCAGCGCCCGCCTGCCGCAGCTGGTCGGCGACGGGAAATTGACGCGCTCCGACGACGCCGCGACGAACCTGCCCGACGACAACCGCGGCCTCGTGCGCCTCGAGCAGAACATGGCGCCCTGGTCGCCGGAGTGGGTCCGCGGACGCCAGCGCGCGGCGGAAGCCCGCGCCGCCGGGTTCGGGCGCGTGGAGTCGGTCCAGGACGCCGATCTGGCCGTCAAGGCGCTGTACTTCTCGATCCTGCGCGAGGAGGACTCCGCCCGATCGCTCGATCCGATCGAGCGCGAACTCAAGGCCCTTCTCGACACCGTGCTGCCCAAATTCACGATCGGCCGCGTCGCCGCCTTCGACCCGGTGAAGGTCCGCGTGGCGCTCACCGACTTGGCGCGCCTGCGCCAGCTTCTCCAGGCCTCGCTCCGCGGCGACCGGACGGCGCTGGCCGAGGCGCTGGGGCTCGGCGGCGCCGACGGGTGGGAGCTGGCCCCCCTTTCCGCGACCCCGGCGCTCGTCGACGAAGGCTCGGCCGCGCGCGGCCTGCTCGACAATCCCACGCTCGAGGCGCTGAGCGCGCAGATCCGCGCCGCCGAGCTCGGCGTCAGCGCGGCCAAGCGCGCGCGCGCCGGCGACCTGAGCGGCGCGGCCGACGCCGGCTACACCGGGTATTCCACGAGCGGCATGGTCCGCGGCTGGTCCGTCAGCGCCGCGCTGCGCCTCCCGATCTTCGATTGGGGCCGCATCACGGCCCAGACCGCGGCGGAGACGGCGGCGGAGAGCCTGGCCCGGAACTCGCTCGAGGCCGAGAGGCAGAAGGCGACGGCCGACCTGATCGCGACGCTCGCGACGGCGCGCGCCCACCATGACGACCAGCTCCGCCTGACGGCGCTGCTGCCCGACGTGCGGGAGACGGCGTTCGCCAGCGTCGAGCGCTACCGCCGCGGCGGGACCGGAATCCTGGAGGTCAGCGACGCGATCAACCTGTGGCTGCAGACCCTGCTCAACGAGCGCGAGGCCTATTACGGCTATCTCACCGATCTGGCGCGCCTCGAACGCCTGACCGGCGGACGCGTGAAGGTCGCGTATGCCCCGTAAGCTCCGCCTCCTCGCGGCCGCGGCGGCGCTGGCCGCGTGCGGCAAGCGCGCGGAGTTCTCCGCGCCCCCTCTCGAAGACGCCCCGGCCCTCGCCGCGGCCGTGACGGCCGACCTGCCGGTGCGCGTGCCGGCGTACGGCATCGCCCTGAAGGACGGCCGCCTCGAGGTCAACATCGAGGCCGGCGACGCCCGCCTCGTCCGCCCCGGCCAGGCCGCGACCGCCTTCGCGCCGGGCCAGGCTCCGATCCCCTGCGCCGTCTCCCGCGTCCTCCCCGGCGCCAGCGCGGAGACCGGCCAGGCGCTGGCCTGGCTGACGCCCGCGCGAGGCGGACGCGCCGCGCCCAACGAGTTCGTCTCGGCGAGCATCGTCGTCGCGGTGAAGCGGCGCGCGCTGGCGGTGCCCAAGAGCGCCGTGCTCGTGCGCGACGGCCGAACGCTGGTCGTGCGCGCCGACGCGGGAGAAGGCGGCAGGACCGCCTACGTCCCGGTCCCCGTCGAGACCGGCGACGAGTCGGACGACGCCATCGAGATCCGGTCCGGGCTCAAGGCCGGCGACCGCGTCGTGACGGCCGGCGCGATCGGGCCGCTCTACCCCGACTTCAAAGCCGCGGCGGGGGATTGATGGAGTTCTTCCGCAAGGCGCTCACGCGCGTGCTCGCCTCCCGGATCCTCGTCGCCTGGATCGCGGGCGCGATCGTCGCCGCGGGGCTCGTCTCGTACCGCTCGCTGAAGGTGGACCTGTTCCCCCCGCTCAACTTCCCCATCCTCAACGTCATCACCGAGGTGCCGAGCTTCTCCTCGCTGGAGATGGAGCGCCAGGTGACCTTGCCGCTGGAGAGCGCGGCCTCGGGCGTGCTCGGCGTCCGCAAGGTGCGCTCGACGTCGGCGACCGGCATCTCCATGGTCTCGGTCGAGTTCGCGTGGGGCACGGACATGGTCCTGGCGCGCCAGCTCCTGCTCGAGGCGCTGTCCGCCGCGCGCGGCCAGCTCCCGGCCGACGCCGACTCGACCGTCGAGAACCTGGCCGCGGCGCTGTCCATGATCGAGGGCTACAGCCTGAAGGGCCCCGGCGACCCGGTCGCCCTGCGCGACCTCGCGCTGTACGGCCTGAAGCCGCGCCTGCAGCGCCTGCCCGGCGTCTATAAGGTGCTGGTGATGGGCGGCAAGGTCGCGGAGTACGCGGTCCGGCCGAACACGCAGCTGATGCTCAAGTACGACCTGACTCTCGACGAGGTGCGCGCGGCGCTGGCCGACAACAACATCCTCCTCAGCCCCGGCGTGGTCAACGCGCGCGCGCAGGAGCTGGTCATCCACACCAACGGCCAGTTCCGCGACGCGGGAGAGATCGGCGGCGTGGTCGTCGCCGTCAAGAACGGCTACCCGGTGCGCGTCCAGGACGTCGCCGAGGTCGAGAAAGGACTCCAGTACGAGCGCGGAGACACCTCCGACGCCGGAGCGCCGGCCGTGCTGATCAACGTCCTGAAGCAGCCCAACTACGACACCGGCGCGGTCGCCGACGCGGTCGCCGCCGAGATCGTCTCGTTCCGCAAGACCCTGCCCGCCGGCGGCGAGATCCGGAACTACTACGACCAGGCCCAGCTCGTCGGCGACTCCATCGCGAGCGTCAAGGAGAGCGTCTGGATCGGCGCCGTGTTCGTGATCGTCGTCCTGGCGCTCTTCCTGCGCCACCTTCGAACCACGGTGATCGCGGCGCTCAGCATCCCGCTGTCCGTGCTGGCCGCGGTCGTCCTCATGCGCGCGTCCGGCATCGGCATCAACATCATGTCGCTCGGCGGGCTGGCCATCGGCACGGGCATCATCGTCGACGACGCCATCGTCGTCCTCGAGAACATCTTCCGCTGGCTCTCGACGCCGGAGCTGCGCGCCGGGCGCGGGCACCGCGAGACCATCGTCGCCGCGACGGCCGAGGTCGCCGCGCCCGTCGTCGTCTCGACGTTGACCAACATCGGCATCTTCCTGCCCATGTTCCTGGTGGAAGGCTTCGCCGGACGGCTCTTCGCCCCGGTGAGCGCGACCGTGACCTTCGCGCTGCTGGCCTCGCTGGTCGTGGCGCTGACCGCGATTCCCGCGCTGGCCGACCGCTGGCTGGCCGGCCATGAGGCCCGGGAGAAGGAAGGCGCCCTTCACGCCGCCTACGCCCGCGTCCTCGAGCGCGCCCTCGCGCGCCCGAGGACGGTCCTCCTGCTGACGGTGCCGGCGCTCGTCCTCGCCTTCGCGGCCTACCGGACGCTCGAGGTCGAGTTCCTCCCCGCGCTCGACGAGAGCGCCGTCCTGCTGCAGACCGTCATGCCGCCGGGAACGTCGCTGGCCGAGGCGCGGCGGCTGGGCATGAAGCTCGAGGACTGGCTCAAGGGCATGCCCGGCGTCGCGGCCGTCGTGCGCCGGACCGGCCACGCTCCGGGCGCCGAGGACACCGACAACGTCAACCACAGCGACATCACGGTCAAGCTCCTGCCCAAGAACCGGCGCCCGGTCTCGCTCGACGCGTTCATCGCGGCGCTGAAGGAGAAGACCGACGACCTGCCGAGCGTGCAGGTCAACTACCTGATGCCGCTCGCCGACAAGATCAACGACGCCCTGGGCGGCGTGCCCGCCGACATCGGCATCGACCTGTTCGGCCCCGACCTCGCCGTCCTTCACGCCCAGGCCGAGGCACTCCTCGCGAAGATGGCCGGCATCAAGGGCCTGGCCGACGTGCGCCCGCCGTCGGACCTCCCGGTCCCGTCGCTCGAAGTCGAAATCGACAAGAAGGAAGCGGGGCGGCTCGGAATCACCGAGCGCGCCATTCACGACGCGCTGGCGGCGTACTCGCTGGGGCTGACCGCCACCTCCGTGCGCGAGGTCCAGAAGGAGATCGGCGTCGTCCTGCGCTTCAATCCCGCCGGCGCGGACCTCGACCTCGAGACCCTGCGCAGCCTTCCGCTCAAGACCGCGGGCGGCAGCTCGGTTCCGCTCGAGCAGGTCGCCAAGCTCGGCTACGGCCTGATCCCGAGCGAGGTCCTGCACGAGAACATGAGCCGCAAGGTCACGCTCACCGCCGGAGTCTCGGGGCGCGCGACGAAGGACGTCGCGGCCGATCTGACGAAAGCGCTCGACGGCCTGGGCCAGCCCGCGGGCTACTCGTGGGCGTTCTCCGGCAAATACGCGACCGAGCGCAGCGCGCTCGGCAACATGCTCCAGGTCTTCGCGCTCGCCGTGCTCGTCGTCGCGCTCATCCTCTGGATCGAGTTCCGCTCGGCGCGCCAGGTGGGCCTGATCCTGCTCACGATCCCTCTGGCCGCGGTCGGGGCCATGCTCGGATTGCGGTCCTGCCATGAGACGCTGAACGTCTCCTCGATGATCGGCGCGGTGATGCTCGTCGGCATCGTGGTCCGCAACGGCATCATGCTCGTGGATTATTCGAACATGGCGCGCCGCGCCGGCGCCTCGCGCGAGGAGGCGGTCCGCACGGCCGCCGCCAAGCGCCTGCGCCCCATCCTGATGACGGCGTCGGTGACGATCCTGGGCCTGCTGCCGCTCGCCGCCGGCTGGGGCACGGGCGCCGAGCTCCAGCGCCCGCTCGCGGTCGCCGTGATCGGCGGCCTGCTGACCTCGACCCTGCTGACTTTGCTCGTCCTGCCCTCGGCGATGATCCGCTTCGGAGACTGATGGCCGCTCCCGTCCGGCGCGCGAAGGCGCTCGCGCCCCTGGCCGTCGCCGGCATTTGGACGGCGGCGGCGCTGCTGGCTCTGCCGCCGTTCCTCCACCCCCTCTACAACTCGGATCTGTTCTGGCACCTGTCGGCCGGGAAATTCATCCTGCGCGCCGGAGCGCTCCCGCCGGCGGCCGTGCCCGCGCTGGTCCCCCCGTCGGCGGCCTGGATCGACTTCGAATGGCTGTCCCAGGTCCTTTACCAGGCGACGTACGCCGCCGCCGGCTTTCTCGGCCTATGGGCGCTGAAGATCGCCCTGCTCGCCGTCTGCGCGGCCCTGCTGCTCTCGACCCTGCGCCGCGCCGCCGTCCCGTCCGAGTTCCGCGCCGGGGCCCTCGCCGTCTGGGCGGCGGGCGCGCTCTTCTACGCCGACATCCGCCCGGAGCTCTTCTCCGTGGCGCTGTTCGGCGCCCTGCTCTGCGCGCTGGAGGCCTGGCGCGCGCGCGGCCGCGCCTTCGGCGCCGTCGAGCTCGCGGCGGTCGCGGCGCTCTTCGCCCTGTGGGCGAATCTCCACGGCGGCTTCGTCTGCGGCCTGGCCGCCTTCGCCTGCTACCTCGCGCCCGAGCTCGCGGCCCGGAAATGGGCCCGCGCCCGCGCGCTCTCCGCGGCGGCGGCCTGCGCCGCGGCGGGCACTTTCGCCAATCCCTACGGCTGGGGCCCGCACCTCGCGATCCTGGAGCATTGGCGGCAGGGCGAATACCTCTCGCGATACCTTCTCGAGTGGCAGCCCTTCGCCTTCCGCCGCGACCTGCCGCTGCAGCCCGTCGCCGCGCTGGCCCTCGCGGCCGCCGCGATCGCCGCCGTCGGGCTCGCGCGAAAAAAGCCCTGGCCCGCGCGCCTTCCTTGGGGCCTGGCGCTGTGCGCCGCCGTCTTCGGAGTCGAGACCGCGCGGCACATGCGCATGGCGGCGTTCTTCGACGCGCCGGCCGTGCTGTTCGTCTTCATCGCCGCGCGCGAGGCGGACTGGCTCGGGGCGAAGGCCGCGCGGGCCGCTCTGATCGGGGCGCTCGCCCTCGACGCGGCGTTCATGATCGGCTACGCGCCGCATCTCTCCACGGAGTTCCCGTTCGACTCGTCCGAGGTCCCCGTCGCCGCGGCGAATTTCCTCGATCACGAGCGGCCCGTCGTCGAGCCGCTGCGCGTCTTCGCGGAATGGCAGTGGGGCGGATACCTCGCCTGGCGCCTCGACCCTTGGTACGCGGTCCTGATGGACGGGCGCTACGTGTTCCACGACCGCCTGGGCCCCATCCACGACGCCGTCGCCGCGGGGCCGCGGGCCTGGCGCCGCCTGCTCGATGATTGGAGGCTCGACGCCGCGCTCGTCCGCCGCGAGGACCGCTACTACCCCCGGATACTGCTTCCCGGCGGGCGGCCGTGGGGGCGTCCGTGGCACGAGCTCTACATGCCGCGCGCGGACTGGGCCCTCGTGCATGAGGATTCCCAGGCTCTTTTCTTCGTCCGCCGCGACGCCGTTCCCGGCGGCTGGATCTCGTCCCACGAGATAGCGCGGGGCGGCCCGCCGTCGCCCCCGAAGTAGCCGCTCAGTTCACGGCGTCCGTCAACCGGTAAACCTGAAGCTCGGGCCCCCGGAAGACGAGCTCGGACGAGTTCTCCAGCCAGCGCGGGACGCTCCCGCCGGCGACGCGGAGGAGGATCGGGTCGAAGACGACGAAGCGTATCCCGTCTTCAAGGAAGCGAGCGCGGCGCGCGCGGGCGTCCAGCGGCGAGGCGGGGCTCAAGGCCGCGGCGATCCGCGCCTGGATCTCCTCGGAGCCCGCCGACTGGGCCCAGTGGCCGGACACGACCGTATTCCCGCTCTGCGACGGGATCAGCAGGTACAGCGTCGACGGCTCGGCGAAGACCACGTCGTCGGGGCGGCCGCGGGAGTCTGGGTCTTGTTCCGACGCGGCCGTCTGCGCGGCTTCGTCC
>VFSW01006999.1_pt1 | contig 16460 bp, 17 predicted proteins | sample 5358111 | NCBI WGS metagenome assembly VFSW01 (sample SAMN11554181, study PRJNA540505) | mine drainage metagenome | isolation source: sediment from site ElyBrook_90M | place: USA: Ely Copper Mine, Vershire, VT | collected 2017 | reverse complement strand
CCCTCGGCAACCATTCGTGGGACCGCAAGGAAATCATCCCCTACATCGCCCAGCAAAAACGCCTGATCCGCCCGATGAACTACCCGCCCGGCACGCCCGGTGAGGGTGCGGTCGACATCACGTTGGCGGATGGCCGGCGCGTGCTGATCATCCAGGCGATGGGCCGATTGTTCATGGACGCGATGGATTGCCCGTTTCGCGCCACCGAAACGATCCTCGCGCGCGCCCGCCTCGGCGTGACCCATGCCGCCATCCTGATCGATTTCCACGGCGAGGCGACCAGCGAAAAAATGGCCTTCGCCCATGCGTTCGATGGTGCGGTCAGTGCCGTGCTCGGCACCATACCCATTGCCCGACCGCCGACCACCAGGTGCTGCCCGGCGGCACCGCGTTTATGGCGGACGTCGGCATGTGCGGCGATTACGACAGCGTGATCGGCATGGGCAAAGCCCCGGCGATCGCCCGCTTCACCCGCAAAATGCCGGGCGAACGCCTGCACCCGGCAGATGGCGAGGCGACCATCTGCGGTGCGGTGATCGAAACCGGCGCCGATGGCAAGGCGCTGCGGATCGATCCGTTGCGCCTTGGCGGCCGGCTATCACCGATGATGCCGTCAGCGTGACCGGCGCGGCATCATCCGGATCAAGATCCGCTGGCCGCGCCGTTCATGGGCGATCACCGCGCCAACATGCACGACCAGCAGCACGATCAGCGCGATGCCGCCCCAGAAGTGCAGAAACGCGAAATCATGATGGATCGCGCGGCTTTTGCCGACGAATTGCGGCAGGCTGAACAGACCGAACCATTTGACCGGCCGGCCCGCGCCCTCGACGAACAGCACCCCGAAAATCGGCATGGCCACGATGAGCGCGTAGAAACTCCAATGTCCGGCGGCGGCCAGCGCCCGCTCATGCGGCGCAATGGTTTCCGGCAACTGCGGCGGCGTCCGACCCAACCGATAGGCGAGGCGTACCAGCATCAGCACCAGGATCGTGAGCCCGACGCTGATGTGCAGCAGCGCCAGCGTGAGCCGCCCCGGTTTTGGAATCCAGTTATAATGCACGATCAATCCGGCAATGATCAGCCCGATCACTGAAATCGCGATCAGCCAGTGCAACGCCTGGGCGATCGGTCGGTAGCGTGGTTCCATTCTGCAATCCTATCCTTATGTCCGCCGCGACATAACAACCGATAAATGGCAGGTCGATGGCAGCTTTGTTACAATTTCGGGTCATGCTGGCCGCCCACGCCGATTGGAGTGTCGATCCCCGTAAGCGCTGGATCTGCAAGGCGCGCTACGACGGGGACTGGCGGATCGCCGCACCCGAACCGGTTGCGGAGTCCAAAACCCTGCTCGCGCGACTGGCGGGCGAAGCGAAACACGCGCCGATCGCTCTGGGGGTGGATTTTCCGCTGGGGCTGCCGCGGGCCTATGCGGCGCGCGCGGGTATCCCGAACTTCGCTGCCTGGCTGCGTCGGCTCAGCCCGGATGCGGCGCTGTTCCAACCCTGCGCCTCGCTCGATGAGGTCAGCCTTGCGCGGCCGTTCTATCCCAAATCGAGCGTTGCCGGTGCCGGGCAGATGGCGCGGCTCGCCGCTGCCCTGGGGCTGAGCGATGCCAGCGCGTTGCGCCGCGCGGCGGACCGCCAGACCCGACAGCGCCCGGCGGGTGCCGCGATGTTCTGGACCATGGGTGCCAATCAATGCGGCAAGGCGGCCCTGGCGGCTTGGCGGGATTGCCTGATCCCGGGCTTCGCACAGGCGATCCCGATCGCCATCTGGCCCTATGAGGGCAGGTTCACCGATCTGCTCCGCCCGGGCGGCATCGCGCTGGCCGAAACCTACCCGGCGGAGGCCTTGGTCCAACTCGGTTTGAAACTGCCCGGCAGCAAGCGCCGCCAGTCCGACCGCGCCGCGCTCGCCGCACCGATCGGCGCCGTGATGACCCGGCTGGGTGCGACCCCGACCGGTGCACTGGCCGCCATGTTGGACGATGGGTTCGGTGCCAAGGCCGACGGCGAAGATCGGTTCGATTGCCTGCTCGGCGTGCTCGCGATCATCCGCGTGATCGGCGGTGCTTCGGATGGTATTCCGGACGATCCGGTTATCCGCGCGGTGGAGGGTTGGGTCCTGGGCCAGGTCGATCCGCCGCTGGTTCCACCGAACGCAGCAACCCCGCCGACGAAGCATCGCCCGCCGCCTCGAGCCCGGCGATCACGCCCAACCGATCCGCGACCGGGCGATTCTGGCTGAGCTTGCGCTTGCCGATCAACCGGTCGATCACCATCACGATCCCGACGATGCCCTTGAGTTGCGATGCCACGTAATCATCCGGCGCATCATCCACCCGCCACGGTTTCGGCTGGCGCGCCTCATGCAGATCGGTCAGGGCCGTGACGATGTCGTGCAGACCCTGCGCATCCTCGATGATCTCGACCGCGCCATAGGCGTGCACCGCCTCGTAATTCCAGGTCGGCACCACCTTGCCGGTCTCGCGCTTGGTTTCGTACCAATTGGGCGAGACATAGAAATCATGCGCCTGAAACAGCGCCATCGCCTGGGCACCCTGGCGGAGGGATTTCCATTGCGGATTGCCCCGGGCCAGATGGCCGATCAGCCGGCCGTGCGGCGCCGGTGCCTCCTGCCAGGTCAGCGGCAGATGCGTCGCCTCGATCCCGTCGACCCCGGCCGAGACCAGAATTGGCAGGCGGGCCGCCCGCATGATGCCGGCGATGATCGCGGGATCGTCTTCGCGAAACGCCGGCGGGGTGTACATGTTTCTACACCGCCCCGCAGGCCAGCAGGGTTTCGCGCACCGCATCCGCCGGCACCGCGCGGCTGGTGAACGCCGCCCCGATGCCACGCGCCAGCACGAACGAGAGCCGGCCGTCCCGCATTTTCTTGTCGCGCTGCATGTGCTCGATCAGCGCGGCGGCGGCCCAGCCATCGATCCGGTGCGGCAAGCCGACCCGTGCGAGATGCGCGGATACCCGCCGCGCAATTTCCGGATCGCAATGCCCCAGCCGTGCCGACAGATCGAACGCGCAGACCAGCCCGATCGCCACCGCCTCGCCATGCAGCAGGGCAGGGCCGTAGCCGGTTTCCGCCTCGAACGTGTGAGCGAAACTATGCCCCAGGTTCAGCAGCGCGCGGCCATCGTTCGGCGCCGTCTCATGCGGGTCGGCAACCACGACCGAAGCCTTGAAGGCGACGGCGCGGCCGATCGCCTGTTCCTGCAAGGCCTGATCGCCATCGAGCAGCGCGGCACCGTTCGCCTCGCACCATTCGTAAAGATCGGCATCCGCGATCAGCCCGGCCTTGACGATCTCGGCATAGCCCGCCGCGGCCTCGCGGCGCGGCAGTGTCGCCAGCGTATCGCTATCGATAATCACCAGCCGCGGCTGATGGAACGCGCCGATCAGATTCTTGCCATGGCGCGAATTCACCCCGGTCTTGCCGCCCACGCTGGAATCCACCTGCGCCAGCAGCGAGGTCGGGATCTGGGCGAACGGCAGGCCACGCAGCGTCGCCGCGGCGGCAAAGCCGGCCAGATCCCCGATGACGCCGCCGCCGAGGGCAACGATCGCGGTCTGCCGCTCGGGTTTCAACGCAAGAATATCCTCGATCAGTGCGGCAAATCGCGCGAGGCTCTTGGAGCTTTCGCCGGGCGGCACCACCAGCGTGTCATGCGTGAACCCGGCATCATCGAGCGATGCCGCCAGGATCGGCAGATGCGCGGCCGCGACATGCTCATCGGTCACCACGATCACCCGAAGCTGCGGCAGGGCGGACGCCAGCCGCGCGCCAGCGCCTTTGAGAAGCCCACGCCCGATCACCACCTCATACGGCGCATCCGGCAACGCGACCGGAATCGATCGGGGCGGCGCGAAACGATCAAGCGCGGCCAGGACGGTATCGGTGGTCATATCGGGCGGGTCCTCGGAACTGTCGATGATGATGTGGGCTTGGGCATAGACCGGGGCGCGGAGCGCGGAAAGCCGGGTGAGGATCTCGGCCGGATCGCCGGCGTTCAACAGCGGCCGATGCGTGCGGCCCGCCACGCGGCGCAGCAGCACCGGCACCGGTGCCCGCAACCACACTGAAATGCCGCAGGATGCGATCAAGGCGCGGGTCGCCTCATCCATGAAGGCGCCGCCGCCGGTCGCCAGCACGATCGGGCCATCAGCCAGCAGCCGCGCAATCACGCGCCGTTCACCGGCCCGAAAATGCGCCTCGCCATGCTGGGCGAAAATATCGGCAATGCTGAGGCCCGCAGCCGCCTCGATTTCGAGGTCGGAGTCGTGGAATGTCAGGCCAAGTCGCGCCGCCAGCCGCCGGCCGATGGCCGATTTGCCCGCCCCCATGAGCCCGACCAGCACGATACTGCGCCGCTCCCGCGCAATCGGGCCGGATTGATTTTCGGATGTCGGGGTGTCGGACTTGTCGAGCATGGTCCGCGCGGCTTACCACACTCGGCGTATGACGGTAGAGCGACATATCGAGGCGTTTCTGGAATCGATGGCGGCCGAGCGTGGCGCCGCAAGTAACACTATCATGGCCTATCAGGCCGATCTGGCTGGCTTTGCCGCATTCTGTGCTGCACGCGGCATTGGTCCGGCGGCGGCCGATACGGCAATCGTCACCGCCTACCTCGCCGAACTCGCGGGGCTTGGCCTGTCCGCCCGGACGCAGGCGCGGCGCCTGTCGTCGCTGCGGCAATTCCAGCGCTTTCTGCTGCGCGATGGTCAACGCGCCGATGACCCGACCGCCCTGTCACCCGCACCACGGCTGCCCGCAACCATCCCCCGCTTTTTGAGCGAGGCGGAGGTCGATGCGCTGCTGGCCGCTGCCGCCAGCCTGCCGGCAGCCCAGGCCCGCGTCGCACGGGCCGGTCTCGAAATGCTCTACGCGTCGGGCATGCGCATCTCCGAATTATTGGCCCTGCCGGCGACCGCCCTGTCGACCGATGCGGTGTTGCTGCTGATCAAGGGCAAAGGCGGCCGCGAGCGGATCGTGCCGCTCTCAGCCGCCGCGCGCACCGCCGCCGCCGAGCTGCGCGCCGCCCATCCGAAAGGCGCGCGTTTCCTGTTTCCGGGTCGCACCGCCGGCGCCGCGATGACCCGCCAGGGCTTCGCCCTGCTGCTCAAACGCATCGCCCTGCAAGCGCGTATCGACCCTGCGCGCCTCTCACCGCATGTGCTGCGCCATTCCTTCGCCTCGCATTTGTTGGCGCGCGGGGCGGATTTGCGCAGTCTGCAAACCTTGCTCGGCCATGCCGATATCTCGACCACGAAAATCTACACCCATGTTCTCGCCGAACGCCTGCAACGGCTGATCGATGCGCACCACCCGCTGGCCCGCCACCCCGACGACTGACTCGATTCATCCGACACACCCCTCATCGTGCCAGCAACCGCCGGGCAATCGCCATTACGCTGCCCGCCGCGGCAGATTGGGGAAATTGCGACAACAGCAGGCGCTGCGAGCGGATCGCTTCGGCCACCCGCTCATCACGCCCGATCGTGCCCAACAAGGGCGGATCGAGCCGCAGAAACCCACGCGCGGCGCGCGCCAGGGCGGCATGCGCCCGCTTGCCCGCCGGTTCTGATTGGGTCTGATTGACCACGATCCGCGCATCGACAGGCCGTCCCATCGCCAGACGATCGCGCTTGAGCAGTTTCAGCACGGCATAGGCATCCGTGAGGCTGGAAGGGTCTTCGGTCGTCACGAGAATGACCGTATCGGCATAGGCCGCGACGTGCCGGGTCACCGGTTCGACGCCGGTGCCAAGGTCGAACAGGATCACATCGTAGTCGCTCGCCAGTGCCGTAAGCCTATCGAGCAGTGCCGCGATCTGCTCGATCGAAACCCCAGCCAGCGCGCCCGACCCCGCTTGCCCGGCAATCAGATCGAAGCCGCCCTGTGCGACCTTGGTGATACCTTCGCGCAAATCGGTGCCGTCGCGCATGAGGGCTGCCAGATCGAGCCCCGCCAGATGCCCGAGTTGAATGTCGGCATTGGCCAGCCCGAAATCGGCATCGAACACCAACACCCGCCGACGCCGCCCGCTGAGCGCTTGAGCGAGGGTCAGGCTCAACCAGGTCTTGCCAACGCCCCCCTTGCCGGACGCCAGCGCGATCAGCCGAGGCGTTGTGCCACGCACAGAGGACGGGCCGAACAGTGCCGCAGCGCTCGGCATTACCATGCAATCGCCGATCGCATCGTCCAGTTCATGCGGCATGCGCGATCGCTTCCTTACTGTTCTGGTTGAGCAATCGCCGGGTCAGGAATGCCGGTGTCATCGGCTCCAGTCCGTCCGTAACCGAGCCGGACGTACCGGCGTGGCTGAGGATCAACGGTGCCGCCTCGGCGGCGGCAAGGACGCCGCCAAGCCGGCGCGTCAGATCAAGCCGGGTGGGAATCAGCATGGTCGCGCCGGCGGCATGGAAACGCGCTGCCATATCCGCGCTGTCCTGCACATCGAGCCCTGCCGGCAGCACGAGCGCTGCGACGCCAGATACCTGCTCGATCATTTGTGACAACGTTGCCATATCGGTATCGTTGAACGGGTCCATCCCTGGCAGATCGATCAGGGTCGGGCCGGATTTGCTGCGTCGTCGGCGCGCTTGGTCGGACGCCTCCGTATCGATGAACTCCGCCTTCAGAATTCGACACAAGGCGGCCAATTGTGCTGCCGCGCCGGCCCGGTTCTGATCGGCGTTGATCACGGTCGGACGGATGCCGTCGAGTACGAGGCGCGTTGCCAGTTTCACCGTCGTCATCGTCTTGCCGGCACCGGGCGGTCCGACCAGCAACAAGGGCCGTTCGTAGCCGACCCCGCCAAACCGGAACGTGCTGGCCACCGCGGTATCCGGCGCTTGGTTGCGCCACCGTTCGGCCAGCTGAGTTGGAACCTGATGGAACGCCAGCGCATCGCCCCACTGTTCGCGGTGATCGAGCGTTTCCTCAGAATCGGTCGCGACCGAAATCTCAACATCGTTGTCTACACTGCGGCTTTGCAGAATCAATGCTTCAGGTCCCATCAATCGATGGGCTTCCGCCAATGCCAGCCGCATTGAGCCGGCTCTGATCAGTTTTACACGCATTTATAGGGCTCCCAGGGTTCTGATCCGCGCACGCGGAAATATTTCGGTCTGCGCTAAGACCGGCGTTGATGGTTGCATCCGCTCGATGATTGCGCGGATGTGCGCGCGCAGCGGCGCGCTGGTCAGCAGCACGGGCGTTTCACCTTCGGCGGCAATCGATTCAAACACCTGGGTGACACGGCGCATGAAATCGGCGAGGCGGCCCGGCGGCAGAGCAAGCTGGCGAGCCTCCGGCGGCCCGACCAGCGCTTCGTTCAATTCGGTCTCCCATTCAGGGCCGATCACCACGAGCGGCAGATAGCCGCGCGGACTTAAATTCGCATCGGTCAATTGCCGCGCCATCCGCATCCGCACATGCGCGGCAACGGCGGCCACGCCCTTGATCTGCGTCGCGCATGCTTCATGAATGCCTTCGAGAATCGTCGGCAGGTCCCGGATTGACACCCGCTCGGCCAGCAGCGCCTGCAAAACTCGTTGCACCCCACCCACCGTCAACTGACTCGGAATGAGCTCGGTGACGAGCCGTTGCTGCTCGCGCGGCAAATCGTCAAGCAGCTTCTGCGTCTCGGCAAACGACAGCATCTCCGCCATGTTTTCCTTGACGACTTCGGTCAGATGCGTGGTCAGAACACTCGCCGGATCGACCACCGTGCAGCCCTTGGTGCGTGCCAGTTCACGGTCGGACGGATCAATCCAGATTGCCGGCAGGTTGAAGGCGGGCTCGGTCGTGCGCTCGCCCGGAACGTCCGGCAACGTGCCGTTGGCGGTCATGGCGAGCAGCCTGGTCGCCTGCAACTTGCCGGAGCCCGCCTCGATTTCCTTGATTTTTATCGAATAAGTGTCTGCCGGCAGCTGCATGTTGTCCTGAATGCGGACCGCGGGAAGTATGAAGCCCATTTCGGTCGCGATCGACCGGCGCAGTGATTTGATCTGCTCGGTAAGCTTGGGTGTGTCGCCACCCGCCAGGATCAGCAGACCATACCCCAGCTCCAGCCTGATCTGATCGATCTTGAGCGCATCTGTGATCGGCGCTTCCCCCGGCTCCACCGGCAACGGCTCGGCCACGCTTTCCACCACGATCGGGTGCTGCCAGCGATGCCATGAAGCCCAGCCGGCCAGCCCGGAGAGTAGCGCAAAGGGCACGAACGGCAGGCCGGGCACCACCGCCAGCGCCAGCGCTGCCGCGGCCACGATCCCGAGCGGCTTCGGCGAGCGGCCGAGCTGTGCGACCAGCGCGGTATCAGCGCTGCCCTCGGCCGACCCTTTGGTCACCACGATTCCCGCAGCAACCGAGACCAGCAAGGACGGAATTTGCGAGACCAGGCCTTCACCGATCGACAATGTGGTGAACGCCGATGCGGCGTCGTGGACGCTCATGCCCTTCTGGGCGACGCCGATGACAAACCCGCCGACGATATTGATCGAGGTGATGATCAACGCCGCAATCGCATCACCGCGGACGAATTTCGCCGCACCATCCATCGCGCCGTAGAAGCCGCTTTCCTGCTCGAGCTCGGCGCGCTTGCGCCGTGCCGTGGCTTCGTTGATCGCACCGGAGTTCATTTCCGCATCGATCGCCATCTGTTTGCCCGGGATCGCGTCGAGCGTGAAGCGTGCGGCAACTTCGGCGATGCGGGTCGAGCCCTTGGTGATAACGATGAAGTTCACGACAAGCAGAATCGCGAATACGATCAGCCCGATCAGCAGATCGCCACCCATCAAAAAGCCACCGAACGCCGCAATCACATGTCCGGCGGCGTCGACGCCTTCACTGCCATGCGATAAAATCTGTCGGGTCGAGGCAACGTCAAGAGACAGTCGCAACAACGTCGTTAGCAGTAAAACCGTCGGAAAACTGGTGAATTCGACGGGCTTTCGAATAAACAGTGCTACCATCAACACCAGAATACCCGAAGTGAACGACAGCGACAGACCAGCATCCAGCAGAAACGGCGGCAACGGCAGGATGAGCATGGTGATGATGCACACCACCGCCACCGCCAACCCGATGTCGCTACCGGGCCGAAACCGCTTGAACGCAGCGTTGATCGCTGCGGGATGGAGCAGATTTTTCATGCAGCGACCCCGTTATGGGCCGCTGGAATCACGGCGCCCTGTGCTGCGTAGTCGCGCAATTTATTGCGCAGCGCACGGATCGAGATGCCGAGAATCGTAGCGGCGTGGGTCCGATTACCAAGGCAGTGCTGCAATGTTTCCAAAATCAGCGCCTGCTCGACGTCCCCGACCCGCCGGCCCACCAGAGAAGCCATTCCCGGCTCGCCGCGTGCGCTGACCGCGTTGGCCACAGGTGCGACGTGGCGGGTTTCGATGCTGACGTCATCGGCATCGATCAGAGCGCCGGGCGTCAGCAACACAGCGCGATGCATGGCGTTTTCCAACTCGCGAACATTGCCGCGCCAGGCATGGTCCATCAGCCGCGCCATCGCACTCTCGCTCAACCGCTTGTCGCCGGATTCGTTGAGCGCCGCATAATGGTCGACGAAATGCTGCGCGAGCGTCGGGATGTCGGATGGCCGTTCCCGCAAAGGCGGAATATGCAGCGCGACCACGTTCAGCCGGAAAAACAGATCCTCGCGAAACCGGCCGGCATCGATCGCCGCGAGCAGGTCACGATTGGTCGCTGCCAGAATCCGCACATCGACCGGGATCGGCCGGTCACCACCAACCCGATCGACGCAGCGCTCCTGCAGCGCGCGCAACAGCTTTACCTGCAAACGGATATCCATTTCGGCCAATTCGTCGAGCAGCAACGTACCTTGATGGGCAGCTTCGAATTTGCCGATGCGCCGCGCGATCGCACCCGAAAACGCCCCTTTTTCATGGCCGAACAGTTCGGACTCAAGCAGAGCCTCAGGGATCGCCGCACAATTGAGCGCAATGAACGGTGCCCGCGCCCGACGTGACTGCGCGTGAATGAACCGGGCCAAAACCTCCTTGCCGGTGCCGCTTTCCCCGGTGATCAGGATCGATGCCGTCGACTGTGCGACTTGTTCGGCCTTCGCGAGCAATGCAAGCATCGCCGGGTCGCGCACCACCAGCGCCGAGGGCAGGTCGGTCGAAACGGCGGCGAGAATCGCGGCGATCAATTCGGCGTCGGGCGGCAGCGGCAGATATTCCCGCGCTCCCGCACGGATGGCGGCGACCGCTGCAGCCTCATCATCCTGCGCGCCGGCAGCGACTACCGCCGTTGTGAATCGTTCGTTGGCGAGCTGCGCCATCAGGCGTGGGAGATCGCGCGAGACGTCGCAAATGATCAGATCGATCCGCGCCTCCAACCGCAACAGGCGCATGCCAGACTCGATCGTTTCCGCCTGGTCGAGCATCGCCCCGCGTGAAGCGGCAATCCGTGCCGCCACGCCGAGTTCGCCCTGCAACGATCCGATGATCAGAATGCGCATCGCCGGGCCTCAACCGCCTCGATCGGATTTGACGATTTCGGTCATGGTGATGCCGAGTTTCGTCTCGTCGATCATGACTACCTCGCCCCGGGCGATCAGCCGGTTATTGACAAAAATATCGATCGGATCACCAACCTTTCGATCAAGCTCGACCACGGCGCCCCGCCCGAGCTTGAGCAATTGACTGACCTGCATGGTCGATCGGCCGAGCACCGCACTGACCAGCACGGGAATGTCGTAAACCGCCTCGAGATCGCGCGGTGCGCGCGATGAGGAATGATCCTCGGTTGCGGCGCGCGGTGCCGGTGTTGCCAGCGGCAGTTCCGCAAGAGCGCGCGGCGGCATGGTTGTTTCCGGTGAATTGCTGTTGTCAGATGACAAGGTCGTCTTCCTTTCCTGTGCCGATTTCGATTTCGCCCTGTGCCGCAAGCTCTTTCGCGGTCATGACAATCGCGAGTTGCGCGGCATCGACATCGCGCAGCCGCACCGGGCCTAGCGCTTCGATGTCATCACGCAGCATTTTGCCCGCGCGTTCGGACAGATTGCGGAGGAACAATTCGCGGATCCGATCAGACCCGCCTTTGAGGGCGATCGGCAGTTTTTCTTTCTCGACGCTGCGCAGCAGGGTCTGAATATCCTGCGGTGCGAGGCGCACCAGATCATCGAAGGTGAACATCAGCGCCTTGATCCGCTGCGCCGCGTCCTGGTTCTTGACTTCCAATGCGCCGATCAGCCGCGACTCCACGGCCCGGTCGAACGAATTGAAGATCTCGGCCATTTTCGCATGTGGATCGCGTTGCGCACTCGAAGCGAGATTGGCCATGAAATCGACCTTCAATGTGCGTTCGACATCATCGATCGCCTCGCGTTGAACGCCGCCGAGTGCCAGCATGCGTTCGACCACATCGATCGCCAGCGCTTCGGGCAACAACGGAATGACCCGTGCCGCGTGGTCCGCGGGCACGCGGGACAAGACCATTGATGCTGTCTGCGGATGTTCGTGGCATAAATAATCGGCCAGTACCGATTCGTTTACCTTGCCGAGCTTGTCCCAGATGTTGCGCCCCGCCGGACCATAGAGATCCTCCAAAATCTGGTTGACCATTTCCGCCGGTAGCATCGCGCGCAGCATCCGTTCGGTCGCTTCCGCCGAACCTGAGACGGAGCTGGTACGGCCGAGGCTTGCGGCAAACTCCTGACACAGCTGCTCGACCACTTCCGGCCCGACCTTGCCGAGACCTACCATGGCGCGCGAGACATCGCGGATCTCATCGTCCTTGAGCATCGCCATCAGCTTGCCGCCGTACTCATCGCCGAGTGCGAGCATCAGGATGGCGGTGCGTGCAGCACCGCTCAGCGCCAGGGTCGAACCGCTCACGATGTCCCTTCCTGGCTGAGCCAGCCACGGATTACGGCGACACTTTCTTCAGGATTGCGATCGATCAACTCGACGATCGCCCGGATCGGGTTGTCCACCCCCTCCTGGTCCGGCCCGGCGATCGCCGCCTGGGTGGAACCCGCGATCGCTGCATCGGCACTGGCAGGGACCGGCGGTGCCGTCAGGCGGCGAACCATCGGCCGGAAGACCACCAGCAGGGCGGCCAGCGCGATCAGCCCGCTCACCACGATCCGCAGGAGCGGCATCAGCATGCCGCTGCTCATGAAGCGCGCTATGAGCGACTGTTTCGGTGCGGCGATCATCGTGTCGGTATTGGCGAACGCCATCGACTGCACATCGACTACGTCGCCGCGCGCCTTGTCGTACCCGATCGCGGTTTGCACCAAATTCTGGATCCGCGCGATCGTCGCCGCCGAGCGGGGCCGGGTTATCATCTGTCCCTTCGGCCCTTTGACCTGGACATCATCGAGCATTACGGCGACGCTGATCCGGGTGATTTCGGGTGTCGCGTGGATCGTGTGTTTCACCGTCTGACTGATCTCGTAATTCGTTGTCTGGTCGGTGCGCGATGTTGCATCGACCGATTTCGGCGTCGCCGGAGCGGTCGAAGCGCCCGGCAGATTGTTTGCAACCGAGACTGTCTTGTTATCGTTCTCGGTCCGGTTGGATTTGGTCCGGCTTTGCTGCTGGCTGCGCACCACCTGGCCGTTCGGATCGTAGCTTGTCGCGGTCTGCGCGGTCCGGTCGAAATTCATCGAGACCGCCGTGACAACCCGCACCTGATTCGGTCCCAGCGCGGCGTCCAGCATCGAGCGCACAGCATCGGTCAAATGCTGCTCGGTTGCCTGCTTCAGGCTGGCATCCCGCGCATCGAGCATGGCGTTGTCGCTGCGGCCCGCCTGTGCCAGCAAATCGCCTCGATCGTCGGCGATTGAGATATTTGAAGGTTTCAATCCGGGCACGGCGGAGGCCACCAAATTCAGGATCGCATCGATGCTCTGCCGGTCGAGCGGCGCAGCACCCGCGAGCGACAGCATGACGCTCGCTTGTGCCGGGGCGGTATGCAGGCTGAAATCGTCCGCCTGTGGCAACACCACCTGAACTCGCGAGGATCGAATGCCCTGGATCAGATCGATCGTGCGCTCCAATTCGCCATCGATCGCACGGGTCTCATCGATCCGGTCGAGAAAATCCGAGCCGGTCAGTGGGTTCTGATGATCGAAAATCGCAAAACCGCTCGAGCTGCCCGCCGGCAGATCATGCTGGGCCAAGAGCAGCCGCGCCTGATCCAACTGCGTCGGCTCCACCATGATACTGTGGCCGTTGTCGCCGATCTCGTATTTGATGTGTGCAGCCGCCAGAGCGGTGGTGATGTTGCTCGCGTCCTTCAAGCCGAGCCCGTCGTATAAGGTGGCGTTGGGGCTGGGCCCACCTGTCATTGCCAGCGTTGCCATCAACGCCAGCACGCCAACTGCCACGGCGGCCATGGCGCCGAGTTTCACCGGGCCGAGTGCACGCAAATTCTCGATCAGTTTGTTCATCGGGCGCCGAACCCCTCGGTCAGGGTTCTACGTGGCGGGACACGGAGCGGCATCGGTTCATCCTGCTGTCGCGACGATTTTGTCGCAGTGCAAGAATGTCAGATGAAGGTAAGCGTTCGGTTAACGCCCGGCAGAATTTGCCGGGTCGCGCCGCGTTTTGAAAAAATTCGTCAGCAGTTCGGCGCTCTCCCGCTCGGCCACGCCGCCCACCACGTCAGGCCGATGATGGCAGGTGGTCTGCTCGAAAACGCGAGGCCCGTGCTCGACCCCGCCCGATTTCGGGTCGTACGCGCCAAACACCACCCGCTCGATCCTGAACAGTGAGGCCGCGGCCGCGCAGAGCGGGCAGGGCTCCAATGTCACGGTCAGGGTGCAGCCCGGCAGAAATTTCCCACCGAGTCGCAGCGCGGCCGCGCGCAGCGCGAGCATCTCGGCATGGGCGGTTGCGTCCTTGCGCGCCTCCACCTCGTTGCCGAAGGCGGCGAGTACGGCGCCTGCCGCATCGGTCACTACCGCGCCCACCGGCACCTCGCCGCGCGCGGCCGCCTTGCCGGCTTCGATCAGGGCCTGCGCCATCGGGGTCATGCCGCTCTCTTGCCTTGGCGCACCCAACAGGTCTAGCTCCGCATATGACAAAGCGCCCGACCATCGGCCTGACCCTCGATGCCGAGGCACCGGGCGGCTACTCGAAATTTCCCTGGTACGCGATCCGCCAGAATTATATGGACGCGATCGCCGATGCCGGCGGCATTCCAGTGGCCGTGCCGCATCGCGCCGAACTGGCTGGCGCCTATCTTGATCTCATCGATGCCCTCGTCGTCACCGGCGGCGCGTTCGATGTCGATCCCGCGCTGTACGGTGATGCGACCAGGCACGACACCGTTTCGCTCAAGCAGGGCCGCACGACCGCCGAACTCGCCTTGCTACGCGGGGCGTTGGCGCGCGATATGCCCGTGCTCGGCATCTGCGGCGGCGAACAATTGCTCGCCGTGGCCCTTGGCGGTACGTTGATCCAGCATATCCCGGCGGAAATCGCGAACGCCCTGGCCCATGAGCAACCGAACCCGCGCGACCAGCCTAGCCATGATGTGCAGATCAGCCCCGGTACGAGGCTCGCTGCGATCGTTGGCGCCGCCACCATGCGGATCAATTCGTCACATCATCAGGCCGTGCGCGACCCCGGGGCGGCGCTGCTTGTCAACGCGACCGCGCCGGACGGGGTGATCGAAGGCGTGGAATCCGCTACCCACCGGTTCTGCCTCGGCGTGCAGTGGCATCCCGAATTCCTGATCGATCCCGGCGATGCCCGCATTCTGGCCGCGCTGGTCGGTGCTGCGTCATGACCGAAAAAGGGGGCTACGCCGCGCCGAACCGCGAGCAGGGCGAGCGTATCGCCAAATACCTTGCCCGCGCCGGCATCGCCAGCCGGCGCGATGCCGAACGTATGATCGGCGAGGGCAGGGTGGTGCACAACGGCAGTACGGTCGAGCACCCGGCCACATTCGTCAGCCCCGGCGATATCATTCTGGTCGATGGCAACCCGGTCGGCGAACCCGCCCGCACGCGGCTGTGGCGCTATCACAAGCCGGATGGCCTGCTCACCACGCATCGCGACCCCGAAGGCCGCCCGACCGTGTTTGAAAAACTCCCGGCGGACCTGCCGCGCGTGGTCAGCGTCGGCCGGCTCGATCTCAACAGCGAGGGATTGCTGCTGCTGACCAACGACGGTGCCATGGCCCGCCGGCTCGAACTTCCCACCACGGGCTGGCACCGCCGCTACCGGGTGCGTGTTTACGGCATGGTCGATTCCGACAAGCTCGCCGCGCTGAAAGAGGGCATCACGGTCGATGACGTTCGCTACGGCCCGATCACCGCCGAGGTCGATTCCGCCAAGGGTGCGAACGCGTGGCTCTCGGTCAGCATCACCGAAGGCAAGAACCGTGAAATCCGCAAGGTCATGGCGGCACTCGGGCTGGAAACCACCCGCCTGATCCGCGTGGCCTACGGCCCGTTCCAGCTGGGCAGCCTGGTGCGCGGCGCGGTTGCCGAAATTACCGGCAAGGTCCTGCGCGAGCAATTGCCCAAGGATAAATAATGGCGGCGCCGCGCATCATCGCCGGTGCCTGGGGTGGCCGGGCGCGGGGCGCGCCGCCGGGTCTGACGACGCGACCCACCGCCGCGCGGGTGCGACAGGCGCTGTACGCCATGCTGATGCACGCCCCCTGGGCCGAAGGCGCGGTTGCAGGAAGCGCCGTGCTCGACGGGTTCGCCGGCTCCGGGGCGCTCGGGCTCGAAGCCCTCTCGCGCCGCGCCGCGAACGCCACCTTCATCGATCACGACCGCGCCGCGATGGATATGATCCGCCGCAACATCGCGGCCTGCAACGCAACCGACCGCGCCCGCCTGATCCCCGCCGACGCGCTCGATCCACCCCAGGGTCCACCCCACACCCTGATTTTGCTCGACCCGCCCTACGGCAACGACCTGGTCCCCCGCGCGATCGCAGCGCTCGCTAAAACCGGCTGGATCGCCCCCGAAGCCCTGATCGCCGCCGAATTCGGCAGGAGCGATCCGCCGCCGCCCGGTATCGAACCGCTCGCCGAACGCACCCATGGCGCAGCACGGCTCGTGATCTGGCGTGCGCGATAAATTGACGCGTCTTATGATCGGACGAGCGGCGTATCGCGTTGTAGGGAAGGGGAAGGGAAGCACTTCTTTTTTGTAAAAAAGAAGCAAAAAACTTTTGTTTGTCTGGGGCACGGACGGTTTCACAGGCACGGGCCCAAATTAACAAAGTTTTTTTTGCTTCTTTTTTGTCCACAAAAAAGAAGGACTTGCCTTGTCTTTTTGTATATTTTATTACGATATCGTAACGAATAAGGCGTAGGAAATCACGGCCCTTTGCGCCACATTTTTTTGACGTTGAAGGATGGCACGAAGGGCTGGTGCCAGGGTGGTACGGGCGGTGGGGGTGGGCCGAGGATTTCGTGGAGTT
>VFSW01006998.1_pt1 | contig 16460 bp, 12 predicted proteins | sample 5358111 | NCBI WGS metagenome assembly VFSW01 (sample SAMN11554181, study PRJNA540505) | mine drainage metagenome | isolation source: sediment from site ElyBrook_90M | place: USA: Ely Copper Mine, Vershire, VT | collected 2017 | reverse complement strand
GGCCGTGCTCGTAGTACTGCACGGTGAGGTAATAATCGTTGCCGCTCTTGCGATCGACCCAGTAGTTCGGAGCGATCTGGTAGTTCGAATTGAGCGCCGTGATTACGTTGTCCACCACGTCCTGCTGCGACAGCCCCAGCTCGGCCGCGTGGACGCGATCGACGTCCAGCATGACGGTGGGATAGTTCATGTCCTGCGGCACGTAAACTTCGCCCACGCCCTTCAGACCGCGGATCTGGGCGGCGAGGTTCTGCGCGATGCCGTAAATCTGGTCCAGGTCCGGACTTACAACCTGCAGGTCCAGCGGCGCCGGAGCGCCCATGTTGAGAATGGCGTCCACCATCGAGCCGCTGCTGAAGAACGTCCGGATCTCGGGAAAGTCCCGCGCCATCGCGCCGCGCACCCGGTCCATGTAATCGAAGCTGGATACCCGGTGCTCGTCCTGAAGCTGCACCTGCACGGTCGCCGTGTAGGGGCCCGCGTTGGTGGTGTAGAGCGAGGAGAAGTCCGGCACCACGCCGATGTTCGAGACCACCATGCGGAAGTCGTCGGGCTTGACGATGCGCCGGATGAGGTCCTCGACCTTGGCCACGTACATCTCGGTCACTTCGATGCGGCTTCCGGTGGGAGCTTTGAGGTTGATGGTGAACTGGCCGGCGTCGGTCTGCGGGAAGAACGCCAGGCCGAGGAACGGATAGATCGCCAGGCTCACCAGGAACACGCCCGTCAATAGCGCGACGGTAAGCGCCGGCGTCTTGCATGCCTTGCGGACCCAGTATTCGTAATAGTCGAGGAACCTGCCGAACTCGACGTTGAACCAGCGGTTGAAGCGGGCGCCCCAGGAGACATCCTCCTCCTCCAACTCGCCTTCTCCGCCGGCGTGGTGAATGCTGAGGTACTTCGAGCAGAACAGAGGGATCACGGTCATGGCGACGACGTACGAAGCGAGCAGAGAAAGACAGCAAGCGAGCGCCAGCGCCGAGAACAGAAACTTGCTCACTCCGAACAGAAACGTCACCGGGAAGAAGTCCACTACCGCGACCAGCGTCGCGGCCAACACGGCCAGGCTGACTTCGTCCCCTCCCTGCTGGGCGGCCGTTTGCGGCGAGGCGCCCATCTCGAGGTGCCGGAAGATATTTTCGAGCGAGATGACGGAGTTATCGATGACGCGCGAGAACGCAAGCGCGATTCCGCCCAGGATCATGGTGTTCACCGTGCCGCCGAGCAGCGCCAGAACGACGAACGTGGCGAGCGCCGAGATGGGGATCGACAGCAGCACGGCCACCGTGGCGCGCAGGCTGCCGAGGAAGATCAGGATCATGATGCTGGTGAGCGCCAGTCCGATCAGTCCCTCGTGGAGCACGGTCTTGAGCGCTTCCTTGACGAACACCGACTGGTCGAACACCAGCGTGGTCTTCATCTGCTCGGGAATGTCGTAGAGATGGCCGATCAGGTCGCGGACGCCGTTCACCACCGCAATGGTGTTCGTATCGCCGCCCTGCTTCATGATCGGGATGTAGCAGGACCGCTGGCCGTCCACCCGCACCAGGTTGTATTGAATCTGGTTGGCGTCCTCCGCTTGCCCTATATCGGAAAGAGCGACCCAGCTCTGGCCCACCGTTTTCACCGGCACGGCGTTCAACTGCTCCATGTTGTCGACGAGGCTGTTCGAGTACACGTAGTAGTCGTATGGCCCCATCTTCACGTCGCCGGCCGGAAGAATGAGGTTGTTCTTGTTGACCGAGTTGACCACGTCCATCGGGCTCATCTGGCGCGAGTAGAGCTTGTAGGGGTCCACGTAGACCATGATCTGGCGGTACTTGCCGCCGAACGGCGGAGGAATCTCGGCGCCCTGCACCACCGAGATCTGGTTGCGGATGGCGAACTGCGCGTAGTCGTGAAGCTGCGTCTGGGTCAGGCCCTCGCCCTTCACCGTCACCAGGCAAACCGGCAAGCTCGAGGCGTCGAACTTCAATACCACCGGCGGCAGTGTGCCGGGCGGCAGCCGCTTCAGGTCGGCCAGCGCCAGGTTCGAGATGCTGGTCACGTCCGCATCGGCGCTGGTGCCGGGCTGGAAGTAGACTTTGATGATGCTCACCCCCAGCAGCGACCGCGACTCCGAGTGGTCGATGCCGCTGCCCAAGGTGAAAAACCGCTCCAGCGGATCGGTGATATCGGTCTCGATATCCTGCGGCGGCATGCCCGAATAGAACGTGGCCACCACCACCTCCGGAAGATTGATCACCGGGAACAAATCCACCGGCATCCGCGTGATGCTGAGCAGACCCACCACCGCCAGCGCCAGGCAGATGACGATGATGAAATACGGATTGCGAATCGAAAACCGCGGCATGTGGCTAATCCGGAATCAGGTTCACCGGGCGGATTCCGTTCCCGCGCCTCCGCCGCTCCCCCGGCGAGTCGTCATTGGGCGCTTTCCGCGGACGCTTTCTGACCCTGGTACTCGAGGAGTTCCACGATGTGCGGCTTGACCGTTTCTTCCGGCTTCAGGCTGCTGCGATCGCTGACTACCACCATGTCTCCTTCGTTCAAGCCGGAGATCACTTCGGCGTCCGTCTCCGTCTCGATGCCAAGCGTTACTTTTTTCCGGACGATCTTATCCGAAGCATCCACGACGAAGACGCTCGCGCCGGAGGTGTCCTGCTCCACCGCTTGAAGCGGGACCGCGAGCACGCTATCCTTCCGGTCCAGCGCGAGCGTCGCCTCGGCGTACAAGCCGGGAAGCAGCAGGCGCTCCGTATTCTGCACGTCCACTTCGGTGTGCATCGTCCGGGTGTCCTCGTTGACGTCCACGGAGAAGCGGGCTACCCTGCCAGGGAAGTCGCGATTCAGCGACGGAACGCTGACCTTCACCTGGTCGCCGACGTGAATGAACCGGACGTAGGATTCGGGTACGGGGATCACGAGGCGGAAGAGATTCTCCTGCGAAAGTTTCACGAGCGGGAGGGCCTGGGTGCTCGAACCGGTGCCGGCCTGCATGAGCGTGCCGAGGTTGGCGTAGCGCTGGGTGACGACGCCGTCGAAGGGGGCGGTGATTTTGGAGTAGTCGAAAAGGACCTGGTCGTGCTCGCGCTTGGACTGGGCGGCGACGAGCAGGCTTTGCGCGCCTTCGAGGGTCGCCCTGGACGCTTCGACCTGGGCATCCGAGCCGAGCGCCTTGCCTTCGGCGTCGTCGACCTCCTGCTGGGCGACGAGGCCGGGCTTGGTTTGGGCGACGCCGTTCAGGCGGTCGAACTCAAGCTGCATGACTTTGTGCTGCGCCTCGGAGCGCGTCAGCTCGTGCTCGGCGTGAGTGACCATGTCCTCCGCGTTCTTGATGGCCGCGTCGTCCTGCTTCAGTTGCACTTCAAGCTCTGGGATCTCGAGCACGGCCATGAGCTGGCCGGTCTTCACCCGGCTGCCGTAATCGACCTTAAGATCGCGCACGTAGCCGGATTCCTTGGCGTAGACGTCGATTTCCTGGAATGGAACCAGCTCCGAGCTGACGGTGAGCGTGCGGCCGACGTCTTGCTTGACAATCTTGAAGACGCCTACGGTGACCGTCGGCGAGGCACTGGCGGCGTTGGCCGAATTGCTGTTGCCGCAGCCGGACAAAGCGGCTGCCGCCAGCGCGGCCAGCGCGGCCAGCGCGATGGCGCCGCATCGTAAGGTCACAGTTCCGAGGAACTCGCGCACAACAGACTCGCCAGCGGCGGCTGGGTCCGCCGAGTTACTCGTTCGTTCGGCGCCGCGTCCGGCGGCTTGTGCGTTTCGCTCGATCGTTCGTTGCATGTTTCTTGTCTCGGTTCGCATCACGTCATCTGTTGAAACTTCTGGGCCAAGCCGTCGAAATTGAACCCGGGGGAGCGGCAGAACTCGAACAACTCCCGCTCGCGACGGCGCATCTCGGCGGCCACTTGAGGGACTTCGGCGGCGATCCCGAGCGGCACGGTCTGGACGCCATGGCGGTCGCCATGAATGAGGTCGCCGGACCGGATCTGCAGGCCGCCGATTTCGACCGGCTCGCCAAATTCAATGATGTGCGCGTAGGCGTGAGACACACGCACGCTGCCCGCGAAGAGCTGAAAGCCGGCGGCTTCGACGCCGGGAAGGTCGCGCACGCTGCCATTGGTTACGTATCCGGCGCAGTCGAGCGCGCGGCCGACGATGGCGTGGACTTCGCCCACGAAGGCGCCGATGCCCGGCACGCGGTCGACGTCCTGCATGACGATGACGCGCGGCGCGGGGACGGTGATCAGGTATTTCCACCAGTCCATGCGGTTGAAGTAGCAGCGGCCAGCCAGGGGGGGCGCCGAGGCGCGAATGCGGCCGGTGACGGCGTAGCCGACGGTGGGCGCGAAATTCGGAAACACGCACCGGAGGGCGCCGGCGACGAAGCCTTCGTTGCGCAGGCGCACGTTGAAGGTTTCTATGGCGTTCGAGACGCTGCACGAGTCGAGGGATCGCAACCGTTCCAGATCGTCGGGAGATAGATGGAGTGTAGAGTTCATGAGGAAAGGGCGGACTCCACGATCTTACTGCGAAGCGGCCTCCGCGCGGTGTCTCTTCGGCCAGCCGCGCCAGGGCCAGGCGAAGGTCACGGCTCGCTTCAGTTCGTCGGACTGAAAAGGCTTGGTGACCACGTCAAAGCCGTGATGCTGGATCACTTCCTTCCAAAGATACTCGTCGACGACGGACGAAGCGAGAAACACGCAGGCGGGCCGGGAGAGCGCGGCGAGACGGATGAGTACGGCGCGCCAGTCCTCGCCGGGCAGGTCGCAGTCGCAGATGACGAGCGGCGCGAACTCCTGTTCGAGAATGGACGCGGCTTCGGCTGAAGAAGAGGCGACGGTGACGCCCCATCCTTGGCGGCGGGCGATTTCGCGCAGGGACTCCGCGTCGGAAACGCTGCGGGTGATGACGAGCAGACGCACGGGCTCGGAGTCGTTTAGCAATTCTTCGCCGGATTGATTCTTGGCCGATTTCCAGAGCGGAAAAAGTCGTCTCAGGTCGAACAAGGGGAGATGCTCCGTGGAAGCCCTACCCGCGGCCGGTCCGAAGAAAGAAGCGTTCTGGATCATCCAGGTGCATCGTACAGGGTTTGCGAGGTCAAGGGATCCGCCGGACTTTGAGGGAAGTGGCAGGGTGGAAAGGGGGCCTGTCACCTAACGAATCCCTTGTCCTCACACATCGATACTACCGGTTATCGATCTTCCCGGACATACCCTGTCACCATGATTTTGTCCACGCGAGGGCCGTATGGCGCGGCGGCACGGCGACGAGCGCTTTTCCCAGGGCGGCGCGGCATTGGATAGAATCGGATAGATCGTTCAGGGGGCGAACGAAGTGGCCAAGATCCGGATTTTGCTGGCCGATGACCATACCATATTGCGGGCGGGATTGCGGCTGCTGCTCGAGCGGCAACCCGACTTCGAGGTAGTGGGGGAAGCGGCGGACGGCCGTCAGGCGGTCGAGTTGGCGGAGCACAGAAGGCCCGACATCGCGGTGCTCGACATCGGGATGCCGATGCTGAACGGGATGGAGGCGGCGCGGCAGATCAACGCGAAACTACCCGCGACGGGCATCATCATCCTAAGCATGCATTCCGACGAAGGCTACGTGCTGCGCTCGCTGCAGGCGGGCATACGCGGATACCTGCTGAAGGACTCGACCGACGCGGACGTGATCGGGGCGATCCGGGCGGTGAGCGAAGGGAAGGCGTTCCTGAGCCCCGAGATCAGCCGGATGCTGGTCGAGAATTATTCGACGCACTTGCAGGCGCGGGGCGCCGAAGACAGCTACGAGACGCTGACGACGCGCGAGCGCGAGGTCTTGCAGCTTCTGGCCGAGGGGCGATCGAGCAAGGAGGCGTCGGCGATTCTCAACGTGAGTCCGTCGACGCTCGAGACGCACCGCAACAAGATTTTTCAAAAGCTGAGCCTGCACAGCCTGCCGGAGCTGATCCTTTTCGCGGTGCGGCGAGGATTGATTTCGTAAGGGGCGCGGGCGCCATTCAGGCATCCTGACGGATGAGTTCTTCCCACGCGAGAGCGTACCCGGCGGCCCGTTTGACTTCCGGGCGCCTCGCGGGGCGCAAAGCGCCCGCCCGCTCCTTGAGCGCGGCTTTCGATACGGTGCGGAGGTTGTCGCAGTTTGCGACGCAGGGCTTCGGCAGACCTTCGGCGGGTCCGAGCGTCACCTCGACCGGGATGTGGCGGATGGTGGTTGTGATCTCGGCGGCGATGAACTTTTCGAGGTACGCGTAGGCATCGTTGCGGCTGAGAAGCAGAACTGGGCGGCGGCCGGCGGGGAGGGGGAGTTCGGCCCACCAGATTTCGAACTGCTTCACGGGCGGAAGGGGCCGGCGTTGGCCCAGTCGTCGGCGTCCTGACCGGGTTCCGGCTGAGCGCGATAGGCTTTCCGCATCGCGGCGTATTCGGAAGCGCGCACGGCGCGGCGGATCGCTTCGCGAATGAATTCGGAGCGCCGGCGGTCGCGCGCCGGGGCAATCCGGTTCAGCGCTTGGAGCGTCGGTTCGTCCAGTTGAACCAAGATGGACTTCATCTCCTACGTTTATATCATACAAGCATATAGAACGGCCCGGCGTCGCGACACCGGTCCACAACGACGGAGCGGGCGCGATGCGTTCGCGATTGAGCCGCGGACATCTGGCGTGAGGATACAATAGCGGACAGCGCCGGAACGGGCCGGGCCCTTAGCTCAGCGGTTAGAGCAGTGGACTCATAATCCATTGGTCGTAGGTTCAAATCCTACAGGGCCCACCAGATGTTTCGACGCGGGCCGAAGCCGCCTGGCACGGTTTCGGTGATATGCTGGCAACGATATTTGCGACTCGTCAAACACGCCCTGGAGGTTTATCGAAATGGAACCGGACGAAAAGTTGAAGGCGGACGCGCTCCATTTCATGGAACGGCATTCCGTCGTGCCCGCTTCGGAAGCGCAAGGATATCGCGCGCGGAATGTACAGCCGATCGAGTTCCCGGGGATGAAGATTGACGGCAACGAGCTAACGACCACTCAGATTCGCCACACACTGGTTGGCGGCGACCAGCGGATCGCTTACGTTCATCTCGAGCAGCAGTACAACGGCGGACGCGGGTGGAGTTATTCGTTGATGGCGAGTATGAATCAGAAGCCGGGTTGGATTCCCGCGTATTTTCTGCCGTGGGACGAGAAAGGGGCCGCGGTCGAGGTCAACATCCCGGATAAGCCCGCCGGCACAGCCGAGGCCCAGCATCCAAAGTTGTTCTTCACCGCCGCGTTGAGCGGCTGCTCGGTATACGTCAAGGGAACGCCATCGGAGCCGACCGTTCTGCATTGTGGGATCGGAGGCATCTTTACCACGCCCCCGGAGTTCGAGTCCGCATCGGATTTTTGGGACCTCGTGATCGATCTGAGCGAAGGGTTCGGCTTCAGCAACGCGTACATCGAGCGCCAGGCCGCCGTCCACAATCGAGACTATATGCGGCCGAAGAAGGGCGGACAGGGTGCGGCCGACGGCCATGCGACGGCTTTCAAGGGAAAACTCGAAGCCAAATACGCCGATCTTCAATTCGAGTACGTGGAGCCGTGGGGCGCCGTTTTCGGGATCCGGAACGGGACGCAATGGACCTTTTACCTGCAGGAGAACGCCACGATTGTGATCCGGAGAGCGGGTCAGCACGACTACACGACGAGCCGGCCCATGGTGGTGAGACAGATCTTCCCGACCGGCGGCGCGGCGGCGGTTCTGACCTCGAAGTGGAAGAGTATTCGGAAGGCTTTGGGGCAGGGGCGTGGATGACGCGGCGGGCGGCGCGGCATAGGCAGCGCGTGTCTTTGAGTGCGCCGGAGGGGATGGAGTAAGAGTCGCGGTCCCAGGCGGCAATGCCCGCGGCTTCGCCGGTTCCGAAGGGGTGCGCCACCGTAGGCGCCGCCGGGCGTGCGACGCTCGATCGAAGCGCGCGGGCGGTAGCGGTCCGGATGGTGTGACGGGGAACGCGGGCCCTTAGCTCAGCCCGTGACCTCGCCTTCGGCGAAGTCCAGAGATACTCAAACTCTGTGTTGGCCGTGAGGCGCGTGTGACTTTCGGTAGTGACCGGGATCGAGCATGGGGACGAAAAAGGAAAAGCGTCCAACGTGAGGTCACGAGAGATTGCTTCGGCATTGGCCGGGCGCTATCCGGGCATCTGAATCGTGAACACGGCGCCGCGCTTGCGGTTGCTCGCGGCCACTTGCGCGCCGTGCCGCGCGGCCAGCGAGCGGACGATCGAAAGACCGAGACCGGCGCGGGCGGACCCGGTTGAAACGCGCGGCTCGAACAAATTTCCGAGCACTTCCGGAGCGATGCCGGCGCCGTTGTCCTCGACCTCGATGCGGCCGGCCTCGGCGTGGATGACGATGCGTGTGGCGCCGGCCTGCGCCGCGTTCAGGATGAGATTGACGAGAACGCGTTCCCAGGCGGCCGGATTGCCCGGCAGGCGGAAGGCCGGCTCGATGGCGAGATCGAAGGCCATGGGCGGAGCATGGAGGCAGTCGAGATAGTCCTGGGCGAACTCGATGGCGCTCGCGGCGACGCTGGCGAGCTCGGCCGGCGGGCGGCTGGTCTCGACAATGCTGCCGGCGATGCGCTGGCCGCGGTTCACGTTGCGGGTCAGCGTGGCGGCGAGCTTCTTCCATTTGGGATCGGTGGCCAGCAGGTCGGCGCCTTCGCGGATCGTCTGGAAGACGTTGTTGAGGTCGTGGATGAGTCCTTCGAGGGTGAGGTCCGCTGCTTCCAAGGGGTGTGTGTCCTGACGGAAGTCTAGCGCGCCAGCTCGCGCAGCATGGGGTAGAAGCCTGGGAAAGAGACCGAGGCGGCCTCGGCGTTGTCGATGGTGGATTCGCCGGAGGCGGCGAGCGCGGCGACGGCGAAGGCCATGCCGATGCGGTGGTCGCCGAACGAATCCAGCGCGGCGGCGTGGAAGCGTTGGCCGCCGGGCACGTCGAAGCCGTCCTCGCGCACGTGGATCGCGAGGCCCATGCGGCGGAAGTTTTCGGCGATGGTGGCGATGCGGTCGGTTTCCTTCACGCGGAGTTCGCCGGCGTCGCGTACCGAGAGACCGTCGCGGCTGGCGGCCCCGAGCACGGCGAGCGCGGGGATCTCGTCGATCAGCGCGGCGGTCAATTCGCCCGCGAGCGCGCCGCCAGCGAGCTGCCCGCTGCGGACGCGCAGGTCGCCGGCCAGTTCGCCACCGCGCTGGGCGATGTCCAGGACTTCGATCGGAGCGCCCATCGCGGTGAGAAATTCGAGCAGCGCCGAGCGGGTTGGGTTGAGGCCCACGCCGCGGATGAGGATCTCCGAGCCCGGCACGATCAGCGCGGCGGCAAGCAGGAACGCGGAGGCCGAAATATCGCCGGGCACGGTGAGCTCGCACGGGCGCAGCGGGCGGCGTCCGCCGAGGGAGATGGCGCCGTGGCGAATTTCGACCGGGATGCCGAACTGTTCGAGGGCGATCTCGGTGTGGTCGCGCGTGCGTACGGGTTCGTTGACGGTGGTGACGCCTTCGGTGAACAGACCGGCGATAAGTACGCAGGACTTGACTTGGGCGCTTGCCACGGGGAGCGTGTACTCGATCGCGTGGAGCGGCGCCCCGTCGATCGAGAGTGGCGGGAACTGGCCGTCGCGGGCTTGAATGCGCGCGCCCATCCGGGCGAGGGGGGCCATGATGCGGCGCATGGGCCGGCGGCTGAGCGACTCGTCGCCACCGATCTCACTGTGAAAGGGCTGAGCGGCGAGGACGCCGGAGAGCATGCGGATGGTCGAGCCGGAGTTGCCGGCGTCGAGGGGCCGCGCGGGTGGGCGGAGTCCGTCGAGGCCCTGGCCGTGGACGTGCGCGGCGCCGTTGGCGCGGTCGATGGCGATGCCGAGTTCGCGGAGGGCGCCGAGCGTGGACTGGCAGTCGGCGCCGAGCGAGTAATTGTGGATGACCGAGGTCCCGCCGGCGAGTGCCGCGAGCAGGGCGTAACGATGGGAAATGGACTTGTCTCCCGGAAGCGTCACGGAGCCTTCGAGGCGCGCCGCCGGGCGAATGATCTCTTGCATGGGAAGCCTTCAGTGTAGCGAAACGCCCGCTCTGGGGCGGTTCGTTGTCGCGGGTCTAAAGTTCGCGGCCGATTCGCCGATGAACAGGAAGACGAATGGAGCGCCGGGTCATCCGAGGGAGAGCCCGGCCATCCGCAAAGATGCGCTATCTGTCTTCCGCGATTTTCGTTGTCCTGGCCGGCGTCCTGGGCGCCGCGCAAAACGTGACCGGTGTCGAGATTTCGACCAACCCTCCCGGCGCCACGTATATGGTGGATGGGGTCCAGTACTCGACGGCTCAGGTCTTTATCTGGCCCGCGGGCAGCAAGCACATCCTCGCGTTCCCCGAGGCGCCGCTCCCCCCGGCGGTCACCGCCCCGGGCGCGGGCGCCCTGGTCCAGACGGCCGCGAACATGAACACGATCTATTCGTTCTCGGGTTGGACGGAGAATACGGGACTTCTGACCCTCGGGTCGAATCCGGTGATCACTGTGACCGCCGACCCGGCGGTTACTTCGATTACGGCCAACGTCGCGGCGCTGTACCTGCTGAAGCTCATTTTCGCGTCGGGCGCGCCGGCCGGGGTATCGCCGGTTTGCGGTGGGGCGCCGGGCGACATCCCGTCAAACGTCTACGTACCGGGTCTGGTGTATGTAAACAACTCCTGCTACTGGGGATCGGCGAGCGCGTACTTCCCGGCGGGCACGATGACGCTGAACGTGTTTCCTTTTCCGGGCTTCGTCTTCGGGGGATGGCTGAACGGGCAGACGACGAGTAATCAGTATTTGACCTCGATCAACTTCACGGGGCCGGCGACGCTCTATCCGTATTTCGAGTTTGCCAAGCGGGTGCGTTTCCTCACCTCGCCGCCGGGATTGCCCGTGATTGTAGATCACGAGCAGGTGTCGACGCTTGCGAATCCGAGCTACTCGGGGATGTGTCCGGCGGGCCAATCGTTGCCAGTGGACGCGCCGGCCACGATAGCTCCGCTGTGCATTGGGGATTTCGATTTCGCGCCGAATTCGACGCACCAGATCGGGGCGCCCTCGCCCGCCTTCGATTCATCCGGCAAGGCCTGGGCGTTCACGAGTTGGAGCGGCAGCAGCGCCGTGCAGAACGGGATGTACGTCGTGGGGAACAGCGTGAGTGGGCGCGACACGGTCACGGCGAACTACGCGGCCGCCGGCCACGTGGCGTTCCTGACGAATCCTTTGGGCCTTTCCCTGACCGTGGACGGCGTGGGCAATCAGCGCCAGTACAACTACTATTGGCCGATGGGGAGCACGCATCAGGTCTCGGCGCCGGCGCAGCAGACGGGCGGCGATACGCGGACCTACGTGTTTCAAGGCTGGTCGAACGGGGGCGCGGCCGCGCAGGCCGTCACGGTGGATCAAAACGCGGTGAATTCGGGTCTGACGCTCACCGCGAATTACCAGGTTCAAGGCAGATTGGTGGTGCAGAGCGTGCCGCCGGGCCTCTCGCTGATGGTCGATGGCCAGTCGTGCCAGACGCCGTGCCAGGCCGACCACGCCTCGGGTGTTTTGGCGCCCGTAATCGCGCCCGCTTCCATCGCCCTGAGCGCCGGTTCGCGCCTGGACTTCAATGGCTGGTCGGACGGAGGCGCGGCCTCGCACTCGGTGACGCTGAGCACGGGCATTACCACGATCATCGCGAGCTATCGGCAGAAGTACCTGCTCAGCGTTACGTCGAACCCGGCCAACGCGGCCACGTTCGTTGTTTCGCCCGCGAGCGTGGATTCGTTCTACGCGCAGAGCACGTCGGTTTCCGTGATCGAGAAGGACAAGCCGGGCTACCAGTTTCTGGCCTGGAACGGGGTTTCCAGTTCGACCATGCCGTCACTGACGCTAACCATGAACGCACCCGAGACGCTGATCGCGCAGATGGGCAAGTCCCCGTATCTAGGGCCTGCCGCGGTGCAGAACGCGGCGGGCGCAACGCAGAACGACGGGGTCGCCTCGGGGTCCGTGGTGTCGATCTTCGGCGAGAATCTCGCCCCCGCCATCGGGACGGGCCAGACGAATCCGCTGCCGCAGAGCCTCGCCGGAGCGAGCGCCGAGGTCGATGGACGCCTGCTGGTGCTGATGTACGTTTCGCCGCAGCAGATCAACGCGGTGCTGCCGCCGGATCTTCCCGAAGGACAGCACACGCTGACGATCTATGGCGCCGGCTTGCCCGTCGTTTCAGGCGACTTCACGGCGATCCGGAACGCTCCGGGCCTGTTTCCGCAGTGGGTGAGCGGCAAACAGTTCGCGACCGCGACGCACGCCGACGGCTCGGCGGTGAGTCAGGCGAGTCCCGCGAAACCCGGCGAAACCGTGACCGTACTTGGCACTGGCTTCGGCCCTTGTCAGACGAACCCGGTCTATGGCTTCCCCGTGCCGTCATCGCCGCTTGACCCGCTCGTCGATACGGCGCAGGTGACTCTCGGCTCCTCGATCCCACAGGTGTCGTGGGCCGGTTGCACGCCAGGATTCGCGGGCTTCAGCTCGGCCGCGATTGACGTGCCACAGGACGCGCCATCCGGCGCCTCTCTGCCGCTGCAGATTCAGATCAACGGGCAAGCCAGCAACACGGTGCTGCTGCCTATCCAATAGCCAGATCGAAGGCCTGGCCGCGCTCGGGAGCGATCGCCTCGATTCTAAAGCGCGCGGTGATGGCGGAGATCAGCGCCTCCTGCTGAGCCGGCTCGCCGTGAACCAGGAACACGCGCCTGAGCCCTTTCGCGAGCGGCTCCATCCAGGCCAACAGCTCCTGCTGGTCGGCATGGCCGCTCAGTTCGTCGAGCAGCGCGACTTCAGCACGCAGCCGGTGCGGCTCGCCGAAGATGTTCACCTCCGAATGCCCTTCGGCGATCTTACGCCCGAGCGTGTTTTCCGCCTGATAGCCGGTGATGAGCACCGTGTTTCGGGGGTCTTCGATGTTGTTCTTCAGGTGGTGAAGAATGCGGCCGGCTTCGCACATGCCGGAGGCCGAGATGACCATCCAGGGGCCGCGCAGGTCGTTGAGCGTCTTCGATTCGGAGGCTTCGCGCAGGTAGCGGAGCCGGTGGAAGCCGAACGGGTCCTCGCCGTGTTCCTCGAACGCCGTGGCTTCGGCATCGAACAGTTCCTTGTGCTTGCGGAACACTTCGGTGACGTTGACGGCGAGGGGGCTGTCGACAAAGATCGGGAACGGCGGGATGCGGCTGGCCCTGATGAGTTCGTGGAGGAGAAGCACAAGCTGCTGCGTGCGCCCGACCGCGAAGGCGGGCACGATGAGCTTTCCGCCGCGGTGGTGGGTGCGGTTGACGACCGTGGCAAGAGTGTCCGCGACATGCTCGATGTGCTTGTGGAGACGGCCGCCGTACGTGCTCTCCATGATGAGAAAATCCACCGGCGGCACGGCCTCCGGTTTGCGAATGATCGGCAGGCCGGCGCGGCCGACGTCGCCCGAGAAGCACAACCGGATTTTCGGCCCGGAGCGTGGCGTGTGTTCGAGCACCATGCAGGTTGAGCCGAGCATGTGCCCGGCGTCGAAAGTCTGGTACGTAAGATCCGGTCCGGCCGGGTGCGCCTGATGCATCGCGAGCGGACGGAAGTGCGGGAACGTGTGCTGCGCGTCCTCGACGGTGTACATCGGCTTCACTTCCGGCGTGTCGTGGTTCGCGCCGAGCGCGCGCCGCCGCAGCGTGCGCCGATTGAGATATAGGGCGTCCTTCTCCTGGATCATGGCCGAGTCGGTGAGCATCGGCACGCACAGATCGGCGGTGGCGGCGCTGGTGTAGATCGGGCCGGCGAAGCCGTTGCGAACCAGCAACGGGAGGTTGCCGCTGTGGTCGATGTGCGCGTGAGACAGCAGGACCGCCTCGATGGACGCGCCAGGGAACGGGAGGTTCCGGTTTCGCTCCTCGGCCTCTTTGCGTCGGCCCTGGTACTGGCCGCAATCGAGCAGATAGTGCTTGCCCGATGCCTCGACATGGTGCATCGATCCGGTCACGGTACGTGCCGCACCCCAGAAGGTAAGCTTCATGCCTTCGAGGATGACACAGCAAGCGGCGGGTCGCGGCAGCGTGCGGCGCTACAATGTGTGGCCATGTACCGGTCTGGGGCATTCTTTGTACTCGCGGCGCTCGGTGGCGCGCTGCTTCCGCAAACGGCGCAAGGCGCCGAAAAGAAACCGATCACGCTCGATGCGGTCGAGGCGCTGCGCAAGCAAGCGGGCGAACCGCTGACGGGCGCGCAGTGGTCTCCGGCGGGCCGGCGATTTCTTTACCGCAAGACGGACAAGCTGATGCTGTACGACGCCGTCTCGAAAACCGAGAAGGAGATTCTTTCGTTTTCCGCGCTCGAGGCCGCGGCGGTGAAGCCGCCCGCCACGGAACGGTTTGGGTGGCGGAACCGCAACGTGCGCCAGAGCCAGTTTGCCTGGTCGCGATCCGGAGGCGAAGTGCTGCTCACGGTTGCGGGCGACGTCTTCTTGTGGCGCGATAGCACGGGGCGCTCGGAGCAGCTCACGGCGACGGCGGCCGAAGAGGCTGACGCGAAGCTGTCGCCCGACGGCGCCGAGGTGGCGTACCGGCTGGACAACGATCTGTACTGTCTCGACGTGGCGGCGAAGAAGAGCAAGCGCATCACGTTCGATGGCGCGCCGACGCTGATGAACGGGCGGCTGGATTGGGTGTATCCGGAGGAACTCGATCTGGGCACGGCGTTCTGGTGGTCGCCGGATTCGACGCGCCTCGCCTACCTGCAGTTCGACACCGGGCGCGAGTTCGTGTACCCGCAAGCCGATCTGCTCGGACTCCGCGCGATGGCCGAGCCCGAACGCTATCCGCAGGCCGGTACGCCGAACGCGGAAGTGCGCGTGGGCATGGTGAGCGTCAAGGAAGAACGGCCGCTGACGCATTGGCTGGACCTCGGCGAGACTCGCGATAGCCTCATCGCGCGCGTCGACTGGCTCGCCGGCGGCAAGCGGGTTGCGATCCAGCGCCTGAATCGCATTCAGAACCGTCTCGACCTGCTCGTGGCCGATGCCGCGACGGCAAGCGTCTCCGCCCTGCTCGGCGAGACAGACCCCTACTGGATCAACCTGTCCGACGCCTACCGCTTTCTCGACGACGGTTCGCTGCTGTGGTCGAGCGAGCGCGACGGATACCGGCATCTGTACCTTTACGGGCCGGACGGGAAACTCAAGAACCGCGTGACGGAAGGCGATTGGGAAGTGACGCGCCTCACTGGAGTCGACGAGACCGGCCGGCGGATTTACTACCAATCCACCGAGGCCAGCCCGCTCGAACGCCAGCTTTACTCGATCGGCTTCGACGGCTCGGCGAAGACCCGTCTGACGCAGGCCGCCGGCACGCACCAGGTCGACATGAGCCCGCGCTTCGATTACTTCCTCGACCGCTTCTCAAGTTTTACCGACCCCCCTTCAACGACCTTGCGCACCGCCGATGGCGCCGAGGCCGCCGTGCCGCGGCCAGCGAATCGCAAGGTGTTCGAGGAATACGATCTCCCGCCAATCGAGATAGTAGAAGTGCCAGCGCCCGATGGCGCCAAGTTGTATGCGAGCCTCATCAGGCCGCCCAACTTTCAAGCGGGCCGGAAGTATCCGCTGATCGTCATGGTGTATGGCGGTCCGGGGGCGCAGTCGGTGGTCAACGCGTGGCGCGGCGTAGGCTTGAATCAAGTGCTGGCGGCCAAGGGGTTCCTTGTGTGGCAGCTCGACAATCGTGGCTCGATCGGCCGCGGCCACGCGTTCGAGACGCCGATTTTCCACCGCTTCGGCAAGACCGAGCTGGCCGATCAGTTAGTCGGCATCGACTATCTCGTAAAGCGCGGCTACGCCGATCCGGATCGCGTCGGCATTACAGGCTGGAGTTACGGCGGATACATGACCCTTTACTCGCTGCTCAACGCGCCACAGGTGTTTCGCGCCGGATTCGCCGGCGCGCCCGTGACCAACTGGCATAACTACGACACGATTTACACCGAGCGGTATCTCGGTCTGCCGTCCGGGAACGAGGCTGGCTACAAGGATGGTTCGGCGGTGACGTACGCGGCGAATCTCAAGTCGAAGCTGCTGATCGTACACAACATCGAGGACGACAATGTCCTGTTCCAGAACACCATTCAGATGGCGGACGCACTCGAAAAGGCCGGGAAGGACTTCCGCATGATCGTGTACCCGCAGAAGATGCACGGGGTCGCGGGCAAGGCCGCGCGGCAGTTGGACGAGGTACGAATCGAATTTTTCGACGAAGCGCTCCGGCCCTGACCGCCAGAGAATAAAAAAGCCCGCGCTCTGGAAGCGCGGGCTTTCGTCTGCCTGTCAGTTGGATTAGTGGCCGTGTCCGCCGTCGTGGCTGCCGACAGCCTGCCCTGGCTCATTCTCGCGC
>VFSW01006997.1_pt1 | contig 16463 bp, 15 predicted proteins | sample 5358111 | NCBI WGS metagenome assembly VFSW01 (sample SAMN11554181, study PRJNA540505) | mine drainage metagenome | isolation source: sediment from site ElyBrook_90M | place: USA: Ely Copper Mine, Vershire, VT | collected 2017 | reverse complement strand
CAAATGGCGCGACAACCCTCCCGAAAGTTACATTCTTAAATGGCTCGACACGGGGGGACAAAGCTGGTCTTCGAGCTGAAGCCGGACTGGAAAATTATGGAGCAGGTCTGCGAAGACAACGCCAGCTTCATCGATTTCAACAAGAAGGCAACCCAAGCGCCCAAGAAGTAAGCATGCGTTTCTTGGCGGAAAAAGAACCTCACTTTTCCGCCCTGTAAGCGCCACAATCAGTAAATGGGAATACTTCCAAGAGTTCTTCCGCCACAGTTAGGGCCATGCGTCTGCGCACATGAAGGTGTACCTACTTACACTTGGGAGGGACGAAGCCATGCCTGATAACGCCCGTCGAGATCTCCTCAAGAAGGCTGCAACTCTTAGTATTGGCGCGATTGCTTCCGCCGGCGCCGTGCTTCCTCGCGCAGGCGGCGCCTTGAGTCAAGCGGCCCAGAAGCTTCCTGCATCCGACTTCTTTCCGGGGTTCAAACGTTCCACAACGAAGACGTCGGGCGCCACGATCAACTTTGTCACTGCCGGGAGCGGGCCACCACTGCTACTTCTGCACGGCTATCCGCAGACGCACATTGAATGGCGCGACGTTGCGCCTCAACTGGCCAAAACTTTCACCGTCGTGGCGGCCGATCTCCGCGGATACGGAGACAGCAGCAAACCTCCCGGCGGCGAAAACCACTTGAATTATTCCAAGCGCGCCATGGCACAGGACCAGGTAGAGCTGATGGCCAGTTTGGGATTTCAGAAGTTCGCGGTCGTGGGCCACGATCGCGGCGGCCGGGTTGCGCACCGCATGGCTCTCGATCACCCGGACCGCGTAACGAAGCTCGCCATCCTCGATATCGTTCCTACCTACAAAGTACTGCATAGCGTGACAAACGAATTGGCCACGGCTAATTTCCATTGGTGGTTCCTCATACAAAAAGCGCCGATGCCCGAGACGCTGATCGGCAACAGCGCGGAAGTCTGGCTTCGCTCGCGGTTTGAACGAATTCCGCCCGGCGTTCTGAGCAAGGAAGCCTTCGCGGAGTATCTGCGCAGCTTCACGCTGCCGGACTCGATTCACGGCTCATGCGAGGATTATCGCGCGGGCGCGACCATCGATCTAGTTCATGACGCCGCCGACCTGGATCGCAAAATCTCTTGTCCTGTTCTCATCTTATGGGGGGAACGTGGCGCATGGCCGAAGCTGTACGACGTGCTCGAGGTATGGCGAGAGCGAGCCTCGAACGTCACAGGCAGGGAGATGCCAACGGGACATTTCATCGCGGAAGAAAAACCGGATATGTTGCTTGAAGAACTGAATAAATTTCTCAGCTAATATGGCTGAATACGAGTGACGAGAGTCGGGACAAGTGTCTAAAGCGGACCGGGCGGGGAGAACCAGGTGAGCATAGGGCGAAAACGAAGTCGATTCAAAATGGCCATGGCCTGCGGAACACTGGCGTTCGCGGCCGGAATGTCCGGTGCATCGACGCTGCGGGCGCAAGCTGGCGTTCCCAAGTTCGAGGTGGACCCCTATTGGCCCAAGCCCTTGCCGAATCGTTGGGTGACCGGGGAAATTGGCGGCATATGTGTCGATTCCCAGGATCATGTCTTCGTTGTCCAGCGCGTTAACGACGTCGGCGGCATGGACGGCCATCTCGAAGGACTGACCGGCGACGAGTTGAACGCCGGAGAAGCGGCGCCCCCCGTACTCGAATTTGACGGGGAAGGAAAAGTCCTCAATTCCTGGGGAGACGCAAAGATCCTGCCGAAGGATCTGCACGGCTGCGCAGTGGATCGCGACGGCCATGTGTGGCTCGACGGGTCCGAGGACGGCATCGTACAGGAGTATTCACACGACGGAAAGGAAATGCTGCTCCAGATTGGAAGGAAGGGCATGTTCGATTCGTCGGATGGAACCGTGAACGGCACGCCTTTGAATTCGAGCCCTACGCAGTTTTTTCGCGTCTCGGAAATCGGATTCGATCCGCACAACGGCGACATTTATGTTGCCGATGGCCACGCGAAAGGCAAGGGCGGCAACAATTTTCGCATCGTCGTATTCGATCGCACCGGACACTATCTCCGGCAATGGAAATTGCATCGTTCGCCGGAAGAAGCGGCCACTGCGGCCCGGCCAACTCCACATTGCGTCCGGGTTAGTAACGACGGAATCGTTTATGTGTGCGACCGCTGGATGAATCGCCTTCAACTCTTCGATACGATGGGGAATTTCAAGAAGAACATGCCATTCAGCTATAAAGTGTATACGCCGATTCCCACGTCAGCCGCGGGAGCACAACGCGATGCGATGCTGGTGGGATCGTGCTCCTCGGTTGAATTTTCCCGCGATCCGGTGGAGAAATACATGTTCGTGATCAATGAAATCGACGAGGAAGTCGATGTGGTGGATCGCGCCACCGAGCAGGTGCTTGGGAGCTTCGGCCGTCCGGGCCACCAAGTGGGCGAATTCATGCACGCGCACACGATGGCGGTGGACTCCAAAGGCAACATCTATGTGGGTGAATCGGTTGACGGCCGCAGGGTGCAAAAGTTCAAGATGGTTGGCAGCAACTAGAAAAATGCGCCAAAGATCTCCGACCGCGCTTCTTTCGTAATTCCATCGAGGGTTTGCAAGCGCGATGCGTGCTCGCAAAGACCTTACGACGGATTTGGAAGGTCGCGGCCTTGCCCCAACTGTAACACCTTGCCGTTCGCGAGCACGATCTTGAGCGCGTAGCCGACGGGCGCGCCGTTCTTGGCGGGGCCGAGAGTGATGGTGATCTCATCTCCCGGTTTTAATTCAGTTTTAGTCCAGCCAGCCCTCGACAAGAGGCCCGGGCTGACAGTTTCGCTTGCCCAGTGCGCGAGTTTGCCCTTGTCGTCTTTCACGTCGAAATAAATTTGCACATGGGGATTTGACCAAACGAATTCCGTCACGGTTCCCTTCAGCGTGATCGGATTCTCCAAGTCGTACGCGGCGTTGCCGTGGTGCGCGAGTGCCGGGGAACTCAAAATCAAAAGACCCACCGTCATGGCGCAAAACGCCAACCACTTCCTGTTTTTCATGACGATGAAGGCGCTCCACAACGCTTTGGCGGCGTCGGGTGACAAGAATAGATGAAATATGGGGTAACGGCAACTAAAGCCATCGGAATGAATTTAGAAAAAACACGAACGAGAGGATGGCTTTCGCTTCGAGTTATTTCCCGGCCGGAGCGGCATCGCGTAGACTTCGCACATAGTGTACGAGGTCCCAAATCTGATCGTCGGTCAGTGTTTTCCCGAACGCACCCATTCCCGTGTAGCGATTCCCGTTCCGAATGATCCAGAATAATTCGGCGTCGGACCATTGCTGAACCTCCGGGCTGGCCAGGCTGGGCACGCGCGGATACATGCCCTGGCCAACGTCAGTCGGTGTTCGTCCATCCTGTCCATGGCAGAACGCACAGTCTCCGTTAAACGTCATTCCACCGGAATCCAGGCTCGATGGACCGCTGGAAGGTTCGGGAACGGGATGCTCTCGCGCACTTCGAGAAACGATCCAGTGTTTTCCCATCGTAGCGATGCGAGCTTCGAACCGGGTAGGTTCAGTATTGGCGCTCAAATTAAATTGAGCGGCGGCGAGCACTGCGCCCGCAATCAGAAGAAAAACCAATGTGAAGATAGCGATTTTCATTTCGGCGTTTGTGACCGGCAAATAATTCGCAGCGCAGATTGCTTAAAGCGACTTTTAGATGAGGACAAGCTGATCCCTTTGCGCTGGCTTGTGCAGGCGATCGAGCCCCACGAATATGAAGTTCGCTCCAAGCCGAATTCGCGATGGAATCCGGCTTGGAATCGACCGCTCCAGTTCTGATTATGGGTGCCGACGCCGGCCGGTAATTAGGCCGTTGGGCTCAGCTTGACTTCTTGCCAACTCCCATTTTGATTCACTTCTACTTTGGTGACATTGATCGAGCCGCTGACCAGGGAACCTGAAACGCGGATTTCCTGGCCGACGTACGGAGCCAGCGCGATGGATGGGGCAAGCAAAGCATAGAATTTCTTATCGCTGGTCAGCAGGCCGCCGGGCGTTCCGCCTTTGAGGCAAAGCGTTCCGCAATTCTTGTTCGGTCCATGGTCATTGGTGGCCAGGCCGTGAGCCAGGTAGCACTTGCTGTCCACAAGCGTGCCACTGTAGCTCATATCTTTCTGTGCGGCGGCAAGAACGACGGAAAAAGCGACAACCAACGCCAACGCCGTAATGCCCGTGAGAAGTAGTGACTTTTTCATCCCCGTTTCCTCCTTTTGATTGTGAGCCTTCAGGAATCCTGGTGTTGCGAATCGAAAGGTATGGGAACTTCCCAATTCAACCTTGATACTTCTTCAAAACCATATGCCCGCTGCCGTTTGGTGTCAAGTTCACATCATCCTGGCAAAGGTCGAGTGGCAAGCGTTGCTCGTCAAGGCATTTTTCCAGACTCGCCTCGATCGCCAGGAACAATTTCGCCGCGGGGGAGCAGGATTAGCCGGACTTGCGGGCGCCGCCAACGGAGTGCTTGCGCGATTCCTTTGCGCGTGAGGATTCTTCGGCGCCATGCTGCATCAATTTCTTTCCGCCGAGACGATCCAGGTTTCCGAGAAAGGCGTTCTTTTCATTTTTCTTGGTGTTCTTTTTCTTAACCATGGGTGGACAGTACTCGACTTGCACCTATACGTCAATAAGACCTCTGGTCGCCCGGGAGCGCCAATTCTCGAAAAATACCTTTACTGACCACTAAGAATTGTGACAATGCCCATTGACGAGTATCGGGCTTTCTGGAATTGGCCACAGGCTATCCGCGATAGGCAATGCTTAGGCCCTTGCCGACCGGCACGGTTGTGTGCTGGAAATCTGCGAGGCCCGAAACCAATTTCAGGTATTCGGCAATCTCCTCCGGATGAGAGAGAGCATTATCGGCGATTAGCAGCGCCTTTGGGGCGAGCTTGGGCAAGAGGATTTGCACGATCTCAGGAAATTTCCGGCGATCGGCATCGAGAAACACCAGATCGAACGGCCCGGTGAGCTGGCGGACAATCTCAGTGGCGTCGCCGGTGCGCAGCTCCACGCGGTCGAGCAAATCCGCGCGCCGGAGATTCTCGCGCGCCAGGGCGTGCTTGTCGGGATTGCGGTCAATGCTTACGATTCGGCCGCCGGCCGGCACGAGCGACCACGCCAGCCAGATGGTGCTATAGGCGTTCGAGGTGCCGATTTCGACTGCGCGCGTCACGCCACTGGCACGCACTAAAATGCTGACAAGCTGCGCACTGGCAGGATCGAGGTTGAGCATCATGCGCGGGCGTTCGGTCGCGCGCGCGTCGTTCTCGCGGCCATGCTTTTCCATTTCATGCAATAACTCGTGAACACGTTTGTCCATAGCGATCTTCAGCACAGATATACCCTCAATCTATTCATCGTTCCCCCGGCGGGAGCCGCCGATCGGTGTGTTGCTTGAACCGTAAAACCAGAATGAAATGAAATCCTCGGAGCAAAGTAACGAGGTTTCCATAATTTTACTTTTCCTTCTCCGGCAGCGCAAAAACAAAAAGTGTGGAGGCGGGTTGCGCGATATGAGCGGCGGCTTCGGGATAAATTTTTGCTAGCCGGCCCTCCGTCTCCGAGCCTCCTCCGGAACCAACGGCGATGTACTGCCTCCCGTTGACCGAGTAGCTGACGGCGGCGGAAGCGATGCGTCCACCGGTGTTGAAGGACCAAAGCTTCTGCCCGGTTCGGGCATCCAGCGCGAATACGTTGCCCTCCAAATCGCCGCCAAAAATCAAGTCGCCCGCCGTCGCCAAGAGAGACGACATATTGTAATACTTCGTGTTGAAGGTCCACTCCTTCTTCCCCGTCACGGGATCGAAGGCGCTGATGTTTGGCGGAACACTCGGATTCAGTTGATCGCCTTTGTCTCCTCCGTCCACAAAATGGCTGCACAGCTCAAAGTCGGAGCTGTACCACCACCCGGTATGCGGACTGTAAGCCGAATGTTGAATGCCGCGTCCGCCGGTATGGATGCTCGGACAAACGAGAGAATCCTTTTGCTCTTTCGGAACGATGGGGTCGATGGGATTGCCATGCTCGTCTATGCCCTTATTCCAGTTCGGCGCGCTGTACGAAAACGCGCGCAGGAACTTGCCCGTTTCGCGGTCGTATTCATACGTGTAGCCGTTCTTCGTCGGATGAACGATCACCTGCCGCTTCTGTCCCGCCACATCCATGTCGACCAGGACGGGCTCCGCTGCCGAGTCATAGTCGTATAGATCGTGCGGAGTCTCCTGGAAATACCATTTCATTTTTCCGGTATCGACATCGAGCGCAAGCAGCGATGCAGTGTAAAGATTGGGACCCGGGCGCAAGGTTCCGTTGATGGGAGTCGGGTCTCCCGTGCCCCAAAAGAGCAGATTCATCTCCGGATCGTAAGTGCCCGTGAACCACGTGCCGCCGCCTCCGGTCTTCCAGTAGTTGTCCTCGGCGCCGGCCCAAGTTTCCGCGCCCGGCTCACCTGGTGCGGGAATCACTTCGTAGTGCCACACAAGCGCGCCGGTCTTGGCGTCGTATGCGTTGATGTGGCCGCGAAGCGCCTGGTAGCCGGAACCGGCGTTGCCGGTAATCACTTTGCCCTTTACGTAAAGCGGAGCCGCGGTGATCCGGCATTGACAGTCGGAATTTTCCTCCACGTGAATGTTCCACACTTCCGCGCCGGTTTTCGCATCGAGAGCCACAACGTGATTGTCCTGCGTGCCCATGTAAATCCGGTCGTCCCCGTACGCGATTCCGCGAGCGCCTCTTATGCTGAATGTTTTCACTTCCGGCCATTTGTACTCGTAGGTCCAGATCGACCGGCCCGTGGCCGCCTCGACTGCATAAACATTGTTCTGCATCCCTTCAAGGTAGAGGACGCCATCTACAACCAGCGGCGTGGCCTCAAGCCCTGGCCTGAGCCCCGCGGCGCCCGTAGGGAATCCCGCCGGGAACGCCCAAACGGGCACAATGTTTTTCACATTTTCGCGCGTGATTTGATTGAGCGGACTGTAACTCCAGCCGCGATAATTCCCATAGAACGTGAGCCAGTTCTGCGGCTCTTTGTCGGCGTGCGCGATCCGCGAAGTGGTGGCGTCTTGCGCCGCGGCGGCCCCACTCAAGCCCAAAATCAGGGACAGCAGAAATAAACCAGCGGACGCGTGAATAGCGACGACGCGCGCGATTGTTCTGTTTACACGATTCATCTCCGGTCTCCGCTCTTCGTTCTGAATTATTTTCATTTCCGATGCATGCGCCTGGATCGCGCCAGTCTCTTTGTTGGACTCCGGCTTTTTACTGAGCGGCCGAGGACTTCTTCGTTACTTCCCTTTCCGCGTGCAGGACGCGCAGCCACGCCCCGTTCTGCTTCACCCAAACATCCGAAAAATTGCTTTCCCGCGGCGCAACTTTGCCATTCCGTTCGAGGACGCCGAGGGCGTGGTACGTGACGACCGCTACGTTTCCGTTGTCATAAACGCGGAAGCGATGCCCATCTTGCTTCATGGAATGCATCTTAAAGACGCCGGGTTGCAGGCCAGCCTCGATCTCGGCTTTGGTGGGGCTCGTTCCATCAATGTTCGTTTGGGCGACGTCTTCGGCGTCATACTGTTTGATCCAATCGACGGGCTCGGAGCCGCCCCTTAGGAGTCCCGCCACTTTTTCATTTTCTATTTTCAGGATCTCTTTTTTTACGGCTTCGGCCTTCTCGCCGGTGATCGCCTGCGCGGCAGTCATTCCCGCCATCGAAACCGCCAACAGCGTTGCAAGAAGATATTTTCTCATCGCGGCGCCCCTCCGTTTCTGAATGATCCAAAATCAGTTTCAGCGGACGCGCAAGCGTCCAACGCCGGCCGCGTGAATGTGGATTTCTGTGTTGGTTTACAGTCCGCCCGGCAACATATAACTAACCGCCTCGGAAGGCAATCCTCCGGCCCATTTTCACGGGAGCCCCCCGCGTGACCATGGTCACTTGCATGGGTGACCCCGGTCATATACATGGCGTGAGAATGAAAGTAAAAAGGATTTGCAAGCTTGCGATGGCACGGAAAGGAGAATGATTCCACCGGGCTTAGAACGAGAAAACGAAGAAACACAAACTTAGATTACACCGCACACGCGGTGTATAAACGTAGGTGGCGCGAATAAAACGCCGCCACGCGAAAACCAGAGAGTCACAAAGGGGAGCCGCCAGGTTCCCCTTTGTGATTTATGCCATTCCCTAGTTTCTGCTTTGCATGAGCCGCCACTTTCTCAATCCTCGCTACACGGCGCCCCGCGAAAGAGATGTCCCCGGTCGGCGTTTTTTCTTGACAGGGAACGCCGCAAGGCGTACCTAGAACTAATATTACCTGAAGCTGATTTTGTGACGGCCATCGTGTCCGGAAAGCTGGGACACCGGGCGTTTTCTCCTTTCGCTTGGAAACAGGATTTCGAGGAACTGCGCCAAGGGGTGTTACATGAAAAGTAAGCTAGTAAAGAGTTTCGGCTTGGTTGCCGGCCTTCTGATCGTTTGCGTTCCGATCCTCGCGCACCACGGGGGATCCGATTACGACGTGCAGCATCCCATGACACTCAAGGGAACCGTGACTGAATTCTACTGGTCCAATCCTCATTGCCAGGTTTTTCTGGACGTGAAGGACGACAGCGGCAAGGTCGTAAACTGGACGATTGAAACCCTCGCTCCGGCGGTTCTGAAGAGAGCCGGCTGGTCCCGGGAAACACTGCACCCCGGCAACCAGATCTCAATCACTTTCGTTCCCAGCAAGAAGGGCACGCCCGTGGGCATGCTCCGCAAGGTCGTGCTTCCCGATGGCTCGGAGTTGACGGGTGGCGCATTGGGCGAGCAACCGCCACAGTAGAGCAGCCTACAGCTTGAACTCTCAGCTGCGCGCTCTCAAACCTGAATCGCCGCGCGAGAGTGGGACGGCGAAAGGAGTCGCGGAATGCGAAAATGGCTCTTAGGTTCGGCGATCGCGTTGGCGGCAGCGCTTGCTTTCCTGGCTGTTGCGCGCGCCCAGACAGATCGCTCCGGCGCGGCGAACGCGAATGCCAAAGCCGCGGCCTTCGACCCGCATGACTTTACTGGAATTTGGAATCCCGCCCCCTACATGCAGCCGAAGGGTGAGGTCAATCCCCTCGACTTGGGCGGCCATCCCAACCCGCTGCCTCCCTTCACTCCTGCGGGCGAGGCGAAGTACCTGGCCAACGCAAAGTTTATTGCGGCTGGAGCCGTACTCGATTGCGATCCATTCGGCGTGTCGCGCAATTTTTTTACTCCGCGGCCATTTGAGATCCTTTTGACTCGCGACAGGCTGGTGCAGCACTTCGAGTATTACGACAATTGGCGCGAAATCTGGACGGACGGGCGGAAATTTCCCGCGGATGCGGATCCTGAGTACATGGGGTATTCCATCGGCCGGTGGGACGGAGATACATTCGTCGTCGATTCGGCCGCTTACAACGGCAAGGCGTTCCTGACCTGGCAAGGATTTCCCATCAGCGAATCCATGCACCAGACGGAACGCTGGCAGCGTTTGGATCAAGACACCTTGAAGATTGTTTTTACCTTTGACGACCCGAAAAATTATACGAATCCCTGGTCGATCACGGGTTTCTGGAAATTGAGGAAGGACTGGGTGCTGGACGCGCATCCCTGCACACTATCCGCCATCAAGGAATACGATGACAGGGTAAACCACGCCGATAAACTTCCCGGCCTCGGCTACGGCAACCCAGATAAGAAGTAGCAGAAAGAGAAGCGTGCAGGCTTTCCAGCCCTGTCATTCCCGCGAGAACCAATGGCTTCGAGTGATTTTGTAGCGGACGTTCCAGCCTGTGTCTTCCGGGATGGAACGGTCGCATTCATTTTCAAACTGAGTCGCCACTCCCATTTTTCAAAGCGTCTTTCTGCGCCATCCGCATCGCGGATTTGATTATTTCGCGACGAATCGAAATACCTTATGATCGAGAAGTTTGTATCGCCCGCGCCGCAAGCGCGCAGGAAAAGGAATCTCATGAAAACGATTTCCCGTAGGAAATTCGGCGCATTCGCGGCCCTGTTCCTGGTCTGTGCGCTTCTTACCGCCGCTACAGCGCACGCGGACGAAATCAAGGTCGTGACTTCCGGAGGGTTCACGGCCGCCTATCTCGAGCTCGTCCCCCAATACGAATCGGCCACGCACAACAAACTTGTGACGCAGTTCGGCCCCTCGATGGGAACCACGCATAACGCCATTCCGATACGCCTCGAACGCGGTGAGGCCATCGACGTCGTGATCATGGCCGGGCCCGCGCTCGACGATTTGATCAAACAGGGCAAGGTCCGCGCGGACAGCCGCGTCGACCTCGTCAAATCCTACATCGGCATGGCCGTCAAGGCCGGTGCGCCCAGGCCCGACATCGGCACGGTCGACGCGCTGAAGCGCACGCTCCTCGCGGCGAAATCGATTGCGTATTCCGATAGCGCCAGCGGCGTCTATCTCTCCACCGAGCTGTTTCCGAGACTTGGGATCGTCGACCAGATCAAGGGCAAGAGTAAGAAAATCGAAGCCGACCCGGTAGGCGGAGTGGTCGCGACAGGAGAATTCGAAATCGGCTTCCAACAGATCAGCGAACTACGTCCCGTGAAGGGCATCGACATCGTAGGCCCCCTGCCGGCCGGCGCGCAAAGGGTCACGGTGTTTGCCGCAGGCATTCCAACAACGGCAACGCATCCGGAGGCGGCCAAGGCGCTGATCGAGTGGCTTGCGTCACCGGCCGCCTACGCAGCCATCAAAATGAGTGGTTTGGAGCCGGCGAATTCCAAGTAAGAATTAAGTAGCACAGACTTCAGTCTGTGGGGTTTAGTCCTTGCAAGGACTGAAATCCACAGACTGAAGTCTGTGCTACTCACACCCGTCAATGCGCCAAGAGATCCTTGAGAAAACGCGTCATCGCTACCTTGTATTCGTCATCGGCGCGCACCTCCGAAGGGTTCTGCGGATTCGTAAACGCGTGAGCGGCGCCGCTGTAGAGGTTGACCTCGAAGTCCACCTTGGCGGCTCGGAACTGCGAGATCACGGCATTGAGCTCGTCCATTGGCGCAACCGGATCTTCGGCACCGTGCAGAATGAGAACGCGACCCTTGATGTTTTTGGCGGCTTCCGGCGCGAAGTCGCGGAACGCGCCATGCACGGAAACGAAGCCGAGAAGCGGCGCGCCGGTTTCGATGAGCTCGATCCCGGTAGTGCCTCCAAAGCAGTAGCCGACCGAGGCAAGCTTCGCCGGATCGACCATCGGCTGCGCCTTGAGGACATCGAATCCCGCCAGGGCGCGCGCACGCATCAGCGGACGGTCTTTGTCGTAGATCGCGATCGTATCCATCATCTCGGGAACGGACTTGGGCACTATACCCTTGCCAAAAATGTCTTCGGCGAACACCACATAGCCGAGCTTAGCGATCATCTCGGCATCCGCGAGCGTGCCCGCCGATAAGCCGGACCGGTCATGGATCATTAACACACCGGGGCGCCGGCCTTGCACAGCATCGTCATAGATGAGATAGCCGGACAGTGCCGTGTTGCCTTGCTTGTAGTCGATCCACCGCGTTTTCATGGCAGCTTGCGCCGCGCCGGCCTGCAGAACGATGGCAGCGGCGGCCAGGACGAAAGACACGAGACGTGTGATCTTCATTGGCTCCTCCCAAATGCGTTTGCACAATTTAATTATTGGGAAAGTGGTGCGCCCGGAGAGATTCGAACTCCCGACCCTCTGCTTCGAAGGTGCGCATTACAAAACTCTAAGTGCCGCTTCTGGTGTCGCTTACGGGGAAGCGCGTCATTTATCTCGCCCTTGAACTGGACCGAAGTTGGACTGAAACTTTTGGGGTGAACCCCAGTAGTGAGACAAATTCTTTGGGCACACTTGCAGTTTTTATTCAGCCTTCCTTATATCGCCTAGCAGGAGATGGGGGCTGTGCAAGGGAACGGTGATTGAGTCCCCTTCCCCTACCAGCCTGTAGAAGTCCCTTCTCGTTCTCCTCATCTGACCTACAATCTGCAGCTATTGCATTCCGCCATGGGTTACCGATCTCCCGAAGAATTTGAGCGGCAGTGCAAGAATCTGGCGGCAAACTCTTGGAGTGCGACAATGGAATTCTTTGTGCTGCCAACCCATGCCCCGGAATCCCCAGCCAACCAGGTTACTTCCCGCAAAACCGGTGCACATGGGCACTGTTTATTGCTGCGGGGGGTTCTGATTTTGCGAAGCGGCCTTCTTCTTTTCAGCTTCTTCTTGCTTCGCTTCTTTGGCTTCGTTCGCGGCCGACTCTGCCTTGATGCTTACGATGGAGCCGTCGATGGCGCTGACCTGTACTTCGGTGATCTTCTTCTCGTTTGGCTGCTGGATGTCAAACGAATAGACGATCTTGCCGTGTTCCTTTTCCAACTCCGAACTCTTCACCTCTCCCGGCGCCTTTTTCCGCGCGATTTCCCGTGCCTGATCCATTGTTATTTTCGCTTGCGATTGCAGTTTAACTTGCTCAACTGAAACCTTCTTTTCTGGACTTTGTGTTTTCGCGCCCGCCTTCGATTCCTCTGCTGGGGCCAACTGGGCCCGAGCCGACTGCCACCCCATAGCAACAAATGCTGCGAGCGCACACCACGCGAATGCAAGAAACTTAATGCCCTGTTTTTTCATGATTTATTCCTTTCTCTCTCCACTGTGACTACTGGAAATGGGCCCTTGACTCCCAACCCCGCATCGGGTCTCTCCTCACATACCGATTCCGGGGCGTGACTTCAATAATGCCGCACACGGTTTCTGGATTGTTGCCGTGGCGTCTGTCCAAAAGAATATACCCCATGCGCCCAAATGCACGGGGCGGACCAATTGACACAGATCTGCAAATCAGCACTTTGCCTAGAAAATTGATCATGGAGCAATAATCCTACGCGACGTTTTTGCGCAAAGGCTCTCGCACTAAGGTGGCGTTTCGCCACCCCCTTCGCTCGCATCTCGAATGGTTTGAGAATTCTTGCAATCACGAGGAACTATAGGGGGCTGGGCGTCAAATTTCGATCCGTGCGTCGGCGCTAATGGAAACTGGTGAATATCCGGAGAATCAACCGAACCGGTCTTATTTGTTCGATGAACTCTTCAAGGTGCGGCAAATTGTCGCAGTGCTATTAGAAGGATTTACTGTTACTTTCATGAAAGCCTGTAAATTCAATCGGTTACAGATTTTTGGGATAGACTCTGTTGGCGGTTAACTTGCTCCCTCTCTTCCGGAAAGCCCTTGCAAATCGCGCGATGAAGACAAATTCGCGAAATGAGCTACTCAAATGTATCGAGATGCCGGGCAGAAGTCTTTGGGCCTGGATCCTATCTCATATATTGTTAGTCTTTGGATCTTCTTTGGTGAGTTCGGCGCAACGATTGTGCACCCTACGAGTGAACATCAACGACGTATTCTTCGGAGATTGCGCCTGTAGGTTTCGGGGCGATTTTGATGTGTTGTTCTAAGCGAAAGCCATGACCAGATAAGGGATGTCCACTAAGAATAATTCGCGAGTAGCCCGCAGACAAAGTCATTTCAGTTGGGTTGCAGGTCTTCTGTTCGTTTGTGCGGCGCTGGGAATGTTCGTTACCTGGCGAGTGCCCGCGCTGACTCTTGATGCTAGGAGCTGGCTGGTACGGGCTAGAGGTCCTCTGCCGTTGCCGGATGATATAGCCATCGTGGCGATTGATGAAGCGAGCCTTGCAAAGTTCGGGCGCTATCCCTGGCGCCGCAACCTCACGGCGCAAATGCTTGACCAGCTCACGGATGCGCACTCGAAGGCAATCGCATTGGATGTGTTATTCAGCGAACCAACAGACAGCGCAGACGACTCCGCCCTTGCTGCCGCGATTGCAAGAGCGGGAAACGTCGTCACCGCTGCCCAACTCTCACGCACGGAATCCGGCGGGGTCGTCTGGCTTCGGCCATTACCTTCTATCGAAAAGACCGCTGCAGGGGTCGGCCATGTCCACGTTTCGACCGAAGTAGACGGAGTCGCGGGCTCCTTCCTGGTTCGCCAAGCCGACGACCAAGGGCAGGCCGAGTGGGCAATGGCCCTCGAAACAATTCGCGTCGGAGAAGGCGTAAACGATCAGTCCATCCAAGAACTGCCCGGGGCGGTGAGCATTGGCGGACAAACATTCCCTGTGCGAACGGAAACCCGCACGATGGAGATTGAGTCCAGCCACCCGCGAAGCACGCAACGTTTGAGGGCAAGCTGGATTCCCATCGAATACGTCGGTCCGACTGGTTCCTTTGCACCCTACACGTTCAGTTTTGGAGATGTGCTGGACGGCAAGGTACCAGCATCCGCGTTTCGGGGGAAATACGTCATCGTGGGCGCGACAGCCGCGGCGCTCGGGGACCGGTTCACCTCACCGTTTGTCCATCTCGAAGGCCCGGACGGTCAGCAACATGGGGAATTTATGTCGGGCGTTGAGGTTCTTGCCGATTCGCTCAACACGCTCTTGCGTGGAAGATGGTATTCAGAAACACCCGACTGGGTCTCGGCGGGTTGTGCGGCGCTGGTTGCACTCTTGATGCTGGGTGGACTTTCCATCGCACAGGGCAAGCAAGAAAACCTCAAACAACTGGCGATGATCGTCCTGATCGGCGCTTCGATCCTAGCGCTTAGTTACTTCGCATTCGTCCACTGGCTGGTATTCCCGCCGGTAGTGCCTTGTAGCGTTTCATTTGTATTTGCGATCCCGCTGGTCCTGTTGCACCGGTCCCTCGTTGCCAGTCGCGAGTTGGATGTCCAAATCCGGCAGATGGTTCACGCCGAAAGCTGGCTGTGGCCTTCGGCTCGGGAGACGAAAGCCGATCCGGCCGTGCTCATCATGCAGCTTACGAATGCTAGCGGCGTGGCCATACTGCGTTGCGTTTCAGCGGGGAAGTATCGTGTGGCTGCAAGCTCGGGATTTCCACTCCTGACTTCGGTTACAGAGAGCGACCGGCTAAGCATCAGATGGCCGCAATCCTCGGGTCCGAACGAAGCTGAAGAAGTTTTTCCCGGCCAGGAGGACAAGGAACTGGTCTATTTGTTCCGCGAAAATCATGACCCCCATGCGCAACCCATGACCGCATTGAAATGCCCCCTGGGAGACAGTGAATCCCCGACTGGATTTCTCATTCTTCTGCATCAAAAGGATGGGCGATTGCCGCTCGAAATCCTTCGTGTAACTGTCGAACTCGCCAATGGTTTCCTCGTTGCCCTCGGAATCAGGGACACTGAGAATGGCGAAGCAGCGGAATCCATGCGGCAATCATCCTGGAGCCTGTTGCCTCGTGGAATTACGTGGAAGACACGCACGCTGCGCTCACTCAATCAGCGGCTTCTGTCCGATTCGAGATTCGTCGATAAATCCCTGCGCTCAGTCGGTGACGGCTTGCTGGTCGCCGGGACCGGAGGGCAGATTGTATTTGTGAATCGACGTGCGGCGAACATTCTTGGAATCAAAGAACGCTCATTGCTCGGGAGCAGTCTTCTGGGACGCTTGGACCAGCCCGAGAAAACTATGTCAGAAACGCTCGAAAGGCTGTTGGTCGATCGATCCACGGTCGAACGGGAACTTACGCTTGGGGGTTCCTCGCCGCGACACTTCATTTTGCGTCTGTCTCCTGTTTGCGAGAATGGCGTTGATCGCGGCCGCGACGCCGTAGTCGGGATTGTCGCCTCTCTCTCCGACATAACGAAACAGAGGGAATTGCAGCAGATGAAGACGGAAGTCATGGCCCTGGTCACGCACGAACTGCGGACGCCGCTCACGGCGATTCAGGGCATCAGCGAAGTACTCTCAAAATTCGATGTAGACCCCAATCGGCGCAGAGAGATGCACGCGGCCATCAACCAAGAGGCCAAACGTCTGGCCCGGATGATCGATGAATATTTGGATATTACTCGCCTCGAAGCCGGGGCGCGCCCGCTGCGGAAGACACCGCTGCGAGTGGAGCCGTTGATTGAGCGCGTGCTCTTGCTACTTGACCCAGTCGCTTCGTCTCGCGGTATTCCGATCAAGTGCGAATTTGAACAGAACTTGCCCGTTGTAATGGTGGATTCTGATTTGATCGCTCAAGCAGTCACAAACGTCATTGCCAATGCTATCAAGTATAGCCCTCCCGACAGAGAGATACTGGTCTCCGTGCGGACGGACGGGAACGATCTTCTGATCGAAGTGGCAGACAGGGGTTATGGAATCGCACCCGAGAATGTGAAGCGTATCTTTGAAAAATTCTACCGTATACCCCACGGTGAGCACACCGACGAGCCCGGCACTGGCCTTGGGCTGACGTTTGTGCGTGAAATCATGGATGTCCACGGCGGTTATGTTAGCGTTGAGAGCGAACTCGGCGCGGGTTCGACGTTCACTCTGCGCCTGCCGCTCGAAC
>VFSW01006996.1_pt1 | contig 16464 bp, 16 predicted proteins | sample 5358111 | NCBI WGS metagenome assembly VFSW01 (sample SAMN11554181, study PRJNA540505) | mine drainage metagenome | isolation source: sediment from site ElyBrook_90M | place: USA: Ely Copper Mine, Vershire, VT | collected 2017 | reverse complement strand
TTTCTTTACATCACGCCGATGCACGTGCGCATGATGAACAGCGACCAGTCGGGCCGCACGCTGCCGCCGTCGCTCAAGCGCGTGATGTCCGTTTCGGCAAAATTGCATCCGCAGTCCGCGCTGGATTTTCTCGCGAAATACAAAGTGCCGGTCTCGCAAGGCTACGGCATCATCGAAGTCGGTTTGCCGATCCAAAATATCGTGGAGGCCGCGGAACATCCCGAAGCCATCGGCCGGCCCGTGGCCGGCTTCGAGGCGAAAATTGTGGACGACAAAATGCAGCCGCACGCGGAAGGCGAAACCGGCCAACTCGCGTTGCGCGGGCCGGGAATGTTTTCGGGCTATCTGAATCCGCCGCGCTCGCGCGCCGAGATTTTGCACGACGGCTGGTTTCTCACCGGCGATCTCGCGCACCGCGACAGCGGCGGGCGCATCGTGCTGGACGGACGGACTTCGTCGGTGATTCACGTCGCCGGCCACAAAGTTTTCCCGGAGGAAGTCGCCGCCGTGCTGGATCATCATCCGGCGGTGTTGCGGTCGCGCGTTTCCGCCCGCGCGCATCCGCAAATGGGCGAGGCCATTCACGCCGAAGTGCAATTGCGCGCCGGCCAAGCAGCGACGAGCGAAGACATCATCGCCTTTTGCCGCAAACGATTGTCATCCCAAAAAGTGCCGGCCACGCTGGAAATCGTGGCGGAAATAAAAACCACCACCAGCGGCAAAGTCCGCCACGGCTGAAAATTTTATCGGGCGTGTTCCGGAGCTCATTCTGCGGGGCGGCGGGGCGATTCGGCGGCGGTTTTGCCGGCGGCGGCAGATCCGGCTATTTGACTGAACAAGCATCGCATTGGCGGGCGAGCGCGAAATCTTTCTCCGTCAGTCCGCCGACATCGTGGGTGGTCAGCGCGAGAGTCACTTTGTTCCAGCGCACATCAATGTCCGGATGATGTTGCGCCTGCTCGGCAAGTTCGGCGACCGCGTTGACGAAATTCATCGCGGCAGGAAAATCCTTGAACTCAAACGTGCGTGAAATCATCTCCCCATTTCTTTTCCACTGCGGCAGCGTTGAAAGTGCCAGGATGATATTAGCGGGGTCCATTTTCACCAGTCCGGCGCCAAAACTTTTGAGTGAGGCAAGGCTGACTTTGGACGCCTCTTTCAACAGGCTAATACTGGTCACCAGCGACCAAAGCCATGCCAGCACAAACAGAACCGCCCCCTCCGTGAGCAGTTTAAGGCTGGGCAACTGCGGTGGCTCGTCGCTGAACATCAAATGATAATAAGGCACCATCTCTTTGACGAACCAGACCATGATCAGCACAAACCCGGCGGTGGACAAAATGAGTTGGCCGCAGCCCGCGCCCCAGTGTCCAGCCATGACCGAACCCAGGCCGGGCGTGGCGAGATGGTTTAGCAACGCGGCGTTGCGGGCCTTGGCGCGGCTAATTTTTTTCGGTGCCAAAGATGGTTTCATACGCGACCATCATTGCCGCCATGCCGATTGGCGCGGTGAACAGCACGCCAATGCAGCATCCCAAAACACCGGCGAAGCTCACCAAACCAACCAGAACGGTCAATCCAAACACCTGCCACCAATGTTTGGTTACCATCTTGAAGCTGGTTTTCATCGCCGTGCCAAAGTCCAACTGCTGGTCAATGATCAGCGGCAGGGTGAATTGCCAGCAAACTGTCAGGAAAGTCACTGGAATCAGGCAGACGAACAGCACCGGCAGGGCGCTGGTGAATGCCGACATGAGTTGCGGCAGAAGGCCTTGCAGGCCGGTCGGGTCGTTCTGCATTTGCTGCATTTGTTCCAACAACGGCCCGGCCTTCGTCTGCCAGACGAAATTGAACGGCAACATGCACACGCCGACGATCAGTGACACCACCAGCGCGCCGAGGAAAAGTTGCAAATATGCTTTTTGAAAACCCGAGAAAACCTCGCCCACGCCGGTCGGCTGTCCGCGAATCAGTTTTAGATAAACCAAAAACAGGCCGCCCATCAACGGCCCCATGACCAGGGAAATCACGGCGGTGAAAAAATAATTGTAGCCGAGCCGGATCGCGATGGGCGCGTGCAGCATCCCTTTTCCCAAACCCATCGTGAACACGTTCAAAATGGCCACGCATACCGCTTCCATCAAAATCATGACCAGAAAACTGACGAATACCGTTCCGAAATTTTCTTTCAATAATTCCCAGCCGCGCGTGATGCAGCCGCCAAGATCCAACTCGTAGTCGCGTTCCAGCAGATTGGCCGCAGCCCTGACCGGTGCAATCGTCGCGGGCGCACCCGACGGCGCGAGCGTGGCGGCGAATTCTGGAAACTGCGCCAGCGCGCGGAATTCCGCGTCACTTTCCGTCTTGGCGCGCGTTTCCGCATTGACCCGGCCCTCGGCGATCCACAGCCGCACGTCGGCGTCGGAAACCGGGCCGTATTCTTTGCCGTCACCGCCGATGATCAAATAGTTGGCCATAAAGTTCTCCTGCGCAAGCCGACTTCTAATTTATCGCCCGCCCGAACGCAAGCCCGTTCGTTCGGCTTTGCACAAACGGTTTTCGTATCGGCAGCGGTGAACCTGCTTTTGCCGCCGGCCAGGCTGCGGTGGGTTCGTTTCAACAAACTCCGGCCGCGTATTTTTTCCCAGCCGCGATGGCACGCCGAACCGGGCCTTGGCGACGCCATTCTGGATGACGTTGGGTAAATCCAAGAGCCAACGCTCTGGCAAGCATGTCACATTCCGGTTACACAATTGCGGGATTGGCTAATATGGTGTGAAAATGGTCAGTCAGCTTTGATTTATCGAGGAAATTTGAACGAAACCCAGCTGTGTCAGTCCGGCTTAAAACTGTCTTCAGTTGTCCTAAAAATGGAGGTTGGCCGGTTGCTTCCGCTTTAGAATGTCATTTCCTGATAATCAACAATAACTATGTCTATAAAAAAAATCGCATTCGTTACCTTGCTTGTAAGTTTTGCCGCCAGCGATCTGATCGCGGAAACTTTTACAAATTTCGCGGTAGGTGATGTTCTGGTTTGCTTTAGAAAATCCGGCGGGGCAAAGGATCTGGTTGTAGATGCGGGGCCGGTGGCCACGTTCATCAATGCAACGCCGAACCAGCGGATCCCCATCACGCAATACACGGGCAGTCAACTGGCCTTGGTCGGCACGAACAGTGTCAGTTGGTCCGCTTTCACCTGGTTGGATGATTCGGTATCGCCGGCCAGCGCGCAATGGACTTTGTTTATGAGCAAGGGCCGGGCCGCAATTAACTCCAAGACGACTCCCTGGCCGGCGGGGCCGCAGGCCGGGCAGCAAATTGCCGCCGGAGACATGGGCAGCATCGTGAAAGGCGCGGCCGTCTGCCTCGGCTACAAACCGGTGAACACTCCGTCCGCCGTGATTGAGCCGGATGACGCCAACAATTCCAATCCGAATTATACGCAGGGGCAAAGTTATGTGGGCACGCTGGGACCCAATTCTGATTTCAATGGCGATTGGTTTGGCACCCCGGAAAAAACCGCGCCGGCCAGTTTCACCACGGCGGGGGTGGTGATCCGTTCCGACTTTTATCAAATACCGCCCAGCGACACCGGGGCGTGCACCGTGAAATATCTCGGCTATTTTGAATTGAATACCAACGGTGTGATGACTTATGTGGCTTATCCCACCAGCGCGCCGGCCACACCGGTCATCACTTCCTTTGGCCGCACTAACAACATTTCCTATGTCAGCTTCACCACCGGCAACAGCGGCACTTACACTTTGCGCGGAACCAATGACGCCGGATTGTCAACGCCGCGCATCAACTGGCCGGCGATTGCTTCCGTGAGCGGCAACGGCGCGATCAACACTTTGCAAGACACCACGGCGGCGGCAGACAAGTTCTATATCATCACCGCCCAGTGAGCCGCCTGGCGGTTTTTTTGATAACAACAAACCAAAAACAAACCACCAAAATGAAAAGACATGCAATCCTATCGGGAGCGGTGGCGGCGGTCGCGCTTGGCGCGATGGACGCCTCGGCTCAATTCAACTATCAAAACGGGGATATGCTGGCGGCGTTCGGCAATGGCGGCGCGACGGATGTCATTGTGGATCTCGGCCCGATCTCTAAATTCCAGACCTTTAGTTCGAGCACAACCTATACTTGGAATCTTAACTACCTGCTGACCTCGCAGTTTGGCAGCGTGAGCAGCAGCATCTATTGGTCAGTGTTTGGCGTCAATGACACTTCGCTCGGCGGCAATCCCGGCGTCACCCAAGCCGATCCGAACACCGTGTGGAACACGCTGGCGCGGTCCAATCCTTCCATCAAGACGCCCACGCCATTCGACGGCGGCAATTCCACGGCGCAGCAGCTTCCGGTGGGCGACATCGAATCCATCGGCAACCTGACCGTTCCCGGCAAAGCCAACCCCGGTTTGATCACTGACTACGCGCCGGGCATCGAACTGGTCAACACCTCATTGGGCGGCTACACCACCATGATGAGCAGTCCGTATAACGGCAATTTCGCCGGCGACTGGTATTACAACGTCTTGAACAACGGGGCTGGCGTTTCGGATTTATATCAATCCGGTCCCAATTCGAAGGCCACTTATCTTGGCGAAGTCACCCTTGGCCCCAGCGGATCGCTGACCTTTAACTCGGTTCCCGAACCCTCGGCCTGGCTCATGCTGGGAACCGGCACCTTGGCTCTGCTCGCCTTCCGCCGCCGCAAATAAATCCACCCCATACCAAATAAAACACACAAACAATTCAACCAACAAAAACACAAAAGTAATACTATGAAAAAAACACTGCTCCTCACCCTGGCCGCCAGCCTCGTCTGCACGACGCCGTTGATGGCCGTTGACCTGTTTATCACCGGCTCGACCGCGTTCCGCGCGAACGTCTATGATGCCTGCCTCCAGTTGTTCAATCCCGCTCCCACGGTATTCATAGGCACGCCCTTAACCGGCGGCGACTCTGGAACCGGCCATGGGGCCGCACAATGGACGATGACTGGCACGCCCATCGGAGGTTTAACTGCGATTTCAGGGACGTTGACCATTCACTCCTTGTTCACCGGTTCCGTTCAGGGTTGCCAAACGGTCGAGCAAAGCACCAAACTGCTTTTCCTTGACGCGTCGGGCCACATGATGACCAACACGCCCACGATCGCCTTCTCGGACGTTGCTTCCAGTTCCACGCCCTATCCGGCCACGGGTAATTTCTCCGAAGAAAGCGTGGCGGTTCAGCCCTTCGTCATGGTTCATTCCGTTCCGTTGACCACGATCAGCAACATTAGTTCGGAGCAGCTCAAATACACCATTCAGGCCGGTCGTATTCCGCTTTCGGCCTGGTCCAACAAAGCTGCCGATCATGGCAATTATGTTTATCTGTTGAACCGCACCCAGGACTCCGGCACCCGCCGGACATCGTTCGCCATTGTGAACGATGGCTTTAATCAGTCGGCGATCGTTTACAACTGGGATCCAACCAACAACATCTTTTACAAGGCCACCAACACGTTGGCCACCTCGGCGGGCAGCATTGGGTTCGGTGTCGTTGGCCCTGCCGGCAATGGCAATGCCAATTTGAACTGGGGCGGCGGTTATGTTGGCGGCGGTGACATCAAAGCGGCGCTCGGCTACGCCAATGCTGCCAATCAGTCCATTTCCTATCTCTCCCTGGCGGATGCCAAGGGCATCACGGGCGTCAACTGGTCGCAGGTTATGCCGATCAACGGCATGTGGCCCACTGTAGCCGGTGCCGGCATCCACGGCAATACAGGCACTAATGATTTCTCGCCCATCACCTTGGGAATGTATCCTCACTGGGCCAACGAAGTCGTGGTTTATCCCGTGGTTGATCCTTCCAGCATCAGCTCGGATCAAAACCTGACGGCGGCGCAATTGGGCGACCAGCAAACGACCGGCACCCTACTTTGGGTGCTGGATTCGCAAACCAAATTCAACGGCGGCTCGCCTCTGCCGGGCAGCATCGAAGAGGAAATTATGTTGAGCCAGCCCGCCGGCGCCACGGCCATCCGCCTCTCCGACATGACCTCATTCCGGTTCTCGGTCGGCGGCACCATCACACGGTAATTGAAGGGTTGTTGATCCTAAACTGTGGCCGGGGCGGACGCTTCCGCACCGGCCTTTCACCTTAACCAGTCAACCATGAAAGCCTTCCTGATTCCTGGCGCATTCCTGTTGCTGGCCGGCAGCCTGAATTCGTCCGCAGCCGACTTGGTGGAGTTGAACGGCATCACCAGCCTGTGCGGTGAAAAAATGGCTTTCTTTATCCTCCATCAGCCGGCGCGAACCGACCCGCTTAATTTCGCGCTGGCGGAAGGTGAATCACAATTCGGCTTCAAGCTGCTGGCCGTGGATCCCATCGGCCATCGGGCGCAGATCGAGAAATGCGGCGTGAAAAAAATTCTGCGCCTCGGCTCCGCGTCCGACGTGACTGTCACTGCCAAGCCAGAACCAGCGATGACCATTGGTCAGCCTGTGTTAGATCAATCCGTTCCGGCGGACGGCAAATCCGTTGCCAGCTATCTGGCCAGCGAAGCACTTCAACGCATCAAATCTGGGCATCCCATTTGGAATGGCACCGTTGCCGGCGCGGACAAAAAAAACACCGGCGGCCAGAATGCCAGTGCCGGAAACAACGCCGTCGCCGCATCCAATTCCGGCGCACCGTCCACCCAGCCAGATTACGCCAACGAGGAGTGGTATCAGGAATCCGTAAGCATCGAGCAAAGCCGCGCCCTGACCGCGAATGAGGTGCTCGCGGGCAGGCTGACGCCGTTTCCGCGCACGCCGCTGACGCCGCCGGAAACGCCCGGCCAATTGGTGGGCCAGGAGGTTTATTTTGCCAACTACATTCCCGGCTTCCGCGTCACCGGTTTTTTGAATCAGTAAGCGGAACACGCGTCTGAATTCGCCGCCTCTGACAGGCTGGCAACCGTCAAACCAATCCGATTTCGATTTCATTGATGAATTGCCCAAGGCGGTGCTTTTCGTCAAACTGTCCGCATGTCCCAGCCTGTGGAAATTGCCGGCCGCATCGTTTCCCCCGTTGCCGGCATGATCAATTTTGCGCGCCTTGGGTTTCCCAGCCGTTTATTTCAGGGAACCGGCCGCATCGGGGATGACCTGATGTGCACCACGGTTTTTCGCGAATTTCGCAAACGCGGCACACGCGGCATTGCCATCGCCACCCGCAATCCCGGTCTGTTTGAAAAAAGTCCCGACGTGGACCACATCATCCGCCAGTCTGATTCGTCGCTCAACCGTTTGGGCCGGGCCGGCCTGCCGTTGCGAACGCTGGCCCATTCCGGCTACGACGCCGCCCGCGATGCCGACGTGCCGCCGGACGAACATGTGCTCATCCGCATGTGCCGGCTCGCAGGGGTCACCGGGCCGGTGGAATTGCGGCCTTATATTTTTCTGACCAAGGCGGAACTCACCGCAGGCCGGCTCGCCGAAAATCAAGTGGCGATCCAGTCCACCGGTCTGGCTGCGCCGCTGGCGCTGCTGAACCGGGAATGGTATCCGCAGCGCTTCCAGGAACTCTGCGCCCAACTTCGCACCGACGTGCGGGTCGTTCAAGTCGGCAGCCCCAGCGACATGAAACTGGAAGGCGCGATTGATTTGCGCGGCAAAACCAGCCTGCGCCAGACCGCCGCCGTGCTCGCCAATTCCCTCCTTTTCGTCGGCCTCGTCGGGTTTGTCATGCATTTGGCCCGGGCGGTGGACTGCCGTTCGGTCATCATTTACGGCGGACGTGAAAAACCGGCGCTCACCGGCTACGTCGCCAACAAGAATCTTTATCAGCAAGTCCGCTGCGCGCCGTGCTGGCTGCGCAACGCGTGCGAATTCAACCGCAAGTGCATGGACATGATTTCGGTGGACCAGGTCATCGCCGCCGCCGCCGAACAGATCCGCCGCCGCGGCACGCTGCTGGAAGTGCAGACGGCGGAGTTGTGAATCTGCGGCGGCCCGAAATTTAAAAGATCGCCATCCAAATTTGAAATGGACGCCGGCCCGCTCAAAAATCTGCTGCTCAAAAACGACCCGGCGTTCTGGGCGCAATTGAACTTACTCACGCCGGCGGCGCGGGATTTTGAAGAACTGTTTTTGCTCTCGTCGCTCCGCAAAAAAGCCCAGGCACGGAAGCTGACCCCACCCAGCCTGCCGAAAGAAAAACTCCGGCTCGCGATGCTCGGGGGCTGTAGTTTGTATCCGTTGCACGAACTCATCGAGCATTTGTGCGAAATGGAAAATTTCCCGGTCGAACTTTGGCAGGGTGATTACGACAATTACACTTCCGAAATCATGGACGACGCGAGCGAATTGTATGCATTCGCGCCGCAGGTTGTTTTTCTATTGCCGGCGGAAAGGCGTTGCCGTTACACCGGCAGGCTCACCGATCCGCGCGCGTGGCAACAGGCCGAGGCGCGGCGGATGGTGGATTCACTGCTGGAACTCGCGCGCAAGGTGAATGAAAAAACACGCGCCGAAGTCATCGCCACCAATTTCATGCTGCCCGCGCGGCATGATCTCGGCGGCTTTCGCTCGCGCACGCTCGGCTCGGACTGGAGCTTTCGCAAGTGGGTCAATTTGGAACTCGGCCTGAACGCGCCGTCGTTCCTGCACATTTGCGACTGGGAATTCCTCGCGAACCGTCTCGGCGGCCTCGCCGCGCGCGATGAACGCTCGTGGTTCGAGAGCAAACAGCCGTGTTCGCCCGCGTTGCTGGTCGAGCTGGCGCGGGAAGTGACGCAGCTCATCCTTTCGCTTAAACGCGCGCCGAAAAAAGTGCTCGTGCTTGATCTCGACAACACGCTGTGGGGCGGGGTGGTGGCGGACGATGGTTTGGAGGGCATCGAACTCGGTGACACCTCGCCGCGCGGCGAAGCGTTCAAGGCGTTTCAAAAATACATTGCGTCGCTCAGACAGCGCGGCGTGCTGCTGGCCGTGTGCAGCAAAAATGATTTTGTGAAGGCCGCCGAGCCGTTTGAAAAACATCCGGACATGGTTTTGAAAATGGAGGACCTCGTTTCTTTCAAGGCGAACTGGGAGCCGAAGTCGGAAAACATCCGCGCGATGGCGCGGGAGTTAAACCTCGGCCTGGACAGCTTTGTGTTCGTGGACGACAACCCGGCGGAAATCGAAATCGTCCGGCAGTTCGCGCCGGAGGTGACGACGATTTTGCTCGGCCCCGATCCGTCGGATTACGTGGGACAACTCGCGGACTGCCGGCTGTTTGAACCGCGCAGCATCACCGCCGAAGACGCCGAGCGCACCAGCCAGTATCGCTCCGACGCGCAGCGCAAGGCGCTCGAAGCCTCGGTCACGGACATGGCATCGTATCTTGAATCGCTGCAAATGGAGGCGGTCATCAGTGAGTTCACGCCGGTGGATGTGCCGCGGCTGTCGCAGCTCATCAACAAAAGCAACCAGTTCAATCTCACCACGCGTCGCCGCAGCGAGGCCGAAGTCATCGCGGTGATGAATGATCCCAATTTCATCGGCTATTCCATGCGGCTGAAAGACCGGTTCGGCGATCACGGTTTGATTTCCATCGCCATCGGCGAAAAAGCCGGAGATGCGATGCTGGTTGACACCTGGCTGATGAGTTGCCGCGTGTTGAAACGCGGCGTGGAGGAAGAAGTATTGAACGAATTTGTGCGGCTCGCCAGATTGAAAAATTGCACGCGGCTGGAAGGAATTTTTTTGCCAACCGCCAAGAACGAAATGGTGCGTGATTTTTACGGTCGAATGGGTTTTACTTTGACCTCCGAAGCCGAAACAAAACGGGCATTTGAACTGCGGCTGGAAAATTTCCAGCCCATCCCGACGAAAATTAAGATCACGCGCCGCGCTTATGAACCAAGCCGAAGTCATCGCCAAATTGCAGACCATTTTTGACACCGTGTTTCTGGAGCCGGTGGTGCTCACGCCGGCCATCAGCGCCAAGGACGTGCCGGAATGGGATTCACTCACGCACATTTCGCTGATGGTATCGGTCGAGAAGGCGTTCGGCGTGCGGTTCCGCGTGGGCGAGGTGGAAAACGCCAAGAACGTCGGCGAGTTCGCGGATTTGATTCTCAAACGCAAATTGGAACCGTGAACCTAAAAATGTTATCAAAAAGAACCACCAAGGCACAAAGACACGAAGAAAAATGAACAGATTTCCTCCCCCGGCATCCATTTGCTTTCACCCGGCAAGTGAGGGGTTGCGACCGCAATGCCCGTCGGAAGTTAGTCTTGTTTTCAGCCTTGGCCTCTTGGTGTCATGGTGGTTCAACTGCGTCTTGTTTGCGTGATGCGTCCGGCGTTTTCCTCAACAAAGCAGGCGGCGGCGTTTGCGTTGATTTTGCTGCTGGTGCTGTTGTCGCCGGTGCTCGCGGGGAAAAAGTTTCTGCCGCCGCGCGAACAAAGCTATGCCGCGCGAGGCTGGGGCAGCGGACCATATCCGTGGATCTACAATCAAATCTTCGAGGAAACCAATGCCATTGACATCGCGTTCATGGGTTCGTCCCACATTATCAAAGCGATAGATACGCCCTATGTGCAGGATGCTTTGAGCAAAAAGCTCGGTCGCCAGGCGGTGGTTCGCACGATTGCTTGGGGTGGTGCTGGCTATGACGGCCTGTTTTTGATCGCACAAGATTTATTGCAACATCGGAAGGTTCGCTTATTGGTTTTTTACGATGAGGGTGCTATGGGATTTCGTAACGTGGCAATTACCAGTCTGTTTTGCTTTGGCGACAATGAAGCATCTTTGGGCGGCTTGCCTTTGGCCGACAAGGCTTTTTTCTACTTTGCATCACTGATTGGAATGCCGCGCAACTTGTTAAGTTTGGTCCGACCCAATATCCCGGCCGAGATATTTCCGGACCGGCCTGGCTACGTCGAGCCGCAGGACAAGGCTTTCGCAGACGCGCCAAACCGATTGGGGGCGGTGGCAACCCGGCTTGGATTCAGGGCCAACCCGTTGTTACCAGATGCGCCGTTCACATTTTTCAGGCCGCCGGCAGCCAAGCGCGTTCAGGCATCAATTTATAAAGTTTCCGATCCGTCGAAAAAATTTGAATTTTCAAATGCTCCGCTGCCCCGGTGGCAGGTGCGTTTTGCGCGGCAGTTTGCTAACCTGGCCGAAACGCAGCAGTGCAAATTGATCATGCTTCATATTCCTGTCTTGGAGGAAGTCCGGGACGGTGTTATCAGGGAACGGCCCTTGTTGCCGGCATTTTCCGGCGCAGATTTGACTCTGGTAGGAATTCCGCCGCGGCAAATGTTTCAAGGTTTAACTGATGATGACATTTTAAAACTTTTTTCAGATATATGGCATTTTAACCAGAACGGCATGGAATTTTTTACCCCGCTGGTCACACCCGCGCTACTCCAACTCTATGACAATCCGGTCAATCATTGAATGCCTTATTTATGCGCTGGTGGTCATGCTGTCGTTGGTCGCCCTATGGTTGGTGGCGAGCGTGCCCGCCAACTTTTTGAACGCCCGCGTGGTCTATCAGGGCTTTTGACGCATGAGCCGGATGCAAATTTTGTTCGGACTGCTGGCCTACGTCCTCGCCGGTCGCTTGGTCATGCGCCAACTCACCGGTGGCCTTCGTGAAACTTCGCTCGCTGGCTTGAATGTCGGCGGCGTTTTTGTTTTTATATTCTACTTCGGCAAGGAACATTACGTTCTGCGCTTTGTCATCTATGTGGCGCTAATCGTGGTCTTGTATCTGGCCATGTGCCTGTTCGCGGACAAATCCGGCGGCTGGCCGTGGCTGGCTTTTTTTACCCCCATTGTGGCGTTGATTGTCGTCCGGTATGTGCCGGGTTCCGCTTACATCGCCCTGGGCCACGCGGTCGGCAAAAGCTGGCGGGGCGTGCCGAACATGATTGGCATTTCCTATCTCGCCTTCCGCTGCAGCCGGCTCGTTTTGGAGATCCGCAACGGCGCGGTAAAAAAACCGAATTTTCTCGAATACCTGAACTTTGCCTTCTTCCTGCCGACAATGCCGGTAGGCCCCATCAACACCTAAGCCAATTTCCGGCGCGGTTTTGTGGAGCGTTATAATGTTCCCGTTGGCCGTGCCGCGCTGCGCATTCTCGTCGGCGCAGTCAAATACGAGTTCCTCGGCACCCTTTGCAGCCAGCTTACCTATTCCGGCCTGCTCCTCGACGATCATCCGCATCAGTGGATGGATTTGCCGGTGGCGATGCTGTTTTTTTACTTGTATCTCTATTTGAATTTTTCCGGTTTCTGTGACATGGCCATCGGCGCGGCGGCATTGATGGGCATTCCCGTGCCAGAGAATTTTGACAATCCCTTCGCCGCGCGCAACGTGAAGGAATTTTGGAACCGCTGGCATATCACACTGTCGCAATACATGCGTGACGTGGTGTTTTCGCCACTTTCGAAATTCCTCGTGCGCATCATGGGGGTGCATCTGGCCGACCACGCGATTGCATTGGCCATCACTGTGGTGTTTCTGTTGCTTGGCATCTGGCACGGTGTTGGTTGGCATTTTGCAGTCTATGGAGCGGCCCAATCATTAGGTATGGTGGTGGTTCATTATTACACCATATTCCTGAAAAAATGGCTGGGCCGCGAGGGTTTTAAAGCTTACAATCAAAACCGCTGGATTCAAGCTGCTGCCGTCGTTTTGACATTTGTTTACGTCGGTGCCAGCCTTTTCTTCTTCGCAAACACATTCGATGACATGAAGACTATTTTCGCCGTGTTCAAATAAATGGGACCAGCCCGAAGAAAGGATAAACAATGAATGCAGATTGTCCGAACAACAATAACTTTTGCCTACCGGCCGACCATCCATACCAGTTGCCAAATGGCATGGCGGTATATCATGTCAACAAGCATGAAACTGATTTTCTTTACAAAGAAATCTTCGCGGAACGGCTATATTTAAAACATGGCATAACGCTTGACTCAAATGCCTGTGTTTTTGACATCGGCGCCAATATTGGCTTGTTTTCTCTCTTTGTTAAGACGGAATGCGCCGATGCCCGGGTCCATGCCTTTGAACCGATCCCGGAACTTAACCGAATCCTAAAACTGAATATGAGCCAGTATGGTCAAAGCGTAAAGGTCTATCAAAATGGCGTATCCGACACGGAAAGAGACGCCGTCTTCACATACTACCCCGATTATTCAATCCTTTCTGGTCTTCATGCGGATGTCGCCGAAGATGGCAAAGTCCTGGCTTCAGGCATCCGCCACCAGTTGGCCGAGAGCCATGCCAAACTCGTGGATGTGCCGGATGAATACATCAACCGCCTCGTGCAGAAAAAGCTGGGCAAAAAGACGGAGATTAAGTGCCGGTTAAAAACTGTTTCTGGGATTGTTCACGAAGCTAAAATTGATCAAATTGACTTGTTGAAAATTGACGCCGAAAAATCCGAGTTGGCGATACTCGAAGGGATACAAGAATCGGACTGGCCGAAGATAAAACAAATTGTATTGGAAGTGCATTCCTTCAAGGAAGTAGAGGTTGTCATTCCGATGCTGCAAGGCCGGGGGTTTAAAATCAAGGTCGAGAAGGAAAGGCAATTTGCAAATTCCGGCGTTTTCAACTGCTTTGCAATCCAAGGGTAGTTCAAGAATGAAGGGATTAACAGCCAGGGTGCGATCATGCATGTGCTGGCATCGGATTAGGCTTCCGGATTTTGCTTCGTTTTAGTCTTCCAAGCAGTTGACTGTGTGGTGGAGGTGATTGATTTTACGTTCTAGTCAGTTGATTGCCTGGCGTTGTCAATTAACCGCGCAACGCAGTCAATGGATTGCCTGATACGTTCAATTGCATATATTGCTCAGTCCATTGGCTGCATCGTGCCGGCAGTTGATTCCCTCAAGCAGGCAATTATTTCCATGCCAGCGGCAATTAATTGCTTACCGCAACCGATTGACTGCATTTTTAAGTCAAGTGATTCTGCAATGGTGTCAGTTAGTTGCAAGGCGTAAGTAGTTTATTTTGTGGACTAAACAGCTTGCCCGATACTGTCAAGACATCAAAAAACCAGTTTGCAGCAACTTTGGCCCGACTTATGCAACATGGGCACCGTTATGATCACAAACCATTGCGTTTCCATGTCTTTCGTCAGGCTCAAGGACGACCAAATCGGCATCTTTGCCCGCAGTGTGAATCTTGGGCTGACCAATAATCCATCCTTTCCCAACTTGCCGATAAGCCTGGCGGATTTGTTGGCGGCAACGGACGATTATTCGACCGCCTTCGTGAATTCCATCCGAGGCGGCACTCTGCAGACGGCGGTCAAGAACGCTGCACGCAGCCGACTGATCTCGATTTTACGCGACGAAGCCCACTATGTCCAAATCATCGCCAAAAATAATCTTCCAGCCTTGCTTTCCTCGGGCTTCAAGGCTACCAACCGGAACACGGCCCAGTCACCGCTGGTTCGACCGCGCATCAAGCAGGTGATCAATCAATACAGCGGACAACTGTGGCTCCGCGTATCCCGCGTGCCCAATGCCCGTTCCTATCAAGTGCGGCAGAAGGCCGGCAACGGTGAATGGATTGACGCCGGCATCCATCCGCAAGCACGGAAGATCGTGTTGGAAAACCTCACGCCCGGCACGGTCTATACCTTCCAAGTCCGCGCCGTTGGCGGCAGCACCGGTTACAGCGACTGGAGCATGGCCGCCCCGAAGATGGCGACGTAAAAATGGTTCATGTTGCGCAACGCAACCTTTGACAAACATGCCTGCCGGTGCCATCGGAGCGTGAGCTGTTCCCACCACAATTAGCACCTGCGTCCCCGCGTGCGTCCGGGCGTTGCGCCTAAACTTTGGCCTAACCGGGCGGTTATCGTCTCGGCCAAGGACAGTTTATGGAACTAAATTTACCTGTGACGCCGAAAGCCACACGCCCGAGGCGCGTGCTCCCGGTCGTCCAATTTCCTCCGCACTCCGGTCAACCTGAAAACCGCAGTCAACCACAGATAAACACAGATGGACACGGATACCAAGCCTTTACAAAAAACCAGCGGTTCACCCGGAGGGTGAATAAAAAGCGCCTTGCAAAATCCGTGTGAATCCGTGTCCATCCGTGGTTAATAACTGCTTCGTCCGATTCCAACTGCGGAATTTAGGGTCAAACGCAGACCGCCCTGTTTTTGCTTCCGCTTCCAGGTTCACGCTGGCAAGATTACGCTTTCATTCATGAAACAACTTGTCATCGAAACCGGAACGGTCGGGATCATTGTCTGACTTTTTTAGGATGACCGCTAATCCGCCCACCTCAAAACCGTCGTTATCGAGGGTTGATGAGCTTGACAGCCTGCGAGGAATGCTCGCGCTGTGGGTGGCGCTGTCGCATATTTTTTGCTGGTGCGGGTTGTCCCAATTTCCGTTCGCCGTGCCGCATTTGCTGGCTTCCACCGTCGGGCGGTTCTGGGTGCAGTTTTCCTTCGCGGGCGGCGCGGTGGACACCTTCATCATCTTGAGCGGCTTCGCCATTTCTTTCATGCTCCATGCCCGCCCGCAAACCTACCGGCAATTCATGACGGGCCGTTTCTTCCGCATCTATCCGGTCTATCTGTTGTGTCTGCTGGCGGGGTTGGGAACCGTTTATTTGATGCCGTTTGTGTTGAACACCGCCGGCTGGCAGGACAATGAATATTTCAACCTGTATGTGCGACCGGTCCTGGCAGCGGCGCAGGCGCATCCCGCGGCTCATCTCGCAGCCCACCTGACTTTGCTGTTCGGAATCATTCCCGAAAAAATGCTTCCGCATGGCCCGTTCACGCTGCTGGCCCCGGCCTGGAGCATCACGCTGGAATGGCAGTATTACTTGCTGGCCCCTTTCCTGGCCTTGTTGGTCCGCCGGCCGGCCGGCTTGTTGGTGCTGGGATTGGTTGCCTCCGGCGATTTGATTTACACCCATTTCTGGAGCGGCGCGTTTTTGCCGGACAAACTCCCGCTGTTTCTCATCGGCATCGGCAGCTACCACCTCTACGCCAACGCGGAAAAGGTGAAAAATTTCCGGTATCGCCCGCATGTCTTCGCCGGATTGATTGCCGCGATTTTAATCACCGGCTGGCACTGGCTGGCGCTGCTGATTTGGGCCGTCGTGTTCGGTTGCGTGCTGGCGGACGGCAACAATCAAGCCGAACAGTTCATGCTCAAGCCCCGGCGTTTCCTCCTGCGGCCAGCCATGCAATTTGTCGGGAAAATTTCTTATCCGCTGTATCTGGTGCATTGGCCGATGATCCTTTGTTTAATGACCGGGCTGCTTGCCTGGCAACCGGGCGTCTCGTCAGGCAAGGCGCTGGCGATCATGCTCGTGACGGGCCTGCCGGTCATTTTGTTCGCCGCCTGGCTGCTGCACGTGGCCGTTGAAAAACCGCTGATGCAGTTCGGCAAAAAATTCACCCGATGAAACCGACGCTTCAAATCGCCGCGACGGGATTGC
>VFSW01006995.1_pt1 | contig 16464 bp, 16 predicted proteins | sample 5358111 | NCBI WGS metagenome assembly VFSW01 (sample SAMN11554181, study PRJNA540505) | mine drainage metagenome | isolation source: sediment from site ElyBrook_90M | place: USA: Ely Copper Mine, Vershire, VT | collected 2017 | reverse complement strand
ATGGATTGTTGGTGCCGACAGTAGGAATCGAACCCACGACCTTCTGATTACAAATTTGAAGATCCGTAAGACCTTCTGACTTAATGGACATTAACAGACCTATACTTAAAGCCACTTTCAATCTATTATCACATTAACGGGGTTACACAAAAATTGATGTAATTTGCCCTAGAATGTAACCCCGGCGTAACCCCATAGGCTGAGTATGGCAAATACCATCAAACTTAACAAGAGCGATATAGACGCCCTTCCAACGCCAGCGGATGGCAAACGGGATACATACCACTTCGACGGCGTGCCTGGGTTACAACTCCGGGTTACAAGCGCCGGTATCAAAACCTTTTCTGTGTTTAAGAGGGTGAAGGGTGGTAGACCTGAACGGATTTCCTTGGGCCGCTACCCTGCCATGACGCCAGAAAACGCTAAACGGGAAGCCCTAAAGCTCATTGCCAACCTGGTCAATGGTGTCAGCGGTGCGACAGCGATCAGGGCAGGAAAGCAGGAAACCACATTGGGCGATCTATTCAAGGACTTTCTTGAGAACCGGCGTAATCGTCGAGGTGCATATCTGTCCGAAGCATCCAAGCGCGATTACAAAAGTAGTTTCAACCTTCACCTAGACAAACTTAAAAACCGTCAGCTATCTGGCATTAAGGAAACTGATATTGGTACTATTCACACCAAGTTAGGCAAGATACACCCAACCAGAGCGAACCGCGTCGTTGCGTTAATGTCTAGCCTTTACTCCTACGCTCAAGATCGTAAGCTCTATGTCGGCGACAACCCTGCAAAGGGCATCAAGAAATTCCCTGAGAACAGCCGTGACCGCTTCCTGCAATCCGACGAACTGCCCCAATTTTTTAGATCACTTGCGATGGAACAGAATGTTACCATTCGCGATTACATCCTTTTGTCCCTCCTCACAGGTGCCCGCCGGTCGAATGTCCAATCAATGCTCTGGAAAGACGTTAACCTTGAGCGGGGTGAATGGCGTATTCCAACTACAAAGAATGGAACACCCCAAACAGTCACACTATCGCCTGAAGCTGTTCAAATACTTGCTAGAAGAAAACCGTTAGAACCATCAGTTGATGAAAATCAGGCTTCATACGTATTCCCCGGCGGTGGAAAGGCCGGGCATCTTACTGAACCTCGAAAGGGATGGCAACGCATCCTAGAACGCGCTGGAATCGATAACCTTCGTATGCATGACTTACGACGCACCTTGGGAAGTTGGCAGGCTAAGTCTGGAGCATCCATGGTGATCATAGGCAAGTCTCTAAATCACAAGACACCGAGTACCACAGCAATTTATGCGAGGCTTGATCTTGATCCCGTGAGGGAATCGGTAAACAGGGCTACCGCTGCAATGTTTGAAGCCGCTGGCAAAGGGGAAAGCAGAGCAGTTTTACCATTAAAGGATGAGACATGATTGAAAATCAAAACAAGCCCATTTGGATTGAATAATTTTTTATACTTGCCTCACTGTGAAATGCGTTCTTGCGCGAAGGATTGTCAACTTTTGTTTAAAACGGGAACCGTATTTGTTAGGTAATCTCAAAACTGCTAATAAATAAATTATCGGCTGTATAAGGCAGTTGGAAAAAATCTTCGGAATGAGGAATGCATGACCACCAGGTTCTTTCAATCCTTATACGACTTTGGTCTCCTTCGGGAAGACTCAGCATGGGGCTTCTCCAGGTCGTTTAAAAATCAAATAAGAGAAACGCTCAGTAAAATTGACTTATCGACATTGTTGTCGCGTCAACTGAGGAGATCATTATGCAAAATTCTAATTCCCGCCCGTGTGTTGCTGAATTTATTACGGCTTGCTTGGCCGCGTCTGATAAGTCCCAGAAGGAAATTGCTGAAGAAGCAGGGTTTGATAACCCAAACATTATCAGCATGCTCAAGACGGGCGTCACCAAACTGCCCTTAAACCGGGTCGGGCCATTGGCAAAGGCTCTGGACATTGATCCAGCCCATCTTTTCAGACTTGCACTGATTGAATACATGCCGGACACGTGGGACTCGCTAGAAGCTGCATTTCAGGGCACCGTCCTCACTGGTAATGAGGTTGCACTGATAAAAGACTTTCGTCGAATCACAAGAGATCTCAATCCGGAAGGTAAGGAACTGGATCGCGAAGCTATTTTGACGATTGCTAGAAAGTATTCAGACAATTCGACAGGGCAACCCAGGGTATTTAATGAACCAATTGAGGACACTTTCGGCATACCTCAATTATCAGTAAAGTTTCTTCTGAATGACTCAACCAATGGGTGGCAGCCGATTTCCTTTCGGGAATGCATGGAAGCCTACGATGGGGCCATTCGGTACCCACACAAGGCAAATCAAACGATCAGACTCGCAACTGCTTACTTGACTCTGACCAATGGGAAACCAACAGCGCTGCGATCACTGGGGATTGAAAAATTACTCATGGACAGTGACGGGCGGGTAGATCAATCCGTATTAATGACCAAGATCATCGAACATATCGAGCCAACAACATTTCTTACTAAAAACAACCCTACAATCCCTACTAAGGAGTTAGAGCCTGGTGATTTGGAGGCTATCTGTTCGGTACTGGGATTACCACAGGAGGAGCGCGCATAACTATTTGGATAAGGCACGAGACGGGAATCCAAAGTTAGATGATGGAATTCCTAGCGCCAATCTTGCTACGTGTCTAAGAAGATTAAACTTTTCTAAAATTGACGTTTGATATGCGCAAATTTAAATTTGGCTGGGGAAGTGGATCGTGAAAAGAATTATTCTTTGTGCGGACGGCACGTGGAACGAACCTGAAATGAAGGATGAAAAATCAGGCCGGCCCCAACCTACCAATGTACTTAAAGTCTCACGCGCCGTCTTGCCACGTTCTGCTGCAGGTATTGACCAAGTTGTGTATTACCACAAAGGCGTAGGTACAAATGGGGGGATAGACAAGCTAACTGGCGGGGCTTTTGGAAACGGGATGTCACAAAATGTTCGCGAACTTTATCGTTTCCTTGTTTATAACTTTGAGCCAGGTGACGAGATTTACTTCTTCGGGTTTAGCCGTGGAGCTTTCACAGTTCGTACCCTAGCAGGTTTTATGCACAAGGTTGGTTTGTTGCAGAAGGAAGACGAGTATTACACACGTGAGATCTACGAACTCTACCAGTCGAGCACGATGACTAGCTCACCTGAATGGCGATACGCCTTTCGCAACATCAGGAATCCGCGATCTTGCCCACCCATTTTGTTCATCGGAGTCTGGGATACCGTGGGAGCTCTGGGCGCACCTGGGGCAATCGGCCAGTTTTTCAATAGAAACAAATATAAGTTTCACGATATTGGTCTCAATCCGAAAATTCAAAATGCATATCACGCGCTCGCCATAGACGAACAACGTCAGCCGTTTGCCCCAAGTCTTTGGTCAAGACCACCTGAATGGAATGGCACGCTAGAACAAGTGTGGTTCGCAGGCGTGCATTCAAACGTTGGTGGCGGTTACAGCCCTGATGGTTTGGCTAACGAAGCCCTTCATTGGATGGTGGAGAAAGCAGAAAATCTTGGTCTCGAATTCGACAAGCCATTTATGCAACACTACCGCGCTTGCTTCAATTCGGTTCTTAACGACTCGATGTCACCAATATACAAAGTCAGGGAAGCATACATCCGCATCATCGGTCAGCACCTCGCGGACGGTGAAGCTATTCACCAATCTGCGATTGACCGGATGTACTTACAGGAGTGTCAATATAATCCGCAAAACCTGCGAGATTATCTCAGCAGAAATAGTCCAGTCATCAGAAACACTCAACGAATACCCCGCGGCAGCCCATGCTCATCTACGGCTTGATGCAGGCCCGAAAACTAACATGGATGTTGCAAGATCAGTTATTGCCTTGGAAATCGCTTGTGCGCCCAGTTAAGTCTTGTAATCGACCTGGAATTGAAGATAGGAATATTTAAGAGTGTACTAGATACCTTCATTGTGTGTACCTTACTCGCGTTTGTAGCATTTAAATGGGGCTTTAAGGCCAGTCAAAATTTGCTGCAGCAACATAGGGCGATCAACAATGGACAGAATATGGTAAGGTCCAGAAATAAAGGGGCTATTTCCTGCTCTACCGATTTAAATTACTATATATAATCAATCGGTTAAATTTTCAAAGAGAATTTGCATACTCTACAAATGGACATCGTACCCAAGGCCCCGGTTATATCCACTGAGGAAATCTTCATTGTTCTCGTCGGCGATTTTAACCCGAAGATATTTCACCCCATGTGGTTTGTCCATCAGAATCTTTTGCGCGAATCAGAAGCAAAAGAAGCGCAAATTGAGATTCTGCATCAGGATGTAACCGATTTCAAAATCGATTGGCTGACCGTACAAGTTCTCCGTGATCGATTTACTGCTGGAATCAAGGCCGATGTTTATCAGACACATTTGGGAGATTTGGTGGAAGGCGTTTTTGAATTACTGAAGCATACACCAGTACGACAGCTCGGAATTAATGTCACCTTCCGAATGAACTTCAGGTCTGAAGAAGATTGGCATGCGTTTGGGCATTATCTAACACCAAAGTCGCCTTGGGATAACGTTATTTCAAAGCCAGGTCTTCGTGCTGTCCATATACAAGGGCAGCGTGATAAAAGTCCAGGTTATGTTGTTGTCGCAGTTGAACCGGACCTAGGTACCAGAAGCGATGCTATTGTTCGCATTAATGATCATTTTGAAATGCCCGTTGCTAGAGAAACGGTCGATCAGTATATACCTGTCAACGCCTTATGGGCTGTTGATATTCTTCACAATGGCTACAACTCATCAATTGAAAGAGCAAAGCAGATTTCAGAGCAACTAATCACCAACTTTACTAAAACAAAAACAGTTGATACTGGGAAATCAGCATGAACCATCTTCCCGAATTTATTGATACCTCCGGCCTGTTTGGACGACTTGATGTTAACAGGTTGCTGGAAAATTGGCGTCCTGTGCAGCGCTTAAATTTAAAGAAAGTTACCTCGGGTAGCCACTCCACGCCCCCCCCTGGAGAAGTAACAGCTGTAGCTCGGTCTAAAGCTATAGATGAATCACTATATGTATTGACGCCTAAGCCACGGGGGTCGCCGCGAATCTTAAGTTTTTCTAAAGAGCAGAATTATGAAGGGACCGTACTTGCCGTCAATCCTGATGAAGGCACGTTTACTGCCATACTTAAAAATTTGTCTCATCCAGGACCAGATGAAGAAGGGGATTTTGATCTTACCGAACTCAATGGTGACGAGTACTTGGCTGTTCCTGGGGCGCTATTTACATGGACTATTGGCTTACAGTTAAGAGGAACTACAAAACAACGGGTATCCGAAATACGTTTTCGCCGACTACCTTCAATTACACCGGATGCGATTGCTAGGGCAGAAACTGAAGCAACTAAGCTAGCAGATATCTTACGTGAACAGGATGCCTCCGAACCTTTTACCTCCAGGACCAGATGAGCTCGAAGTATCGGTCTTTGGGCCTGGATACGGCGAAAGCGTCCTAATTCACGCCGGACAAGGAGTGTGGCTAGCCATTGATAGCTGCATTGACCCAAAAACAAAACGTTCTGTTCCCTTAGTCTATCTAGAAACTCTTGGGATTGATCCAGCCACTGCGATCGATATGGTAGTTGCCAGTCATTGGCATGCAGACCATGTGGCAGGATTGCATGAACTGCTAACAGCTGCTACTGGAGCCAATTTCAGCTGTTCTAGTGCAATGACTAGTAAAGAATTTTTGTCCCTGGGAAAATTGTACAGTGGGGACAAATCTCGTATTCCATTTGGTCCTGAAGAGCTCTATCACTGTTTGGAAACATGCAAAGAACGCATGGAGAAAACTGGAGAGGCTAATCATCGATGGGCATCTGCGGATAAAGTTTTGTGGAAATTGCTCTCAAACAGTACTCCCCCCTCTACACTTGCTACACTGACCGCACTTTCTCCATCTGATCCAATGATAAGTCGTAGCATCGAGTTCATGGTCTCAACATTGGCTGGTCTAAAAATGGGAATTCCTGAAGCTCGTATCACACCAAATTCTCCAAATGATGTCGCTGTTGCGCTCCTTCTAGAAATCAACGGCCGCCAAATTCTTCTTGGCTCCGATTTAGAAGAAGAAGGCAATCCCTTGTACGGATGGTCAGCTGTCATGAGCGGGCTAACGGCTCCTACAACCAAGTCCGGAACCTTCAAAGTTGCCCATCATGGTTCTATCACAGGGCATCACGATGACGTATGGAACAAAATTCTGGATCCAGAACCGCTTGCCCTATTAACACCCTTCCGCCATGGAAAGCATAAGATACCAACCCCTGAAGATCGGTCCCGCATTCTCACAAAAACAAGCCGGGCATATATTTCTTCACACCCCGAACAAGTTCTCAAGCCCCCCAAAAAAAATAATAAAGTTGACGCGTTTGTAAGCAAGGCCATGAAAAATAGAAGGCTCGCTGCTGGCCCTGTCGGACAAATTCGCTGGAGAGCTTCAATTAGCAATCCTTCAGATGAAGGGGTAGTTGATTTGCTAGACGGGGCGTTAGCACTAGCAGACGTCAAATAGCCTCAACTTGAATGACTGAAAATTGACGTTATGGAATCCAAGAATTTCTTAACATATATTGGCCTGTTGAGCAGATAATTTACCCTCAGCCGGGTTGGAATCAATCTTCACCCAACTCCTCCAGTGAACTGATTTTCAAGATAGTCATCCCCCAAAAACTGCAACTCACTAAGCTGAACGTATAAAGCCTGCACTAGGACAAGTGCACTGGGTGGCAAACAGGGTGCTTTGCCATAAACCGGCACGGCGGGGGCTAGCGCTGGGTACAGTTCAACAAGTTTAATCATCGCGTCCATGACAACGTCAGGGTCATAGTCATCCAGCGAGGTATGCAGCGCACTGGCGCAATCCGCTAGATATTCGACAAACCCATGATAATCAAACTCGGTGCCCTGATCTGCCTTAATGACCCACCATATATCAGCATTAGTTATTGGTGCGCTTGCTCTCATTTCACAGCTCCCGATCAAAACTTGATTAGGGCACTATGCACTATCGATGCATCTGGTTTTGTAAGGTTTCGTATGTTCTGTAATCTCGCAGATGCGTCAATTCTTTCTTTTTCTTCCAGCATGAACGCCTTTCGGAATACTTGGACCATAGTATCCTCGGCTGGCACTAGCAGGGACATGAACTTTTGCGTGCGACGGTTTGCTGCTTTGCTCACCAATCAGTAATATCCCATGGGCCTCAGCCTGCATACGCACAAATCCACGCAACATCTTTTCTCTATAAGAGTAGAGACCTGCCTTGGTTTGGTCTGGCACCAGAATTTCCCCACATGATTTACCCCTAAGTTTCCTGATTCTGGAGGTGTATTTGTCGTAGTCTAGTTTTTCCCTACCAGTGCGATTTTTCATTACATACTCGTATGAGCTATACATGTCCTTTAGATATCGTTGAAGATAGTCTGAGTCAGCTGTTGACCACAATACCTCTTCGTAATCTTCACTACGTTGATTAACAGCCATTTCATATGGGCGTTTCAATTCTGCATTTATGCTTTCAATCGCGTCACGAAGGGCTTCGTAGTAGTGATCCCAAGTCACTTGGTCGACCGGATTAGGATCCTCGAAAACTTTCCACAGTAGTTTTTCTGTTAGGAGGTGCACATAGTACGGATAACCATCACTGACAGCAGCAATTCTTATATAAATTTCTTTATCAATCCCTAATTCAAATTCATTGGTAGCCGCAAGCACAATATCCCAGCGAGCATCCCAGCTTAGCTTCGGTAGTTCGATTGTCTCAAATTGCCTTATTGCGGACTGATGTGCGCCAAGAATGTCTTCAAGACTCTGTGCAACTCCAGTGAAAATAAACTTGATCTGGACATTCTTGTCACCTAAATGCTTGACCAAGTCACCAAAAAGGTAGCGCTCATTCGGGTCCTTAATCCTGTCAAACTCATCAATAACGACGACAGGGCGTTCCGAATGAATGGTAGCAACTTCGCGCAGCACTTCTACAGCATCTGGGATGGAATGTATCTCTGAATGTAGGTCGTGCACCGACGCTTCTTCAGACGTGTTTAGCTTCAAGTAACGCAGATTAAACTCAGAACTTTTTGTCACTTTTGTTTTCTTCAATCGGCTTGCTTGTAGAGCTTGGTACGCAATGTTTGAGACTATACTTTTCAACGTAGCATCGGGCGCACCAGAGGTGTCAATATAATGAGCGTCGCTGGTCTGAAATTGGTTTGCTGCTGTTGCGGCAACAGAGGACTTGCCGACTCCACGATCACCATATACGAAGATGTGACGACCAGGTGCATATAATGCTTTTTCGATTCGAGCAAGCTCTCCTTCTCGTCCAAATAGGTGTTGGATACTCCGGATAGGCTGTGCTGGAGATACGACCTGATTTAGTTTTTGCCCAAAGTCTTGGCGACCAAGTCGATGCCTTAGCATTTATATTCTCCAGCAAGAAAATTGATCTTAATTATTTCTGGAATGAATAGCAGTTTGTCAGAAAAGCGTATCCTGCTTTGATTGCGCGTCTTCGCGTTTTGCCTTTTTGAAAGTAGTGCCACCTTGTGAAAGGTCGGGGTAATCTGCGCGTTCCGTTCCGTTCAGCAATCCTGCAATGGTTAGTATCTGGATTTTTGGGTAAGCCTTGCCAGTATCAGGGCTTGTGTAATAACCCTCTTTTATAGCCTCAGTGGACATAGGCTTGGTCGGCTCGGCTAAAGTCACGAACAACCCCATTTCTGCTTTTTCGCGTTGAACCACATGCGCCAGATCACGCACCATGGCAACATTGACGTTTTCACCGCCCTTCACCGACACTACTATTTTTTTGTGGGTGTTGAGTTCATCTTGGAAGAATATCAACCCGTCAATACCACCATCAGCACCTTTCTTTTTGCCTTGGTATGGTTGAGCGTTTACTAAGGAGCAGGCCCACCACTGAAATTGGTACTTGTCTCGATCTGCCAAATCTCGCGCACCTTCCAAATCTTTCGGTGTGCCATGAACATCAAACTTAATTGTTGGGAATGCGTCCTTAAGTCGCTTTTCAATCAAGCTAACCGCAAGATGCGTAATGTCGATACCGATCCAGTGGCGATCAAGTTTTTGTGCGGCGTGGACTGCAGTACCACACCCGCAGAATGGATCAAGAACAACTTCGCCTTCATTACTAGATGCCTGAATGATTCGCTCTAGTAAGGCGAGTGGTTTCTGCGTGGGGTAACCCAGATCTTCGTTACCTTGTGCAGGTTGAATATCTCCCCAATCATTCTGCATTGGTACGCCTGGCATTTCATCCAAATATCTTTTATATGCAGGTGTTCCACCATTGGCAGGAAAATAAAGCCTACCTTCATCGTAGAACTTTTGCATGTTCTCCTTCGAATAAGCCCAGAAGCGCCCCTTATAAGGGTGGGTTCCCATAAATTCATAAGAAACATCTCCGCCAGGCTTAGCAGCAGTAAGATTGTCTAGCCTATAAATACGTCCAGTTTTCTCGTCTTTGTGACGATAGTTCTTCTCAATGTAGGACTGGTCATAAGTAGTAAAGAGCCAATTCCATTCCCAATCTTTACTTTTGGTGTAGAAGAAAATTACATCGCGGATGTTTCCATATTGTTGTCGCCCCTGTTTAGCATCATTATGTGCACTGGAACGTTTCCAGCTTATCTCCGTACGGTAATTCTCTTTTCCAAATACCCCATCCAACACAATTTTGAGGTAGTGACTTGCCGTGGGGTCACAGTGAAGGTACAGGCTTCCGGTAGGCTTCAGAACGCGGTGAAGTTCCATTAGTCGGTTTGCCATCATGGTCAGATAAGCCATCATGTCGTTTTCGCCGAGGAAACGACGAAGTGCTTGCATCATTTCGGAAACATCGGTATTCCCACAACGCACTATCTCGCCAAACTCCTTTTCAGCTTCGGCCCCCCAGTGCCATGTATCGTCAAAAGCTTCTATTTGAGCGTGGCTCTCTTTCCCCTTAGGGGATTTGAAAAGGACGTTGTAGTTGGCGTTGGAGTTGAATGGCGGGTCGAGGTAAATCAGATCAACCGATTCGTCGGATATGTGCTCCCTGAGGATGTCCAGATTATCGCCGTAGTAAAGATGGTTCCCGCTTGCCATAAAGTCTCCCCCGTTGGGGGAGTATATCCGCACTGTCCTGGTAATGTCAGCAAACAGAACTAGTCGTCCTCCCTATCCTGTGTAACCAAAAATACGATTCTTACTGCTCTGATGTTCCGTGCAGGGATTCATACCCACCAGAGCATAGCCACCTGTCAGTCTAGCTTATGAAACCTATACTTCTGATGAGTGGGTACGTAGCGCTTCCATGCTTCAATCCAATTCGTGCTGATCTCCTGCTGGGCTTTTGTAAGGGGAATTTCTCCAGAGCACACCATTTTGTAGAGCACGAATTCTAGTTGGTCTTTCTTCGCGGCACCCCATTCACTGTTACGGGGTTCCGGCCATAAATTGCGCTCGTCTGTCGGGTTGCCGCCAATAGATAATGGGATCAAGTGGTCTTCCTCGTAATGCTTAGGGTTGCGGTCGGCGTACCCGTATTCCCGAATCTGCCGCTTTTTCAGTTTGTTGGTGTAGGAGGCTGGTGGCCTCACTGTCTTGGTGTAACCCCTGACACACACGGTCTGCTGTATGTTCTGCTGTGTGATTGAAGGGTCCACTGCACCAGGTGTTAAACGGGGATCAGGTAGGTCAACTGCTATGGCAGTGCGGAATAGTGTGACCAGCAGAAGGAATAGTAGGCCGCGTTTCATAAAATGTGTTTGATGCTCAATTCTGCACTAGGTGGTTGATAAACAGTTTTCTAATTCCGCAATATTTTATGAAGATGCGATTCACACAGCTCGGATATTTAGTGAGGGCAACCACACACCTCTCCTCCGTACCGACTTTTCTTTCCGGAAATGAATTCTTTAACTATGCGGCTTTTTGGCTGCCACCTTCTTAACTGCTGACTTTTTAGTTGCCGGCTTCTTGGCAGCCACTTTCTTGACCGTTGGCTTCTTGATTGCAACTTTGTGCTTGGAAAGCATTTCATCTGCAAGTAGAAGGTCGGTGTTGATGATATTCGTCGCCTTAGCTAAGGCAATGTTCGCCTCAGCTGGTCGTAAATTGGTAGGCGCTAGTAGCAACTCACGAATCGCCGCAGTTACAGCTTTTTCGGCTTTTCTCTTTTGACCTACGGTTTTTACCCCCTTGTACAGCATTGATAACGCTTCGAGGAATGGTTTAATCAGTGCGGGATCTAGTGCGACCATAATGTCTGCGTCCTTGCTGATTGTTTGACTAATTTACCGGCGTTTCATATTTTACTGCTTCGCAGAGTCAAGACAAACCGTAGTGGTACACGAACTCATCGCTGCCACCCTGGCATACACGTCGTGGGGTGAAGCAGTATTAATGCCGCTTGCCCTGCAGGGCAATACAGGCGAGAAATTACTTTATCTCGCCTGTACGCCATGGTTGGCCGATTGCCTGCTAATGGATCAGTGGGGGTGCAATAACTGATTCACTGGCAATATGTGCTGACGGGCTGGCGGAAACCGACGAAACCGACGAAACCGACGAAACCGATGGAGCCGATTTAATCCGGGCCACCCTCCACTGCTCGGCATTCCTAGCGCTCGTAACTTTCTCGAACTTTAAACAATCCACAATACGTCCTGCGTGTCTTGATATCCAACGTCCTAACCGTTTGCGGTTGATTTGACCACGTTCAGCAGCAATATCGCAAAGCACCTCATGCAGATCCTTTAGTGCCGGCTTCAGACTGATGGGACTTGCCAGTTCGACCATATCGCGAACCATCATTGGCTTGTTGCCAACTGCTTTTTCTAAATTGAAGAGAAGAAGCCCCAGTGTTTCTTTGTCTGGGTCCGCTGCCATAGCACTGTATACAGATGCTGCCGGGTCAGGAAGACCAAGCCACAGTAGCGGCTGTCGAATCAGATCACTCCAGTCTTCATAGCTCGCCAGCGATTCTGAGGGGGTTTTAGGTCTACCGGCATGAATCCAGGCGCGGATGATGGTAAGCGCCAGAGATACGAAATGGCCTCTCCCGGCACGGACTTCCCCGACAGGGTTTCCTTTGAAAGTCCGTGTCGCCGGCGTTTCGCACCCCGGATCGAGTCTGATGGTCACGCAACGCCGCGCCATGTCACGCACCGGATCAACATTGTTTCCTGAAGACAAAAACAAGGTGCGTGTGCTCACGGTCGCTGTTTTGCTGACGCCCAGAATGCGACCTGTAATGAACTCGTCGGTCAGGGCGCTGCACAAAGTCTTGTGCGGCAGTAAATCGCTAGTCAGATTGTCGAAACACAAAACTGCCGGCGATGCCATTAGCGAGGACAACAGCAACTTCGAACATTCTTCGTCGGTTGATGGAAAGTAGGTTGCCGATGCGGCGTTCGGAGTGGCAAATAAGCAAATTAGGGCTGTCAGGTAGCTTTTTCCGCTTGCAATCTGAGGCGCCTTGACATGAAACATGGGTGCCTGAGAAAGCGAAGGCCGAATTGCAGCTGTCAAAATTGCCGCCAATGCGGCTGACCGATCAGATTCCTCGGCGAAACTGAATTCGACGATCAACTGCCCCAATTCCTTCAAGGCATTTTCTGCCTCATTACGCGAAGGCAAGGCTGGAATTTTGTAGACCGACTCGTCGAAGATGCCAAAAAGCCCTGTTGATTTGTCATACCCGGACTGCCTCATCAGACTTCCATCCTGCCGCAGGTATGGCTGCCTAGCCAGCCCATTCAGAACAGGCAAATGCTTGTAGTCTTCTGCGCCGTAAAGAATGCTGACGTAATGAGGTTGTGGATCAGTGGGCACGTACCCACTGGAGCGGCTTTCAAACTTCTCCCAGATCGACTCCTCGGCCAAGGCTCTGACTGTAGCCGGCTGGCTAAGAACTGAGATCCGCTGTTCCTTTGTGCTGGGATCAGTGGTGATTTCGACAATCTGGCCTGACCTTTGGTAGTAACGCCCCGTGTTTTTTAATACTTGCTCGGCTGCATCGACAATGCGCCCAAGATTGCCGGGGGAGGTGCGGATCGTCGGTCTGTGTCTGGCAGCAGTGACTGGAACTTCAAGATGGCCGAGCAAATCGCGGATATTTCGACCAGCGCAATGCCCATGATGGCACTTGAAGCCTCCAATAGGGTAATCGTCGTCTGGCTCGAAATAGGCCGCACCATCATCCACCCCTCCGGTATGTTCATGTGCCCAAGGACAGGAAATGTCATGCGTGCCTTTCGCAAGTAACTTCTTATGCAAGCCCTTGGCCTCCAGCGCTTCAATTACCGGATTGGTCGCCGCACGAGGGGTGTAGACCTCATCGCTGTGGAAGTGGAATTTGGATGCCGCTGACGCCGCTTTTGGTTTCGGAGCAGTTGTTTCTCGCAATTCGAGCTCCAAGCCATCGGCAATTTGTTCAGGGGTGTAGCGCCGCTTTGGCTCCCATATCACTAGACGGCAGCTGAAAGGAGGGTCAAGCTTTCCGTTGACTGCAGCGGGCATGCGGCCGTAGCGCGCCAGAGGACCGTCTGCGCCTGGGTCAGAAAAACCAGCGGCTATGAGGGCCTTTATCAGCGATTCGGCTTTCGATCCGTCACGAACCGGCTCCAGGAAGAGGTATCCTGCTTGGTAATTTCCAGGGCTGGTTTCAATTACCCAGGAAGGAGGTAAGCCATCCAGGCGGCTCAGATCGCAGGCCTTAGTTCCGAGATCATCCAACATGATTCCATACAGGGCGTCGAATTGGCCTTTCTGGCGCTTGTATCTGCCCGCAGCATCAGGTCGATATGTCGCCAAAGTGAAATACCAGTTTTTCCGGAGGTCGTCAGCTCCCGCTTCGCCAGATTTCCAGACATGACCTGCCCATTTCACTCCATGACCTGCATTCGGATGGCCCTCGAAGCCACAGACAAAGGGACGTGAGTCTGACAAGATTCCGAATATGGCGTTTAAAAACGCCTCGTTTGTGATGCCATCTGAGTCGGTTTCGTCGCTTTTATCGGTTTCCCTTGGTCCAGCAGGGGATATTGGCAGCAGCGTGTCCTGTTGTGCTGTTGTTACTTCCAAGGCCCGGCTGACAACGATCGAATCCCCCGGTTCGACTTGCGGCACTAACTCGGGTCCTGCATAATGTCCTGGCTTAGTGCTGTAATGAGTTGTTCCGACGCCCTGTTCCCGCAGGGCGTTATTTTTTACACGACCATAATCACTCTCAGATGCAGATGGGGCAGCTTCATGGGTTCTTTCAGCTGAAGCCATAGGGCTGCTCCCAGTTGCAACATGGGGCACGGTTTTGGCTTCGTCATTTCTTGTTTCAAACATCATATAAATTCCTTTTTGATTGCGTACCCTGCTTATCAGGCAAGGCAATGCGTGAGTTTTAATTAAAAAGACCGCGAATGCTGTCTGCGTTATCGATGGCACATCCAGCTTGCCTAACAGCCACCTCAGCAAGAGCGGTAGCGTCCTGTTGGGAATAGTGGACTCCTGCTCCAACACCACGAAAGGCCTGAGCCAAGGTGGTGAGTGCATAGCCTGTTTCCAACTGTGTATTGGCCAGATCGTTAATCGCTATAAGCAGTTCGGACACCCGTTCGGTGCTGAAGACCAGGTTGCCGTCGGCATCGTGCTTCGCTTCATCCAGAAACTTCCCGCTGATCCCAAAGGGGTCGGATGCTGAAAGCTCGTGGCATAAGGACTGCAGCTCTAATTGACTAGCGTATCGATTGCATAAAGCCTCGATTTCGTCAGCGGATGGGCTGCCTTTTCCATAAAGAACAGCGAAGTGTTCAATCTCCCCAAGCCAATAGACCACGTCGCGAGCGTTCATGTCGCAGTGAATCCTGGCATAACCTTCGGTCAAACCATGAAGGTTTTTAGTGAGAAACAAGGTCCAGTTCTGGTCGGGGTAAATTTTCTTGAGGAAATCCGCTGTAGCTGCAAAGGAAAGCATGATTTGTCTGTTCATTGCAGCGTCTCCCCACCAACGACGTTGCTCTCAATAAATGCATCGAGGTCTGAGAGTCGATACATCGAACGACGCCCAATTTTGACGAATGGAAGTTTATATCTCTTTGTGCACGCCCACACAGCTAGGGTTGCGGGGCGTATTCCCAAGTAGCTTGCAGCTTGAGATCGATCTAAAAGTGATTGTGTCATGTGCATTTTTTACTCCAATAGTTAAAAAAGTTCAGGCGCATTACTGCGTCCTGAACCTGAAATCTATTGAAATAAGTCAGCCGTGACTACGCTGAAAGGGTTGATCGCTATGAAAGAAAAAAGGGCTTAGGGGTTTTCCAACATGCTGATATTTTTACACTTCTTAGGCTTACCCCAATCCTTTTTAAACTCTGCTTACCTCTTGGGGGGCGATGCTAATTGTGTTGTCTTTTTGAGTTGAGAAACCAGACACGCCGGGGGGGATTGCAAATTCCGGGTTTTGATATGAAGTCAAGTTCAGCCAGTTTTGCGAAATTGCCTGAAAAGTTACAGCGCATGGCGAAATTGATTCTTCCCTCGTTGCCACATTCACTGACTGGGGGCTGAGAAATGATGTTTGGGTGGAGTAAAACTAACTATCTTTTTGTTCGCCCTCCCCTTCCCTGTGAAGGGTGTGATACCACAGCCCAGATGGCATCCATTTTCTTATCTGATAGCTTGTTGCCTTTATCTTTCATATATTGAAGTACGGTAAATCGTTTCGGGTAACTATCTTTCTTTCCTTCATAAAGATCAGTTATTACTTCAAAAACCAATTTAAGCATAGGAGTAGTATACGTAGGAAGGTCGCTGATTCTTTTATTGGCTTTTAAGCGGCTCGACCTTACAAAATTCGCAAACTCGCATTCTGCATTCCATGCTTGATTACTATTCCCTGACACGCCATCAAGGTAAGTCACCGCGTCTATCGGTTTTATTTTGCCAGTGACTGTTTGATTGATCGCCTTTTCTTCTACAGCTCTCCCAAGCAAAAATCTAATTGATTCAAAATCTCGCTGTATCTCTTCTAAATCGAGATCATCGCTCCCCTCGCTAGGTATGCGAGGAAAGGTCGTTGCGTTATTCGGTGAGTCTTTGAATCCCGGGTTTACGCCTATGTAAAGGCACGCGAGTTCGTAAATCGACAATGATTCCGCCGATCCCCAGATTGCTATTTCTTCTTTGGTCATCTTCTGTTTTTTTGAAAGAGGCGGTCTTACGATTTCGCTGAAGCTGCTATTTTTGAAATTTTATCGCTTTCTACCGTAACCCCGGCGTAACCCCATCAATATAATACCGGAGAGCATATTGTCTAACTCATTGTTTTTATTGGTGCCGACAGTAGGAATCGAACCCACGACCTTCTGATTACAAATCAGC
>VFSW01006994.1_pt1 | contig 16471 bp, 12 predicted proteins | sample 5358111 | NCBI WGS metagenome assembly VFSW01 (sample SAMN11554181, study PRJNA540505) | mine drainage metagenome | isolation source: sediment from site ElyBrook_90M | place: USA: Ely Copper Mine, Vershire, VT | collected 2017 | reverse complement strand
GAGAACCAAATAACCGTGAAGAAGTGTCGTCTATCCCACCGTCTTGGCAGTAATCAAGCTGAGTAGTTACGTTTAGCCTGCGCTACGTCGGCATCTCCTTACTTTGTGTCTGCCGCCCCCGCGCCGGCCTTCCCGCTGATAGGGTAGCCCTGCCACACCCATTCGAGGGCCTCCGGCAGCGTCTGGCTCTTCACGGCGCGATCAACGTGTCCGGCGTTGAGGGCAAAAACGTATTGATAATGATAGCCTTTGGCCTTGAGGACCGTCGCCATGCGATTGTTGGCGGCCACCCAGTCGTGCATATTATCTTTCATGATATTTGGGTTGAACAGGTCCCGGTCGCCAACCTCCATCCAGAGGCGGATGGGCTTGGGATCGCTTTGCGGAATGAGCGTTTCGTGGAATCCCCACGCTCCGTCCGGTGTTTCCGGATTGAACGGCCACTGTTGGTTCACATAGGTGCCCGAGTAGGTGATGACCCGGTGATACCATTCCGGATGATACCACGCCATCTCCAGGGCGGCGGAACCGCCGGAACTGCCCCCCATCGTCGCGCGTCCCTCCGGGTCCTTTGTCAGCTTCACCTCGCAATTCTTTTCGACAAGCGGCAGGACTTCCGTCTCGATGAATTCGGCGAATTTTCCGGACATCGTGTCGTATTCCAACCCGCGCTCGTTGCCTTGGGCGTCCCCGCCGCCGTTGGCAATCATGATCGCCAGCATCACGGGAAGGCGATGCCGGGCGATCATGTTGTCAAGAATATGCGGCAGGCTCATGTCCGGCTTGCCCATGCCCGGGCCGTCGTGCGTCACAATGAACGGCGCCGGCGCGCCGGCAACATATTGGCCGGGGATGTAAACCGTGATGGCGCGCTTGTACGGGGCGGGATGGGTTGCCACGATAAGCGTCTTGGGATTGTCCGGGTCGAGCGTCCCATAAGCATCCCGGCGAACCCCTGGATAGAACTTGCTCTCCGCCGAATCCATGACGAATTGTTTCACACGCCCTTGCGGCACGTCGGGATTGACGCTCAACTCCGGCGCCCGCACATAAGTCGGGCCGATGAGAAAATTGCCGTCCACATCCGGCGGCGGATTCGCCCCCGGAGCGGCTTCGGTCGGGTTGCCGGCGGCGTCGCCGGGGGAAGGCGCGTTGCCCTGCGCGGCTTTGGCGAGCGCCTCCGCATTTGGCCCGGCGGCGATCAGCGCGGGCGTGCCGGGGTCGGTGGGAAGGCGTGTCGGCGGCTTTCCACCGGCCGCGTGAGCGGTGGTGACGGCGCCACCCTGCGTCAGAAGGTTCAGTGTCAAGACGATTCCAATCAAGGTCAAGGGCTTTTTCATGGGAATGCGATACATTACTCTGTCAGCAACCGTCGACGCCGTTTTGCGCGGCGCCCCGTGTAGTGACGGGATTCCTGCGAATTCAAATGATGAAATGGACATGGCTGCTGATATACGCTTTTGACTTTATAAATTCAACAGCCAATAACCGCGGTCTTTTCTCCGACTCTTCATTCTTCATTTTGCATTTTGCATTCCACGTTCGCCTGTCCATCATCATGTGATCATGTCGAAGCTTTTCTTTTGTGTCCGCCGGCTTGCGTTGTGCGCCGTTGCTTGCCTGCCGCTGAGGGCCGGGGCCGGGGGAATGGAGGCTGGAAACCGTTCTGCTGTCGCGGATGCGGAGCTGGCGATCAAACAGTTTAAGGCGCCGCCGGAATTTAAAATCGATCTCTTCGCGGCCGAACCGCAGGTGGCCAATCCGGTGGCGATGTGTTTTGATGAACAAGGGCGGCTGTATGTCGCCGAAACATATCGCCTGGAGACCAGCGTTTATGACATTCGCGGCCACATGGACATGTTCCTGGATGATTTGGCGTCCCGGACGGTTGAAGACCGCGCGGCGATGATCCACAAGTTACTCGGCAATCACGCCGATTTGCTGGGGCGCGCCGACGACCGCATCCAGGTGCTTGAAGACCGCAGCGGCAGCGGACGCGCGGATTATTCGGCGGTCTTTGCCGGCGGTTTTAATTCCATCGTCGAGGGCGTCGGCGCCGGTGTGCTGGCGCGCAAGGGAAATGTGTATTACACCGACATGCCCAATTTGTGGGTGCTGCCCGCCGGCGCACCGGCCCGGCGCAAATCTCTCAGTTACGGTTATGGCGTCCATTTCAATTATGCCGGCCACGATCTTCACGGGCTGAGAATGGGGCCGGACGGCAAACTTTATTTCAGCAGCGGCGACCGCGGGTTCCACGTCAAGACGCGCGAAGGCCGGATATTGGATTACCCGGACACCGGCGCGGTCCTGCGGTGCAATCTGGATGGCTCGGACCTGGAAGTTTTCGCATACGGTTTGCGCAATCCGCAGGATTTGGCCTTCGACGATCACGGCAACCTGTTTACGTGCGACAACAATTGTGATCACGGCGATGCCGCGCGTCTGGTGTATGTCGTCGAAGGAGGCGACTGCGGCTGGCGCATCGGCAACCAGATCAGCGACACCACGCCCGCCGGCCTCTGGAATTCGGAGAAGATGTGGTATTTGCAGTTTCCCGGCCAGGCGGCTTACATCGTCCCGCCAATCGGCCATATTGGCGATGGCCCCTCGGGATTCTCGCATTATCCCGGCACGGGATTTCCAGAACGATACCGGGACCATTTCTTCTTGTCTGATTTTCGCGGCTCGCCGGTCAACAGCGGCGTGCATTCATTGGCAGCCAGGCCTGACGGCGCGGGGTTCACGATGGTGGATGCCGCGCATTTTTTGTGGGGGATTTTGGCGACCGATTGCCAATTCAGTCCCGACGGGCGCCTGTTTGTCAGCGATTGGGTCGAGGGCTGGCAGGCCAACGGCCAGGGACGCATCTACCGGCTCTACGATCCGGCACTGGTCCAGACACGCGCGGTCGTTGAAACCAAAGTGCTAATTTCCGAGGGAATGGAAACGCGCTCCGAGCAGGCGCTGGCCGAGTTGCTGTCGCATCCCGACCAACGCGTGCGCCAGGAGGCCCAATTCGAGTTGGCCGACCGCGGCACCCTTGGCGCAAGGGCGCTGGAAAGCGCAGTGCTCAAATCCACCAGCCAATTGGCGCGCCTTCACGGCATCTGGGGACTCGGCCGGCTTGGCGCGCGCAATTTATACAATCCCCTTCGCCTGCTGCCGTTGCTGCATGATGCCGACCCGGAGATTCGCGGGCAAACGGCCAAAATCCTCGGGGACGACCGTTGCTCCGGCGCAATGCTCGAATTGACAGGCTTGCTTGACGATCCGGCGCCAAGGCCGCGATTCTTTGCCGCCATTGCGCTTGGCAAACTCAAAGCTCCGTCCGCCGTCGCGCCGCTGGTGCGGATGTTGCGGGCCAACGCCGACAAGGATGTTTTTCTGCGCCACGCCGCAGTCATGGGTCTGGTCGGCGCCGCAAGTTCGGCGGAACTTTTGAGCGCGGCGGCGGACACATCGGCCGCGGTGCGCATGGCTGCGCTGGTTGCCATGAGAAGGCTCGGCTCGGCGGACGTCGCGATTTTTCTGGGCGATTCCGACCCGCTGATCGTTTTGGAGGCCGCGCGCGCAATCAGCGACACGACTCTGGCCCAAGCGATGCCCGCGCTGGCCGCGTTAATCACCCATCCGGCGCAATCCGAACCGCTGGAGTGGCGTGTGCTCAATGCGAATTTCCGCATGGGCCGCGCAACGAATGCGGACGCGCTGGCGAGTTATGCGGCGCGAGCCGGCGCACCCGAAACGATGCGCGTGGAAGCGCTACATTTCCTGCAAACGTGGGCGGGACCCTCGCAACGCGATCGCCTGACAGGTCTGTGGCGCCCATTGCCTCGGCGCGACGGAAGCGCCGCGGCCCGCGCGCTTGGCGTCGTGATCGCGCGAATTTTGGGCGGTTCGCCGGAGCCAGTGCAAATCGCGGCAATCCAAGCCGCCCGGCAGTTGGACATCAAATCCGCGGGCGCGCCCATCTTCGACCTGGCGACCAATCACGACGCGAGCGCGCCGGCGCGGGTGGCGGCATTGCGCGCTTTGGAAGGGTTTCACGATTCGCGCCTCTCAGAGGCGGTCAAAATGGCTCTCGCCGACGAGAATGGCGAAGTGCGAAGCGAAGGATCTGCGTTGCAAGCCCGGATCGCTCCAGCCAACGCGCTCGGACCGCTTGCCTCCGCCCTGGAAAACGGCACGATCGCCGAACAGCAAAGCGCCCTGGCTGCGCTGGGAGCTTTGCCGGACGCGGGGGCCGATGAATTGATCGCCCGCTGGCTGGAAAAATTGGAGGCCGGCCAAACGCCGAGGGAAATCGAGTTTGATCTGCTGGCGGCGGCGGAAAAGCGCGATTCGACGCTTGTCAAGCAGAAGCTGCAGGCGTTCTTTTCCAGTCGGCCGCAAACCAACGAGTTCGCCGCTTACCCCGGCGTCCTTTACGGAGGCGACGCGGCGTCCGGGCGGAAGATTTTTTTCGAGAAACCCGAGGCCGCCTGCACACGCTGTCATAAGGTCGATAATCAAGGGGGCGACGTTGGCCCTTCGCTCAATGGCCTGATGCGCCAGCATGATCGGGCCTACATTCTGGAATCAATTCTCTTTCCCAACCGGCAGATCGCCCCCGGCTTTGAAAACGTGCTTGTGCGGATGAACGACGGCGACGCTTTTGCCGGCGTCCTCAAAAGCGAGGACGCAACCACTCTCGTTTTGAATTCACCCGACAGCGGTCTCATCCATATCAAGAAGGCGGACATCAACTCGCGCCGCAAAGGTCTTTCGGCGATGCCGGAAGGCTTCGAGAGAGTTTTGTCCAAGACGGACCTTCGCAATCTGGTGGAATTCCTGGCGACACGAAAGTGAATGGCTGGAGCGGACAATTGTCAATCTGTCAATTCTTCAACTCGCCGCAGTCGAGCATAATTTTGCCCATGTAAGGATTCTTGATGTCCTTGCCGCTTTGCAACCAGCTCGCGTTGGCCATTGGGCAGAAGGCTTCGTGATAGACGCCTCTGCCGGCTTTGTTGTCGGCAAGATACTTGATGAGCGAGGCGCTGAGCGGTTTGAACGCCTGGCGAGCCGACTCCAAATCCTTTGCATTGGCCAGCGCGTCCGCCTGTTTCGCCACGTCGGCGGGAAGGGCCTTGGTTGCATCGTTGTTGACTGCGTTGGCGATGGCGGCGGCCTCGACGCCCACGCCCTTGGTGGAATCCTTGGCGAGTTGGGCTTGAATCTTGAGGTAATGGTCGAGAACCGACTTTGCCGGCCCGCCAACCGCCGCACTGTCCGCCGCGCGAACATTCGTATTGACCAAAAACATCAACGCGGCGGCCAAAGGGGTAATCAAAGATTTCATTTTCATTCGTTTTCTCCGAAGTTATCCTACCATGCCCGAGCCAATACTCCAGCAAAACCTTTCCAAAAACATGACAACCTTAACAACGAATCGAACTGTTTGCCGCTCTCTCGCATTGCTGTGTTTTGCCATTTATCAGGCCGCGGGCATCGCCGCGGGGTCGCCGCCTGCCAAGGCCGCGGATCCGCGCCGGTTTGAAAATGAGATCGCGGCATTCGAGGCCGCTGATAAAACCAATCCGCCGCCACAAAATGCGATTCTGTTCGTCGGCAGTTCGAGCATCCGCAAATGGACGACGCTTGCGGGCGATTTCCCCCGCCATCACGTCATCAATCGCGGCTTCGGCGGATCGCACCTGAGCGATTCAGTGTTTTATTTCGATCGAATCGTGCTGCCTTACAAACCCAGGCTTATCGTGCTGTTCGCCGGCTCCAACGACATCGATTTTGGCAAAACGCCGGAGCAGGTCTGCGATGATTTCAAGGCCTTTGCGCAAAAGACCAAACGGGCGCTGCCCCGGACGCGCGTCGCCTACATTTCGATTTCAACCGTTCCATCGCGCAAGACAGAGGTCGAACAAGTCAAACGCGCCAACGCGCTTATCGCCAGATTCATCGCGGCGAACCCGCGACTGAGTTACATCGATGTGTTTTCCGCAATGCTTGGGCCGGACGGAAAGCCGCGGCCGGACATTTTCGTGTCCGATAACTTGCACCTGAACGCAAGGGGATATGCGATCTGGCGGGCGAAGATTGCGCCATATTTGGAGTGAGGGCGCGGGGTGATTTGACGGGGATTTGACGGGCGCCCGCCCGCTCAACCGCCGTTTGAACCTTCAATTTCCTGGACGTCCACCGAAACCTTCATCGTGTGCGATCCTCCGCCCACCAGGATTCCCGTGACAGGGCTGACGTCGCTGAAATCCCTGCCGTAAGCCACGGTGATGTGTTCCTCGCCGGGCAGCAAATTGTTGGTCGGATCAAAATCCACCCAGCCGACACTGGGACAATAAACAGAGAACCACGCGTGTGAAGCGTCCCGCCCGACAAGGCGCGGTTTGCCTGGCGGCGCGTAAGTGCGGATATAGCCGCTGACATATCGCGCCAGCAATCCCAGCGAGCGCAGGCACGCGATGGCCAGATGCGCAAAGTCCTGACAAACCCCGCGGCGCTTGCGCCAGACCTCTTCGAGGGGCGTGGCCACTGTCGTGGCTACGGGATCGTAGGTGAAATCGGAGTAAATGCGTTTGTTCAATCCCCGCACCCCCGCCAGCAAGGGCGTTTGAGGCTCAAAATCCTGCCGGGCGTAATCCGCCAATTCGCGCGTCGCCTGAATCATCGGAGAATCAAAACCGAATTGACAGGGTTCCACATTCTCCGGCGAGGCCGCCCCTCGAAACAACGCGACAACCTCTTCCCACTGCGGCGAGAGCGCCAGAGCAGGCGGCGTCAGGCAATTCGCCTCCACCCGGCTGACGGCCTTTATCTCCAGGCGCTGGTGAATTTGCTGAATGCCGAAAAAACAAACGTCATTGCCAAAATAATCCCTTCGCATCGTCCGCACGGACGGCGGAGGGTTGATTTCGAGGGTGAAATCAACATCCTTCTGCGCCTCGGTCAACAGCGGCTTGAGCCGGGCGGCGTGATGAGAAACCGTCACCGCCTGGGCGTAATGATACACGGTGTGGTGAATGATGCGAAAATTCATGTCCGGTGGAGGGTTCGGGGTTGGATGTTATGGTTTGGAGTCCGCCTTACTGTAAAGGTGAGTGTCGGGCGTTGAGCGCGCAATGTTTCGCATCTCGTTTTTTCGTTCCTTCGTTTTTCTTCTTCAAGTCATCCTCCTCACTTCGTCGCGCCGCCTCCGGCGCGGGATATTGTCGAATGGGCAAAATAATTGACAGCGATGGCGTCCGAGAGTTTGGGCAGTTGACGCAGAATACGCTCCACGACAACCCCCGCTTGCGTGTAATGCCAGTGGGTTTTGCGCCGGGCCAGGGAACTGGGGTCCATCAGCCGCACGCGCGCCAGGCAATCCAGCAACACACGTTCCGCCGGGCTGAGCAGGGCGCTCCGCGATTCGCGCGGCAGGCGTTCAAAGTGCTTGGCCAATTGATTGAGTTGGAAAAGCAGCGAGCGCGGGTTGGTGTCATCCAGCAGCACCAGGTCATAGACCGCGGCAATAGTGGGCAAAAGCGTGTAGCGGCTGCGATAAGTCAGGGAACTGTCGGCCACTTCGAGAATCGCCTCCAGCACACTCGGATTGCTCGCCTCATCGGACCGCAGGGCGCAATCCAGAAACGAACACAAATACAGCGCGCGCTCGATGCGCAGCCCGATGTCAAGAAAGCGCCAGCCCTGCGCGCGCGTCATGTTTTCCCGCGCCAGCCCGTGAAAGGCGGCCAGGTGCAACAAAACCTGATTGAGCGTGCCAACGGTGTCCGCGGCCAAAAACGGCGCGGGGCCGCGACTCGCCAGCAAATCCCCCAACCGCGTGACGACGCGCCAAAGATCGCTGGAGGTCCGATCGCGCACCAACACCGCCAGTCTTTGCAGCTCCGTGACAATCGCGCTCAAAGAACCGCGCCGCTTCGGGTCGAACATTCCGCCCAGCAACTCAGCCTCAATTCCTTCCGCGTCAGCCCGTCGCCGCGGCGCCAGCTCGGTGATCTGGCCCTGCTTTGCCAGCGTGTCGAGCAGCGGTTGAATCAGCGGCAGCGAATCGCCGGTCCCCTCCGAGTTTAGCCGCAATAACGAACTGCGCAGCAGTCGGGCAGTCGCGTCAGCCCGTTCGCAATACCGCCCTATCCAGTAAAAATTATCCGCCAGACGCGACGGCAAATTGTTTCCCACCCGCCGTAACTCGACGACTTGGTTGTCCGAGGGCAGCAGCGTGATCTCCTCCACCGGCCCATCGGCGAGAACCCATGTGTCCTTGTTGGACCCGCCGTCTTGCAGCGAAACCTGGCATCGCGCCGGATCGGCGGCCACGCGCGTCAATCCGCCCGGCATCACATGATACCCATTGGGCGTGGCAACCACGTACGCCCGCAGCGACACGGGCCGGGGCGCAAATTCGCTGCCATCCCACGCCGGCGCAGTCGAAAGCGTAAATCTTTCTTGCGCCACATACAGATGCGGCTGGAATTGGACGTGTTGGAGAAGCGCGCCGTCTTCTTCGTCATTGGACGGCAGATCAGCCAGCGGATGGCCCCGATGCGGCCGAAAGGCGTTTCGCACCATCAGATCATCCAAATGTTCCATGACGTAACGTTGCGATTCGGGCTGGCCGCACCACCATGTGGCGATCGAGGAGAGTTTGAGCTCTTCGCCCAGCATCTGGTTGCAAAGCGCCGGAAGGAACGCCATGAACGCCGGACTTTGAAGAATCCCGCTGCCCAGCGCATTGGCCACCGCCACAGTGCCCGCGCGCAATGCCCCGACCAATCCGGGCACTCCAAGCATCGAATCACTGCGCAATTCCAGCGGGTCGCACCAATCATCATCGACCCTGCGAAAAATCACATCCACCGGTTCCAGGCCCGAAAGTGTTTTGAGAAAAATGCGGTCATCCCGAACCGTCAGATCGTGCCCCTCCACCAATGAATAGCCCAGGTAGCGCGCCAGCCAGGCCTGTTCGAAATACGTCTCATTGAAAGGTCCCGGCGTCAACAATACCACCCGCGGACGATCGCTGCGCCGGGCGCCGAGGCCGGACAGCGTGTTCTGCAATTCACGGAAAAATCCGGCCAGCCGATGCGCATGGCAGTCGCGAAACGCCTCGGGCAAAATGCGCGAGGCGATCAGCCGGTTGGCCAGCGCGTAGCCCGCGCCGGTGGGAATTTGTGTGCGGTCGGAAAGCACGCGCCATTCGCCATCCGCGGACCGCGCCAAGTCCGCGGCGTACAGATGAAGATACGTCCCGCCGGGCGGGGGAAGCCCGTGGCAGGGCCGCAGAAACTCGGCCTGCGCAAAGACCAGCGCCGGCGGCAGCGAGCCGGTGTGAATCAACTGCTGGGCGCCATAGCAATCGGCCAGGATGCGATTAATCAGCGTGGCGCGCTGGATAAGCCCGCTTTCCAGCCGGCGCCACTCGCGCGCCGTGATCAGCAAAGGCATCAGGTCCAGTTGCCAGGCCCGCTCCATGCCCCGGGCGTCGCCGTAGAGATTATAAGTGACCCCCTGCTCCTGGATGATCCTCCGCGCCGTCTCGTGCCGCTGCTTGAATTCCACGCCGCTGAGGCGCGGCAGCGCTTTGACAAAAGGGCGGTAGGCTTCGCGCAATCCGCCCGCGGCGTCGGCCGATTCATCAAACCGTCCGGCGACTGGTTGATACGTTTCAAGCAACGAACCGGTGTGCAAATGCGTATTCGGGCTGGGTTCAATGGTCGGCATTCTGGAATCAAACAAGAGGTTTATTCCCAGCTTACGAACTCCAGATTGCCCTGTCAAATTTTGCGCCGCGCAAAACAGCCACCGTTGACGACGGCGAACAAGCGCACCCCTCCTTCGAGATTGCCCCGCCTTTTCCGGTGGTTCCGCGCAAGCGCGCCAGGCCTCAAATAAAAGCCAGAACCACCAGGTTGACGTAGCCGGCGGCAAGCACGTCGTCCACCGTTATTCCCCATCCGCCTCGGAGTGACTGGCTCTGGCGCACGGGCCAGGGTTTTAGCACGTCGAAAACACGGAAGAGCGCGAAAACGGCCAGCGTTTGGAGCCAGTGCGCCGCGCAAAAGAAGTAAGCCGGCGCGGGCCAAAATCCCTGCTCCCTGCGCGCCGCCGCAAGCCATGTCACAAAACAGAGAGGCATCGCGGCGGTTTCATCCAGGACCACCGAGCCGGGATCGTGCTGTTTGAGGATTCGTTCTCCTTCCCCGCAGAGCCACACCGATGCCGCGATTCCCGCCGCACCGCCGAGGACAAAGAACATCTCGGAGCGCCCGCAAAGCAGCAGCCCAAACCACGCCAAACCGAGCACCGAGCCGAACGTCCCCGGCGCAAACGGGATTCGCCCCAGGCCAAAACCCTGAGCGAGCCACAACTTCATAGGTCCGCAAGATACAGGGGGCGGTTGCGCCAGAGATAAATCAAGCCGGAGGTGAAGGTCAGCAGCACCGCGACGCGAAGAGAAAGGGCGGCGAACCATAACACCCAGGGCTCCCCCATGATGTCAAAACTAAAAATTTTGCCGGCCGCGCCCCATTGCTCATAACTGTGGCGCGCAAGAATTGAAATGATGGCCACAATTTGCGAAATCGTCTTGTGTTTGCCAAAGCCCTCGGCGGCCAGCACAAGGTTTTTCGACGCCGCCAGGAGCCGCAGGCCGGTGATGGCCAATTCCCGCGCGACCACAATGACGGCCATCCACGCCGGCACCCACCCCAGCCCGACAAATGCGATGAACGCCGAACAAACCAGAATTTTGTCCGCCAGCGGGTCCATCAAGATTCCGAAATTGGTGATCAGATTGTCCCGCCGCGCAATTTTGCCGTCAAAATAATCGGTCAAACCCGCCGCGCTGAACAACGCCAGCGCCAGCGTTTCGTGAAATCGAAAATCGGCAAACACCACCGCCAAAAAAGCCACGGTCAGGACAAAACGCGAGATGGTTAGTTTGTTCGGCACATTCATGCAACGCCGCTATAAAGACAGATTTAGGCCCTCAAGTAAAGACCAGGGAGCGCGCCCGCTCATTGGCGCGTATTGATTTAAAGCGTCCTCCAAATTTATTACGCGCGCAGCGGCGTTTGGGAGGCATCAGCTTGCCGGGGCGGAGATTTCGCCGATCAAATCATAATCGGTATGGCCGATGATCTTGACGCGCGCGAACCGCCCCACCGGCGCGTTGCCCCGCACATAGACACGCCCGTCAATATCCGGCGCGTCGGCTTGGCCGCGGGCGACCAGAAACCGCTCGCGTTTGCGCCGGACCTCCTGTTGCGCGGACGGCGCGGCGGAGCGGATGATTCCGTGCTCCCAGGAACTGACCTGGGCGTTCTGCAAATCGCGTCCCTCCGCATGCCCCTCGACCAACACGTCAATCTCCCGGCCCACAAATGACGCGGAAATCTCCCTCGCGATTTTTAGTTGTTCGGTCATGACGGTTTTTTGCCGCCGCCTTTTGATTCGTTCGGGGACCTGCCCTTCCATCCGGGCCGCGCGCGTGCCTTCCTGTTGCGAATACGCAAAGACGCCCAATCGCTCGAATCTGGCCGCGCCGACGAACTCCAGCAGATTCCCGAAACACGCCTCCGTTTCCCCCGGAAATCCGACGATGAAAGTGGTGCGCAATGCGATCCCGGGAATGCCGGCGCGGATTCTTGCAATCAAGTCAATTATATACTGGCGCGAGGTTTCGCGGCGCATCCGCTCCAGCATCGTTTCATCAATATGTTGGAGAGGCATGTCCACATAACGCGCCACCTTCGGGCACTGCGCTATGACGCCAATCAGCTCGTCAGTCCAATGGGCCGGGTGGGTGTAAAGCAGCCGAATCCAGAAATCGCCCGGCACTTTCTGCAACTGGCGCAACAGTGTGCATAAGGTCGCCGCCTCCACGGGCAACGAGCGCGCCGTCGCGGAGAACCGTTCCGGCGATGAGATGGCCCGGCTGGGACTGGCGCGAAGATCCAGCCCGTAATAAGTCGAATCCTGGGAAATGAGGTTCAATTCCTTGACGCCATCGGCCACGAGTTGCGCGGCCTCTTGCACAATGTCGCTCTGCGCCCTGCTGCGATGGGAACCGCGCATGCGCGGAATCGTGCAAAAGCTGCACGGATGATTGCAGCCTTCGGCAATTTTCACATACGCGAAATGCTTCGGAGTCAGCCGAAAACGCGGCGTGGCGAAGTCCGGAATGTAGGTGGGCCGCCCATGCACCTCCACGAGCGGTTCCGCGGTATTGGAGTCGACGCCTGGCATCGCGCCGCCGCGCTCGTTCAATCCAGCGACTTTTCCGCGGGGCCGGTCCGCGAGCGGGGCCGCTGGCGCGTTGGCGTCGTTGTGCGTTTGTCCATTGCTCAATCTTTGGCGCCGCCGATCCATCGCCTGGCGCACGATCGCCGAAACCTGCGCCACCTGATCGATTCCCATGAACGCATCGACTTCCGGCAAGAGCGTTGGCAGTTCGTCGCGAAATCGTTGCGGCAGGCATCCCGATACCACCAGGCCTTGGCCCGGGTTGCTTTTGGCGCGCTCCTGGGCGGACGCCAGAATCGCGTCGATGCTTTCCTGCTGGGCCGTTTCGATAAACGAACAAGTATTGACAATGACCACATCCGCTTCGGAAGGTTCATTTGTGATCTCCACGCCGTCTTTGAGCAGCGAGCCGAGCATGATCTCCGCGTCCACCAGGTTCTTGGCGCACCCCAGGGAAATCAATCCCACGCGCACCGGCCGCTCGTTTGGTTGTCTCATTTTCACGCGCAATCTACGGGCAGTCGGCCCCTGGCGCAACTGCTGATCCGATAAACCCCGGAGCCGTCGAACTACTCGCGCAACAAAAAGATCGCAGCCGCAAGGACCGTTCCAGCGCCCAATAACATCCAGCGCCGCCTCTTCCATGCCGCCTGGAACTCTGACATTTGCACGAAGAAAACCTCCTCACTTCCGTATGGGCAACGGCAACGTGTCCTGCCAATTGGGCGGCGCCTCGTACAGGCCCGCGCTCAATCCTTCCAGCGGATCGCGCGTCTGCATTTTGTGCCAGATCACATAACCCAGGCAACCCCCCGAGACGATGGCCGCCACCGCAAAGACGCGCAAAACCATCCCCCAGCTAATCCGAGAAAGGTGAAACATGATCGAGTCGGCCCGATCCTGGGGCGGCGGTGAAAAGTCCGGCTCCGCCAGGCCCGCGGCCTCCAATTCCTGATTGAGCAAGTTCAGGATAGGCCCCGGGTTCATGTTCAACGCCGTGGCGTACGTCCGCACGAAGCCCCGAATGTACACTGGGGCCGAGAAAACGTCATAATCGCCCTGGTCTATCGCGCGGATATGATCGCTTCGGATTCGTGTCAGCTCGGCCACCTCGTAAATGGTGAGCTTCTGCGCCTCGCGCGCCGCCTTCAATTGTTCGCCAACCGTCGCCATGCGGCCAAAAATAGTGTTTTCAACAAACGCTGACAATAAAAATTGATTGGCCGGCAACGACGGCCACAGAGTAGCCGCACACAACAACCATTTGGGCTTCCTATAGTTGAGGACAAGAATGCGCATTGGAGCGAAGCAACGACCAAGTCTTCGAACTGACAATGTGAGGCAGACCTCGGGCAAACAATTGGCCCGCCTCATTCAAAAGCGTGGCTGGACGCTCTGGCGCGTGAACGGCAGCCACCACATTTGCACCTCCTGGCCGGCAAACGTTCCGATCAGGGCCAGGCTCTCAGAGCGGCCGGGCTGCTTGCGGAAAATCAACTGCGCGCGGTCTGGAGCTAAATTCTCACCAACGCGCACAAGGGGCGCCAAAAGTCGCGCCCGACGACTTGGGAGAACCTTTTTGATCTGTGGCTCAACTCTCCGTCAATCCCAGCCTAGCCCGGATATTTCACACTCTGGCGAGGCTCCCGCCGAGCCATTCCACAGAGGACGCCCCGGCTCGGCGGGAGACGCCAACCTTTAAAAAGGTTCATTGTGCCAATGAACCCATTAGCGGGAGGTTCATTGGGAGCCTCGCCCTACCTTGCGTAGTGTTGGCGGTTCAAAGCTGGTGTGAAATATGCGGGCTAGATGGCGTTACAAGGCATAACAAGGAACAAAAAGGCCAAACGCAATGGGTCAGCCATCGTCGGCGAGGGAACCAGGGCGTCGCGGAGGTCAGCCCTAATCCGGTTGAACCGCAGTAAGTCGCACCAAGTCGCACCTAAAACAAAGAAAAATATGCGGGCTACGCTGATTCGATCGAAAAACGGTTGGACCCGTTCACGGCGCCGGCGGAAATCCGGGGGTAAAGCCCGATGCGCGGAACTGTCAACGAGAATTGTCTTGCGCCCGCCGCGTCGCAGGCCGGCTGATCGGCCTTCAACAATCCATACACGGCGTGGTCCGCGAAGTGGTCATGCAGCCATTCTATGGCGCGCATGACGCCCTCGAATTTGAAGCCCAGACGCTCGGGAATTGCCCGGCTGCGGACGTTGCCGCTGGCGCACTCGATGGTGACGCGGTTTAGCTCAAGCGCGTTGAAAGAGTGGGCCACAAAGGCCCGGCAGGCATCGGTCATAATGCCCCGGCCCTGGTGGGATTCATCGAGCCAATAGCTCAAGGTCGTCGAGCGATTCATCCAGTCGATGTTCAAATGATTGATCACGCCGCAAAGTTTTCCCTCGTGCCAGATGCCGGCGTAAAACCCGCGATTCCTGGAAAATTGTTGGAGCCATCCGACAATGGCGCGCTCCATGTCGGCGGTGGAACGTATCAGATCCACCCAAGGATGCCATGCGCGCAAGTGTTTGCGATTGGCATCCATCAGGCCGAAAAGCGCGCGGCAGTGCAGATGCTCAATCAATTGCAACTCGGTCCGCTCATTCACCTTGCAAGAAAACATGCGTCAAGTAGTTTCGCCGTTACGTCCGTATATCGGCGGAAATTGACCGGACTTTAGAGAAACCTATCGCGTTCCCATGCCGACGTTTTGGACGGTTTGAAAGAGCTTGCCTTCGGTCTTGATGCTCGGCGCGATAATAATCTCGGTTTCCTGGAATTGGCGGATGGTCGCCGCGCCGACGCCGCCCATGCAAGTGGTGATGGCGCCCACCAGATTTTGCGAGCCGTCGTCCACGGAAGCGGGACCGTAGAGAATCTGCTTGAGCGAACCGGACAGGCCGACTTTGATGCGTGTGCCCCGGGGCAGGTTTGCGTGGGGCGTGGCCATTCCCCAGTGGTTGCCCTTGCCGGGAGCCTCGGTGGCGCGGGCAAAGGCGCTGCCCACCATCACGGCGTCGGCCCCGCAGGCCAGCGCCTTGCAAACATCCCCGCCCTTGCTCATGCCGCCGTCGGTGATGATGGGAACGTAACGGCCGCACTTCTTGTGGTAAGAATCGCGGGCGGCGGCGCAATCGACCGTGGCGGTGACTTGAGGCACGCCCAGCCCCAGCACGCCGCGGCTGGTGCAGGCGGCGCCCGGGCCGACGCCGATGAGCACGCCGGCCACGCCGGATTCCATCAATTGCAAGGTGACATTATAAGTGACAGCATTGCCGACGATCACCGGGATGTTCATCACGCGGCAGAAATTGGCCAGGTCCAGCGACTTGTATTCCGTGGATCTATGCTTGACTGTCGAAACGGTGGACTGCACGACGAAAATATCCGCGCCGGCTTCCTGCGCAATGCACCCGAATCGCCCGGCTTTCTGCGGAATGGAACTGACGGCGGCCAGCACGCCCGCCTTCTTCAATTCCTGGATTCGCTTTGCAATCAAATCCTCCTGGATCGGCTCCTGGTAAACCTTCTGAAGGATCGCGGTGACGTCCTCTTTGCCGGCTTTGACAATTTGCTCGAGCACTTCAGAGGGATTGGGATAACGGGTTTGGACTCCCTCCAGATTGATGACTCCCAATCCGCCCAACCTCCCCATCTCGATGCAAAACTGGACGTCTGTCACGCCATCCATTGCGCTGGCGATAACGGGGATTTTGAGGGTGATGGGACTTTCGTCCTTGCGGGGAATCTGGAATGAAGTGTCCACCTCATTTGGGTTGATGGTCAATTCGCCCGGCACGAGAGCGATCTCGTCGAAGCCATAAGTCACGCGCGCTTTTCGGTTTCGTCCAATCCACATTCCCATAATGCTCAAACTCCTGGTTAAGTGTTAACGGGGCGCCCGCCGCCGGCGCGGCCGCGCGCACCTCCTTCCACTTCCATTGCGCGGCCTTCCCGCGGCAAATCGCGCAAGCCGCTCCCGCCCGCCACCGGCGTTCTAAAACACCACCGGCTCATTCAGCGTCCCGCATTGCGAGCAGGGAGAGCGGTCCACGTCCGCGTCATCCGTATAAACCGAACCGCAATGCTCGCAACGGAAAACATGGTCCGGTTTTCGCGCCGGCCCAAACCGCCGGCTGCGGATTTCCGAATATATCGCCAAGACCGACAAGCTCGCAAGCAAAGAAAGGACGTAAACAAGGACCAGGGA
>VFSW01006993.1_pt1 | contig 16474 bp, 11 predicted proteins | sample 5358111 | NCBI WGS metagenome assembly VFSW01 (sample SAMN11554181, study PRJNA540505) | mine drainage metagenome | isolation source: sediment from site ElyBrook_90M | place: USA: Ely Copper Mine, Vershire, VT | collected 2017 | reverse complement strand
GGCGTCAGCCTGGAGATTCGCGCCGGCGAATTCGTAGCCATCATGGGAGCGAGCGGCAGCGGGAAATCCACCTTTATGAATATCCTTGGTTGCCTCGATAAGCCAAGCTCCGGCACGTACCGTCTCGAAGGCGTGGACGTCAGTCGCCATGACAAAAGAGCGCTGGCGCACATCCGAAATCAAAAGATCGGGTTTGTTTTCCAGGGGTTCAACCTGCTGGCGCGCACTACCGCACAGGAAAATACCGAACTGCCCACGCTGTATACCAACATTTCGAGCGAGGAGCGCGAAAAACGCGCGTCCGAGTCTTTGGCCATGGTGGGACTGGCCGACCGGGCGCACCATTTTCCTTCACAGATGTCGGGCGGCCAGCAGCAGCGAGTAGCGATCGCCCGGGCGCTGGTCAATCGCCCTGCAATCCTGCTGGCCGATGAGCCCACCGGAAATCTTGACAGTCGAACTTCAGTGGAGATCATGGAAATTCTTCAGAATCTGAATGAACAAGGTCTAACGATCGTCTTGGTTACTCACGAGCACGATATCGCGGAATTCGCCAAACGCATTTTGGTGTTTCGAGACGGGCGCATTCGCAAAGACGATCCAGTGCTGAATCCACCCAAAGCCGCTGAAGTGTTGAAGACCTTACCGACGCTCGAAGACTAAGCAATTCCAAAAAGTCGAACGGCATACATGGGACATTCAGGTTCCTCTGGCATGCTCTATGTGCGCAGTTCCCAGCAAGGACTTCATGGAAGGTGACCCGCGAAATGATGCTCATTCTGAGTCGTTGCGGCAAGGTTGGCGTGGCATCACTCATTTTGATCGCAGTTCTGTTTTCAGGTTGTTGCCCCGCACAGGAATCGAATGTCCTAACGCTTGAGTCGCGCATTCCGCTCCCAAACGTCAAAGGACGCATTGATCATTTCAGCGTTGACGTAAAGGATCTGCGACTTTTCGTGGCTGCTGTCGAAAACCGCACTCTCGAAGTCATCGATCTTAAGGCTGGGCAGGTGGTTCACACCGTTAAAGATCTTGCTGAGCCACAGGGCGTTTACTACGACGCTTCTACTAATCATCTGTTCGTCGCCTGCGGACTCGATGGCGTGACCAAGATTTTGGATGGCTCGACATTTCAAACCCTTGCAACCGTGAAGTTCCCTGATGATGCAGACAACATTCGCTATGACGCGCGGAGCAAAGGCGTGATCGTCGGTTATGCGGGCGCAAAGCAGTTAAGGAAGCGCGAAGAAGGCACCGGAGGGCTTGGCTTCATCGGCGAGAACGGAAAGACAATCGCGGACGTCGTTATTGACGCTCACCCCGAATCGTTCCAGCTAGAGACGCACGGGTCGCGCATCTTTGTAAATGTTCCGGAAAAAAAGGAAATCGAAGTCATCGATGGAGTCAAGCGCTCTGTGTTGGCTCGATGGCCCGTCTCTGCGGAAGACAATTTCCCCATGGCACTCGACGAAGGCCACCAGCGATTGTTCGTCGGGGTGTGGAAGCCTGCGCAATTGCTCGTCTTTGATATGGAAACTGGCAAGCAAGTGGCAGCCGGCGACATCGCCGGAAAAACTGACGATCTTTTCTACGACTCAGCCAAGCACCGAGTCTATGTGCTAACGAGCCAACAATTCCTGGAAGTGTTCGAGCAAAAAGACGCCGACCACTACAACCGGATCGCGCGTTATCCCATTCCACCGGGCTCCCAGACTGGTCTTTTCGTGCCGGAATGGGAAAAGCTGTTCGTTGCTGTGCCGGCGCAAGGGGAAGAAAACGCCGAAGTGCGTGTGTATGTAGCGCACTGAGGCTTCTAGCCTTAGAAAGCTCTCTCGAATGAAAGTTTTAAGAAAATTATTTGCAGCAGTCCTGCTTCTCGCGTTAGTCGGGGCGATTGGCCTAGCCTTGTTAGTTCACAGAGGGTTTCGCGCCACCACGAAACCGCTACCATTCGAGGCTGCCGTGGCTCGGACAGTGCGAAACTTTGCCATTCCGAGAACAGAACGAGACCAGAAGAGTCCAATCGAGCCGACATCTGAAGCAGCAAACGAGGGGCGAGAATCCTTTCTCCGACACTGTGCGAGTTGTCATGGAATCGACGGCAGCGGGAGGACTCAGGTCGGTTTGAATCTTTACCCGAGGGTCCCTGACCTCCGTGCATCACGGACCCAGTCCCTTACGGATGGCGAGATTCACTACATCATCGAAAATGGCGTTGAGTTAACCGGAATGCCCGCTTGGGGCAATCCACATCAGACGCTAACTGCTGACAGCTGGAAGCTCGTCCTTTACATTCGCGGTCTTCGGCGCCCAACGCAGCAGGAGCGGGTTCAGCAGATCCAGGCTTCCGCTTCGGCGCACTATGTCGGGTCGCAAGCTTGTGAAAAGTGTCACGCGGAAATCTATGAGCATTGGCGGAACACTCCAATGGCTAACGTTGTCCGCGATCCGCACCAGCATCCCGACGCGATCATTCCGGACCTCGCAACGAATAACGTTTACAAGTTCTCCAAAGATCAAGTTGCTTTCGTTTACGGGAGCATCTGGAAGCAGCGGTACTTCACGAAAGTCGGCGACGACTATTTCCCGCTACCCGTGCAGTGGGAAGTCCTAAACAAGAAATGGAGTAAATACCAGGTGCCGCCGACCGGAGGCGACTGGTGGGCGGCTTTCTACCCGCCCGGCAACATGCACCGGCCAACAGGGCCGCTCTGCGACGGGTGCCACTCCGTTGCCTATGACATTCACACCAAGCAAGTGGCTGAGTGGAATGTGGGTTGCGAGCGCTGCCACGGTCCAGGCAGCGAGCATGCCGTGCATCCCACAAGCATCAATATTCTCAATCCGGCACAGATGAATTACGTAGCGGCCAGTGACACTTGCATTCAATGCCACTCGCAAGGGCAGCCGCTTTCAAACCCGATCGAAGGCAAATACTACGACTGGCCCGTTGGCTATCGCGTGGGACTGAAGCTCGCGGATTATTGGAAGCTGGAAAGCCACACCCTTGGAGAGCCTCTGAATTTTCTATATTTCCCCGACGGCACGGCACACAAAAACCGGATGCAGGGCAACGACTTTGTACAAAGCGTAATGTATCGTCGCGGCATCACGTGTTTCGACTGCCACGACGTTCACGGCACGTCGAATTACGCGCAACTCCGCAAGCCCGCTGATCAACTCTGCCTTGATTGTCACGGACCATCCTCGCCGAATGGCCCGCGAACGGCGACGATCGAGGAACACACGCACCACAAGGAAGGCAGTACCGGAAGCCAGTGTGTCGCATGCCACATGCCTGGGATTGAAACGGAAGGCCCGGCAAATACGATGGTTCACGCTCACACGTTCCAATTCATTACGCCAGCGATGACCGACAAGTATAGGATTCCGAATCCCTGCACATCTTGCCACCGCGACAAATCCGCGCTCTGGGCGGAGGATGCGATGAAAAGCTGGCCGGAATACTCCTCTTGGAGGGCTCACTTTTGAGCAGTGCAGCCACTTGCAAGCTCCTGACGCACTGGAAGACTGGATGAAGAACTCTTTGCCCGTGAGAGCAATGATTCGCGTTGCGGCCCTGGTGTTGGGATCTATCTGTATTGAGTGTGCGGTCCTCAACGCTAAAGCTCCAACCCACGGACAAGCCAATGCAAATCAAGCCGGAGTCCAGGAACTAACTCGCAGTGCACAGGCAGCGCGAGTGGAGCGGGCGCCGAAGCTTGATGGCACTCTGAGCGATCCTTTGTGGCAATCGGCGGTGCCAATTATCAATTTTCTCCAACGAGAACCATTCGAAGGACACACGCCAACTGAGGAGACCGAAGTCCGTGTTCTCTACGACCGGCAACAGGTCTACTTTGGAATTTCCTGCTTGGACTCGGAGCCGAACAAAATTATCGCCACCGAGTTGCGGCGCGATGTAAGCCAGGAGCTGGATGACTATTTCGAAATCGTTATCGACTCTGCCCACGACCGCCGTAACGCATACGTTTTTCAAATTAATCCCTTGGGTACTCAGCGCGATGCGTTGATCACCGAGGAGCAACGCACCGACAGCAATACAGGAGACGGCGATCCGGGATGGGACGGTGTGTGGACCTCGGAGGCTCGCATAACGAAGGGAGGATGGACTGCGACCGTAGCCATTCCGTTTTCTACTCTCAACTTCATGCAAACAAACAATGTCGTCTGGGGCATTAACTTCAAACGATTCATACGCCGCAAAAATGAAGAAGACCTCTGGTCCGGCTGGCGCCGTGCTTTTGGAGCGGCGACGATCAGTCAAGCTGGCGACCTGCATGGTATCTCGGACATCGGAAGTAGCAGGTTGTTTATCGTGAAACCGTACGGGCTGACCGGGTTTAGCCATTTTCCCCAGAGCGCAGCAGGCACCGGATATCCGCCCGGTACGAGCGCCCTCTACACCGGCGGAGTCGACGTCAAGCTCGGGCTGCGCTCAAACCTAGTCGCCAACTTCACGGCGAACACCGACTTCGCAGACGCCGACGTAGACACTCTGCAGTTCAATCTGACTCCGTACAAGCTCTTCTTCCCGGAGAAACGTCAGTTCTTCCTGGAGAACGCTGGAGTTTTCAATTTTCCCCTAGGTGGCGACAGCGGAGACCTCCTCTTCTTCAGCCGAAACATCGGTATTGATCCAATCACCGGCGAGGAGGTACCGATTAATGGTGGAGGCAAGGTCACCGGGTCTCTCGATGGTTTCGAACTCGGCGCAATGGATGTCGAGACTCGGAGCTCAGGCCCGAACCCTTGGGCCAACTACGCCGTTGCACGCGTAAAACGCTCGCTGTGGGGTGGATCGTATATTGGTTTGATTGGAATCGACAAGCGTTCTGGAAACCCGCTCGACAGCTTCAATCAGACGAGCGGGGCAGATGCGCGACTGGTCTTTCACAAAGACCTCGTTTTCACGGGGTATGCGGCAGAGTCACGCACACCCGGAATTTCCTCTGGGCAAACGGATGCTGGGGCTGGCGTCAACTATCAGAATAGCTGGCTCGAAGTCTTCGGGCAGCACCGTAAGGTCGGCCCCAATTTCAATCCTGAGGTTGGGTTTCTCGAAAGAAATGACTGCCTCTGTGACTATGCCGATGTGAACTTCAAGCCGCGACCGAAACTGCGCGGGGTACGCGAACTCAACTTCGAGGGCTTCATTTTTCACGCTCCCGACGTGCAACACGTTTTACAAACACAAGAATGGCAAAACACGTTCCGCGTTGAATTTAACAATGGCGCCTATAGCGACGACGACATCGTAGATGTGTTTACGCAGCGCCTGACGACTCCATTCAACATCTACAAAAACGTCTTTATTCCTATCGGCGAGTATCACTGGACCCGCCATCAGTTCACTTACGGATCGGCACAAGACCGCCGGCTGATGATGAATTTCTTCGAGCGGTTCGGCACGTATTACAACGGGCATCTGAACGAAGCGCGAATTGGAACCACGTATCGTGCAAGCGAACGGCTCTCGTTCGTATTCTCCGAGCAGTGGAACAGATTTCAGCTTGGAGTCGTCACCGATCCGCTCGGCAATGTCTTGCCTCCATCATCCGCGAACTTCTCCGTCGTCGTCGGCAGTTTCCAGACGAACTATTCGTTCTCACGTTTTCTGACACTTTCGAGTGTTCTCCAGATGGATACAGCCAACAACCAGGCCGCCAGCGCGAACATCCGTTTGCGATGGAACTACCGCCCGGATAGCGATCTTTTCTTCATCTATACTGCCGGCCAGGCTTTTGCCAGCCTCGTCGCCGCGAACCCACCGCAGTATTATGAGAATCGTTTCGCCATCAAGTTCACGTACTCGTGGCGGCCATGAGGTCAATATGTAACAGCTTCGGCTCATGGCGGGGACTCTCAGGTTCTTCTTAGCCAGACACGCAACGATGGCATCCAATGAAGAGTGCAGCCCGGGTTCAGCTCAGCCCTATTAGGAGTTCCGGGACGACAATCTTGAATGATTACCGACACAAAGATCGGAGACGATTCTACTGTCGGTACAGTGGGACGATGCGATGAGGCGGTGGCCGTGACTGTCCCTCATGGAGGACTCACTTTTGACGACGGCTCAACCGGGACGCGACTTTTGCCTCGGCGCATCGCGTCTTTCAGTACGCCTGCATAGAAGAGATCTCGGAGAGGATGGAGCGTCGACGATCCAGAGACGGTCATCGGTTTCGCAGCTGTCTATTCGAGTCTGCAATAACAACATAGGAATTGCTGGACCGTCCCAAACGGCGTCTCGTGCAATTCCTTCGAACTCCCCAGCAAGCGAAAGGCGACGCCGAATTCCTTGTGCAAAGACTCAGCGTCGTAACGGACAACATCGAGACCGCTGCATTTTGTCGGCCCTTCCGGTCCGAAGGTGCTCACGATCACGTGGCCGCCTCGACGAACCGCCCGTGCGACCTGGCGAACATAAGCGACACGGTCGGCAGCCGCAGTAAGAAAGTGAAAGACCGCCCGATCGTGCCAGACATCGTAAGCTGAGGGCTGAAGCTCGATCTTCGTAATATCGGCGACGAGCCAGTGTACGAGCTCTGAAACCTTGCCCAACCGCTTCTTGTTTCCATCGATTGCGGTCTGTGAGATATCGAGGACCGTGATGTTCTCGTATCCGCGAACAAGAAGATCATCCACTAGGGTGGACTCACCCCCACCGACATCAATGATTGAAAGCTGGCGTCCAGGTACCAGCCGACCGATGAGTTCAACAGAGGTTTCAAGATGAGGTCGAAACCAGCTGACTGCGTTCGGGGCTTTCTCTGTATAGATCTTTTCCCAGTGAGCCTGTGCGTCCATACCGGTCAATCCCCGTATCGATAGACTGTGTTCAGATGATAAACCAGACGGGGGCGGAAGAAGCGAGCGCGGCGACAAGGACGCTGGTAAACTTCACGTGCCATCGTTTCGAGGCAGAAGGTTTCGTGCTCCGATCAACAGAATCTCCCACGGCGTCGACCTTAAGACGCGAACCATGCCTGTGGAACTGGATGTAAGCGACCCTCGCGGGGAACTCCTTCCTGGAGTGCTCTGTCAGGTTGAGTGGCCACTGCGACGGACTTACGCGACGCTCTTCGTCCCGGTTTCAGCAGTAGCGAGCGATCTTCAGCGGAGTTTTGTTATTCGCGTCAACCAAAATTGCACCGAATGGGTTAACGGCACGACTGGTGCCAGAAATGGCAACCTTATCAACGGTTCTCGGATATCGAGGATGCTCGGGATCGCTTTCGATTTTCTCACGCACTCGGATGCTATCGGTATTCGTTGTCGAGATACGATACCGCTGAGGGTTTTTGACATTCGACAATATTGACCAAGTGCCATCTCTTGAACACATTGATCGGAATTTCAGGTTCTTTTCAGCTAGGCACGCCTAAAATGGCATCCAACAATTAAGTGTTGCGTCGATTTCTCCATTTCGGTACTGCTTTAATCCTGACCCTTTGCATCTGGGGCCATGTGTCAGAACTGTTTGATCACTGGGACAACACGTTCAGGACTGGAAACGACGTTGAATACAGTACTGTGATTGTGGCGCTGGTCATAGGGACTGTCATTTGTTTTGCATGCTCAGCGGCCGTTGTGATTCGGTCACGAAGAGCAATTGCTTCCTATTTCTCTCTGGTTGCCATGTGGGTCGCTGCTGCACCTTCGACTCCTCCGTTTATTGCCCATTCACCACCGCTACCCCTCCGAATCTGATACCCGCTTCATCCAGGGAACTGTCGGCAAGTTCATCTACCCTGTTTGAGCGAGGATATTAATGTTTTCATTACAAAGAGCACTCGGGCTGAAGTTGTGGCCTGCGAGTGTCGCCGTTCTAGCATTTGCAAGTCTTGCCGCGGCACAAACGTCTCGAGTAGCGGGCACGGTCCAAGGGACCGTAGTTGATCAGACTGACAGCGCTGTAGGCGGCGCAACAGTCACACTTCGGAATCCATCCACGAATCGGACGCGTGTAACCTCAACTGACCTAGACGGGTTTTTCCGTGTGGGGGAGCTTCCGGTGGGTCAGTACGAGGTTCATGTTCAGGCTCCGGGCTTTTCGCTCTACACCAACAATGGGATCGTGGTCTCAATAGGAAGAGTGGCTCAGCTGACCGTGCGGCTTGTGCCAGCCGTAATACAGCAGCAAGTTACGGTTTCAGAGCAAGCATCATCGATTGACGCCAGTCAAACCACCGAGGCCACGACCATCGACCCCGAACGAATCGAAGAATCCCCGGTTGTCAGTCGCAATTCACTCGACTTCGTCTTGTTGGCGCCTCAACTGACACGTTCAAATCAAGGACCTGCCACCGGCAGGAGCTCTCTTGCCGACAGCGGGTTCAGCTTTGCGGGACTGCGTTCCCGAAGCAATAGCCTGTATATCGACGGAGTAGAGAACAACGACGAATTCTCGGGTTCGGCTCGCACCGAATTATCACCAGAGACCGTGCAAGAGTTTCAAGTCGTCAATAACGGTCTATCCGCAGAGTCAGGCGGCGGAGCGAGCGGGCCGATCAACGTCGTTACAAAGGGTGGCGTGAACACTCTTCACGGCGATGCCTTCGTGTTTGTCCAAAACGGGGCACTAAATGCGAGAGACCCACTGACAAACGAGACAGAACCTCCGTACTTGAACCGTTTTCGAGCAGGACTCTCGGCTGGCGGGCCGATCGTTCGCGATCGCACGTTCTATTACGTGGCTGGGGAGCAGGAGGGTGCACATGGCGACGATGGCTCACTGATCTCGCCTTCGGTTGCAAGCGCAATCAACGGTCTGCTTGGCTCCGGTGCGTTTCCCGCAATCGCCACCCGCGCCATCAACCCTGATTTGTTTCGGACGGCTCGGGGCGAGACGGAGATTTCGGGAAGGCTGGATCATCACCTTAACAACAACGAGTCACTTCTCCTCAAGTACGCGATGACCAACAACCGGGAAGTTGGAGACGCCTTCAATACGGGCGGACTGGTGGACCCGAGCAGCAGAGGGAGCAGCTTCATCGAAGATCAGGGAGTAACCGGTCGCTCACCTCGATTCTCAGCAGCGAGGCGCTGAATAGCATTCGTTTTCAGGTCAGCACCCGCAGAGCTGTACTCAAGACCGGCGACCAGGTCGGCCCCGAAATTGTGGTCTCCGGGCTCGTTGATTTTGGTCGTCCGTACGAGGGAAATGATCGAAGGCGGGAGAACCACTATGAATTGAGCGATGTGGCATCAATCCAAAAGGGGGAGCATCTAATCAGCTTCGGCGGAGATGTGGACTGGATTAGCGAGACGGTTTCCGCGTACGACGGGTTTGGAGCGGTATACATATTTCCAACGCTCAATTCGTTCTTCAGTGGACAGCCCGACGAATACCGGCAAGCGTTCGGCGATCCCAATACGAATTTCGCAGCGCCCAGGTACTCCGGATTCATTCAGGACCACTGGACTCTGAAGAAGCATTTCACCATTGATGCGGGAATCCGTTACGATTTCGAGCACTTACCAATACAATTCCAGCAGGACACGAACGATCTCGCTCCACGGATTGGACTGGCCTACAGCCCGTCGCCCAAGTGGGCTTTCCGGGCGGGGTTCGGCATCTTCTTTGACCGTTATTTGCTCGCCGCTTTGAACCGTGTTCTTCAGAAGAATGGTGCACAGGGGTTCGAGCAAGTCGCATATCGGCCGGCAGCAACTCAAATCTTTCAGTCCCGCCTGGGCGGAGGCTCCCCGACTCCTGTCCCCTCGATCCATCCGTCGATCTTCACCGCCGATCCGAACCTAGGTACCTCCAGCAGCGAAATTGCCAGCGCCGGAGTGGAACACCTGCTCACCAAGAACCTCACCGCCAGCGCAACATTCTTATTTGCACGTGGCCTGAGACTCTCGCGCACCCGCAATGCGAACCTCCTACCTCCCGAAGTGCTCACGCCAACTAACGCTCCCAGCCTCGGCATTCCCAATCCCTTTCCGCAGCAGCTTGGAATGTTGGTGTTTTCTCCGTCTCGACTCTCCACGCAGTTTGCGGACATTTATCAATGGGAGAATCATGCTAGTTCGACTTATGACGGGCTGTCCGTATCACTGGATCGCCGGCTGTCAAACGAAATTGAGTTCTCCGGCAACTACACGCTCTCAAAAGCAACAGACGACGCTTCGGACTTTAACGAGCAGCCAAATAATCCGTACTTTCTTCGAGGGGAACGGGCGATCTCGGCGAATGATCAGCGGCACCGATTCGTTTTCAGCGGAACGTTCGATCTTCCATTCGGAGATGAAGACGAAGGCAAAAAGCCTTCGGGCTTAGCCTCTAAGCTTTTCGGCAATATCGAAACCGCTCCAATCCTCACGATTGGGAGCGGCAGGCCAATTGATGCTCTGACCGGCTTCGACGCAAACCGCACCGGCGCTTTTCCTTTGTCGTCACGCCCCTTAGGTTTTGGGCGAAACTCGCTAAGGACTGGAACTCAAGCCCAGCTGGATCTGCGAGTCCTGAAGTTTTTCAAAGTGGGTGAGCACGGAAAGCTGGACGTTGTTGCCGAATCATTTAATCTTTCCAACCATACGAACGTCGTTGCTCTGAACCAGTTCTACGGTGCATTCACCTCACCGCTTCCCTTGTTCGCTACTCCAAATAAAGCGAGTATTCCGCGGCAACTGCAATTCTCGCTCGACTTCGAGTTCTGAGCGTCAACATTTTCTCCGTGAAGACAAGATGGAACGAAGAGATGCCACAATACGAGGTCGAAATGAAGAAGATGGGTCGAATAGCAGTTTGCCGCGACAATAGGCAGCATAAACCTTGTCTTGTCCCACCGCGCAAAAGGAGAACAAGGGCGGCCTACTCAAACGCCTCCCCTCTGTGCTGCATGTCGTGATCCGATATCGCAACTCGTTATTGATATCCGTCACATGCATCTGTGTTTCCGGTCACAGAGTCCAATCTGAAAGCGGCATACTGTGACCGGTTATGTTGCCCGAGTACCATCTGAACTTACGGGTTCCATAAACGGAAGTCCGTCGGGCCACTGGTCTCGGCAAACCCAGTCGCGAGGGAAGTAAATGCGGCATTCTCCCGTAGTCCTCCCCCTTATTGTTGTCAGTCTTATTGCAGTTATTTCTCTTCCGTTGATCGCAGCGAAGAAACCCGAGAATTCAATCTCCGCATATGCGAAGTACACGCAGATTCCGGGTGCAACTGCCGTAGGAGCCGACACGTGCACGACCTGCCATAGCGATATCGCCAAAGACTATCGCCATGCCTTTCATGCGCAGCAAGGTGTAGAGTGCGAGCAATGCCACGGACCCGGGAGCCTGCACGTCGAGGGAGGTGGGGATGTTTCGAAGATCATCTCGTTCAAGAAACGATCGGCGACGGATACAAATGGCGTCTGTTTAAGTTGTCACGCCCGGGATGAACAAATTCGCAACTGGACCTCTGGAACGCACGCTTCCAATCGAGTTCGCTGTATCGATTGCCATCAAACCCACACATACGGTGCAAAGGGCAAAACGGATGCGAGTCTCGGCTTCGTCACTGATGTTTCTAGTCCAGGCCGCGTCGAAAACGTAGAAAACCTAATGCCCGAAACCAAGGCCATTATGCAGCCACGGTGGCAAGCAAACGACGCTTGCCTGAGGTGTCACCAGACCGAACGCGGTCAGATGAGTTTGCCTTACCATCACCCACTGCGCGAAGGAAAAATGAGTTGTGCAGACTGCCACGACCCACACGGAGGACCTGGGGGCAATAATCTCCGCACAGCGAATACGAATCAGCTCTGTCTAAGTTGCCATGCTCAGTATCGCGGACCCTTCGCCTACCAGCATCCGCCAGTCAGCGAAAACTGCATGACCTGCCATACGGCCCACGGCTCGCCCAACACAAATCTGCTGAACGTCAGTGAGCCAGCTTTGTGCTTACAGTGCCATGCAGGGCACCACAACGGGGCAAGCCTGCCGATTTCCGACCGATGCACCAACTGTCACGGATCGATTCATGGCTCGGACGTACCCACTCCCAGTGGTGGGAGCAGATTCCTGGACAAAGGGTTTTCAGATCCGCAGCTGCGTGCAGGCCTTTCCGCGAGAGCGTCAAGTGCGCCTCATGCGCGAATGGCAAGCCCTTCCGCAGTTGGCTTGCTGCCTTCCCACTCGCCGAGTTTTGGGATTGGCGCTGCGGGCGGCGGGCTAGGCATGTTGTCGCGATTGACTCCCATGTCGGGTGGGATGACAGGTGCGATGTCCGCGCACAATACGAATCCACCTGAGCCTGGCGCAATCCAAACCGATTCGGCTTACTCGATTGTTCCCGGCTCTTACCGCTTCGTAGACGTCACCGGTTTCGGTGGCCGCGTTGGCGAATACGACACGCTGCAGCAGTCGGCAGGAGCCGATGTGGCGACCGCGTATGTGTCGTCCCTCAACCACGTGACCGTCGTTACGAGGGGCAACGTGCTGAACAGCCAGGACTACCAGGCCGCCTCACAACTCACCGCTGGCGATTGGGCCCGCGTGAGCTTCGACATGCGCAGCTTTGTTCAGCAACAGGACCATACCCCCTTCTACGCCTTTCCGTTGCTGGATGTCTCCAGCGGTTGCGGTGGCCCCTGCGACACCACCACCGATCTCATTCCTTCTCACATTCCATTCTATGTGGTGAGGCGGTTAGGCAAAGCGCAGGGCCAGGTTAAGCTGCCGAAGCTCCCAGTCCATCTGTTTATGAATGGCGATTGGCAGGCGCGGTCGGGCACCACCCAGTTCGCCTATCTGGACGAGAACTCGTACGTTCCCAGTTTGGGGGCCAGCGGACAATTCTGCGGCGCGCAGTGTCACTACCAATCGCAGTTTCAGCGGACAAACTACACGACTCGCAATATCGGCGGCGGTGCGCACGTTGACCTCGGTCCAGTCCGGCTGACTTATGAGCACAAGTACAGCAGTTTCAACGACAGGCTCGTGTTTCCAACCGCAACGTTCACGGGTGGCTTTAACGCCGGCCCGTCTACCTGTGAAGGTTTCCCATTTGGATTTGCCGGCAATCAATGTGCCCCGGCTTCAAATAATCTCCCGCCGGCAGGCCCCGCGCCGGGGCCGACTCCCGCCTTGTCCACCGGCACTGGGTACGCTACCGACATACCCTCCCCGAGCCAGGCCTCATCGGATCGAGTGAGCTTGAACTGGATAGCTTCTCCCACGCTGACTTTCAACGGTAATGTGAACTACACCCGTTTGACGAATACCTACACCAACTATCCGCAGAATGCGTTTGATACCGATGAGATCCTGAACTGGCGGCCACTGGATCGGCTGCGCCTCACGGCCGATTATCACCAGCAGAATCTGCTCAACAACTTCACCCCTTACTACAGTCTGTACGGCAACGTTTCCTATCACAACCACTGGGAAGGAGTGAAAGCTGAGTACGAGTTGGGCCACGATTTCGATGTCGAGGCTCATTACAAGCGCAGCGGAATCACGCGGTCCAATGCCGCTCTGTGGAGCGACACTGCGTACAACCTCTTCGGGTCGCAAATCTATTCCGTCGACAACACCGATTTGCTAAAGGTGGTGCCGTCGTCTACCAGTAACACTGCCGGCTTGGCGCTGCGCTACCACTATCGCGGCCTGTGGAGCGCGCGCACGGGGTACGAGTGGACGGGCACGCACGATCCTGGGTACCTCATTGTCCCGCGCAGCGATAATCGCATCTTCGCGAACGTGACATTGACTCCATCTTCGTACCTAGTATTTGCCAACGACCTCAATGTGATCGTGCAGAATGCATTTCCGTCCGTACCATTGCCGGATACGCCCGGCACAACGCCGCTTTCGGCGCCAGGCGCGACGGGATCGTTCGGCCTGAACATCGAGGGGCTGCCGCCCACTTTTCAGCGAAGCAACCGCTTCTACATTGATACGGCCAGCGCCACGTTGCGTGCCTCTCCCAACTGGAACTTGGGAGTGGGCTATTCCTACCAGCAGAACAACATGAAGACGTACATGGCGTTTCAGAACGACAACGCGACGGGATACATACTGGATGAGCCGCTGGTTCCTTACAAACAGATCGTTCAGGCCTATTGGGGAGAGTCCAATTACACGTTCAGGCAACGCTTGGGGCTGAATTTCAGACTGACCTACAACTCGGCGCGAAGTGGCTTCCGGCCCGATCTGAATCCTAACGATGCTGCTAGTCTCGGCAACGCATATCTAATTTCTCAAGGACAGTTCGACCCCAACGGACTGTTCCCCTCAGCTATGGGCAACCTGAACTCGATTTCCACACAGGTCTCGGAGGTGATTGTTCCGCAGTGGATCGGGCAATCGAAGGCGTATTACATCTTCCCGCACAAGTTCGAACGAGGACTCCTGTTCTATTACGGAAGCTATCGTGACTACTGGAATCCGAATTTGAATGGCGACCTTCGTACTTTCAACGTGTACGTTGGCCGATCGTGGTGACCGCTCCCGCGGTCGCGTGAAGTTTGCAGACAATTGCGTCGGACAACTACGTCGTGAGTTGACCGCGGGCCGATTTGGATGGAGTATTCTGTGTCCGCTTTCACCAATAAGCAGCGGACTGGCATCTTGGAACGGCTGAAACACAATCACAAGTATGCGGTTGTAATTTTCTACGCCAACGCGTCGTTCCCTGAGAAGGAAGCGCTTGATTTCGCCTCGGTACTGGACGAGGGAGGCTGGACAGTCTTGGGCCCATTTCCAAGTGACAGTAACACCCTGGAAGGGATACGAATCGGTGTGCGCGACCCGCGCTCGCCCGGCCCAAGCGCTCACCTACTGTTGGACGTCTTAGTTTCGGTGAGCATAAACGTTTCTCTTGCAACGGCACCGGGAGGCCTTCCCGCCACTCCTTTCGAAGGGTGTTGTCTTCTGCTCAGTCCGCCACGAGCGGACTAAACGGTTCCGGCCAAGGGAATCGGTCGGTTAAGATATAGGGCGGTCTGGGGCCATGGATAACGAAAACTCAACACATCAGGACTTCTACGCAAGCCTGATCCGTCTCCATATACTTCACCATGCCTGCGAGGGCGAGGTCTTTGGGTTGTGGATGATTGAAGAACTGGGGCGTCATGGCTACAAACTCAGTCCGGGCACGATGTACCCATTGCTCCACTCACTCGAAAAGAGGGGACTTCTTGTTTCAAAGGAGAAACGAGAAGGTAGTCGCTACAGGAAGCTCTATCGGGCTACGCCAGCAGGCCGGAAGGCGCTTATCGCTGCAAAAGACAAGGTGCGCGAACTCTTTGGGGAACTCTTCGAGCACACACATCAGGGCCGCGCGCATAAGAATAAAGCACGAAGTTGAAGAGGCATTTTCGCGGTGTCTGTATTGCTGGTTTCCGACGCTGATTGGCCGGCTTTTGCCTGGGCTGCAGCTTCCAAATTTCACCACCTCCAGCGGAGTGAACAATTGGACCGTGGGACTGCATATCGGTGTGCCGCTGTTTGATAGTGGTCGTCGCAGCGGACAAATCAAGGCCGCCACTGCGCAGGCGGAGCAGGCTCGGCTCGCACAACAGAAACTCAGCCTGAATGTCGAGCGTGAGGTGCAGACATCCTACGCAGAACTGCAGAGCGCCCAGACTCGCGTCAAGGCCATGCAGGAGGCCGTCGTGCAAGCACAGGAGATTCTGAAGAACGAACAGGCCAAGTACGAAGTTGGCCGTACTGTGATCAATTTCGTGCTGGAGGCTGAGGCAGGCGTGCTCAATAGTCAGTCCCTGCTGTTTCAAGCGCAGCGGTCGGAATCGATCGCGCAACTCGCGCTCAAACTCAGTACTGGAGCGATTAAGCCGGATTCACTGCCATGAGAACCCACACCTTCATGTTCATGGCCAAGGTGCACCCTTCAGGCGATCAGCGTCGAGCCGTGATTAAGGTACCCAGATCCCGTTTCGTTAACTCGGATCAGCAAGATAAGTTCATACTGACAATTGTTTTGGTCCCTCGGACTCGGACTCTTGTGGAAAAAACTGAATGAGAACTGAATGAAGAACTTGCCTTTCTCGCCTATTTCGGCATTCGCGCCGGTCGTACAATCAATAAGTTACGTGGAATGAGTGGCGCACTGGGGAACAAATCCACCCGCTGCTTTGCACCATGCCCGCGGGGCCGACTGACGGTCCGAAAGAAACCCTTGCCTCGACAAACCTCCAGAACTAGCCACGTACGTTTTCGGTTCGTCCCAAAAACGCGTGTATCGGTTGCCGAACTCAAGCGTCGCCTCGTACTTCTGGGGACCATTCTGTTTCAGCCAGAGCAACTTGTAGACCGTGTCCACCGCCTGCTTCATGATGTTCTTCATCTCACCTTGGGTTACGTGCGAGTATGCGGAATTCCCGGTGCAGGTGGGGCACTCTTTTCCCGCATGGACGTCTTCAATTGGGCCGTTGCGAAACGCCAACGCGACGATGCCCTTGGCTTCGGCTGCCAACTCAGGGTCTAACGC
>VFSW01006992.1_pt1 | contig 16474 bp, 10 predicted proteins | sample 5358111 | NCBI WGS metagenome assembly VFSW01 (sample SAMN11554181, study PRJNA540505) | mine drainage metagenome | isolation source: sediment from site ElyBrook_90M | place: USA: Ely Copper Mine, Vershire, VT | collected 2017 | reverse complement strand
GGGTGGGGACTTCTACATGGCCACCAGTGGGTACTTTCCCACGGCCACGGACACCCGGAGGCGCAGACGAGGCCGCCGTCCACGGCTTTGCCCGTGGCGGTGAAAGGACCGTACCCGCCTCCGCCCGCAGGGATGTAGGTGTGGACGTCGAGGTACACGCTTTGCCCCGGACTCGCCTGCGCTGCCGCGACGGGGATCAGCAGAAGCAGGGCGGTCGAGACTGCTACGAGGCGAACGGACCTGCGCATCGAAGCCTCCTGGGACGCTTCGCACACGGGTCGGTCCCGCCATTGGCTCGACGCGGTCTCGGCGGCCAGGGCACAGGCCGCGCGTCAACACCCCCCGTGTGGCACGAGACAATAGGAGCGGACTACCCAACCGGATAGGGCCACCTGGCCTATCGGCTCTCGGCTCCCTTCGGACCACCTGGCGGGTGTGCCATCAGGCTCCTGCCGGCGCCTCGACGCGCGAGCCACCCGCGGCGGCCGTCGGGATGTGCGGGAGCGAGCCGGTGATGCCGGCCAGCAGGGTCGCCATGACGGCGGCCGGCCGGAGTGACAGGACCTCGCCGTCGGCGGCCCCGGTCGGCGTCGCCTCGAGCAGCGCGAACGTGTCGCGGTCGAGCACGGCCCGGAAGCCGGGCGCCGTGTACTCGATCCGGCCGTCGATCGAGATCCGGTGGGTCCCGCCGTCGATGCGCGCCTCCATGACACCGTCGCCGTGGAGCATGTAGGCGTTGGAGTCCTGCGCCTCGAAGTCGGTCCGGTCCAGGTACAGCCGCGGCTTGTCCACGTAGGGCCGGCCCGACGTGGGGCAGACCGTCACGCAGTTGCCGCACTCGTTGCAGAAGTCGGTGAGGACGGCGATCTGCAGCCGCTGGTCCACCACGAACGGAGCCGAACCGTTCGCCGTCACGGCACCGTTGGCGACGGTCAGGACGGGCAGCTCGGCACGCACCGGCTCCGCCTCGTACGTCATCAGGGCCAGGTTGGGGCACACGCCGACGCACAGGCTGCAGATCGTGTCGCAGTCGAGGCAGCGGCCGGCCTCGCGCTTCGCCTCCTCGGCCGAGTAACCCAGCACGGTCTCCTCGAAGCCCTCGCGCCGGTCGAGCTCGCTGACGCGGATCGGCACCCGGTAGTCCCGACGGGCGCGCCGGACCACCAGCGCCTGGTACTCCGCGGGTTCCAGCGCCGGTGTCGGGGCGCTGGTCCCGGCCCGGGGCGCGACGCCGAGCGCGGCGGCCATGGCGGCGGCGACCCGCTTGCCGTCCGCCGCGGCCTGCACGATCGAGGCCGGACCCCTGCCGGCGACGTCTCCGCCGGCGTACACGCCCGGGACGGACGTCTCGAAGGTGACCGGATCCACCGCGATGTAGCCGGCGGGCGTCAGGTCCGGCGCGCGGGCCCCGAAGAAGTCGAGCACCGCGTGCTGGCTGATCGCGAGGATCAGGGTGTCCAGGCCGATCTCGAACTCGGAGCCCGGGACGTCCTCGGGCACCTTGCGGCCGCCCGCGTCCCGCGTCCCGCCGTACGCCGTCCTCACGCAGACCACCCCGGTCAGCCTGTCGTCGGCGACCCGGAGCGCGGTGGGTCGCGCGAGCTCCACGATCGAGATGCCCTCCTCGCGGATCGCGTGGATCTCCTCCCGGTCGGCCGGCATCTGGTCCACCGTCCGCCGGTAGATCAGCGAGACCGACGACGCGCCCACGCGACGGGCGGTTCGGACGCAGTCCATGGCCGTGTCCCCGGCCCCGACCACGCCCACGCGGCCCCCGATCGCGAGCGGGTGGCCCTCGCGGACGCTTCGCAGGAAGGTCACGCCGTCGATCACGCCCGCGGCGTCCTCGCCGGGCAGCCCCAGCCGCTTGGCCTCCTGCGCGCCGACCGCGACGAAGACCGCCGCAAAGCCGTCCGCGCGCAGGTCGCCGAGCGTGAAGTCGACGCCGGCCCGCCGGTCGTACCGGATCTCGACGCCGAGGCGCTCCAGCACCGCCAGGTCCTGGTCGATCGGCGCCTGCGGCAGCCGGTAGACGGGGATCGCCCCGCCGACCATCCCGCCCGGGTACGGGTGTTCCTCGAAGACGGTGACGCCGATCCCGGCGTAGGCAAGCCACTCGGCCGCCGCCAGCCCGGCCGGCCCGGCCCCGACGATCGCCACCCGCCGGCCGGTCGAGGGAGGCGCGGGGGGCGACGCGGGCTGCCGCTCCTGCTCCATGATGAAGCGCTTGATCTGCCGGATCGCCAGTGGCTGGTCGAGATGGGTGCGGATGCAGGTGTTCTCGCAGAGGTGATCGCAGACCCGACCGAGTACCGCCGGCAGCGGGTTGTCCAGGCGGGTGATCCGCACCGCCTCCCGGAAGTCGCCGGAGCGCACCGCGGCCATGTACCGGGGAACCTGCTGGTCCACCGGGCACTCGTCGACACAGGGCGCCGCGATGCAGTCGAAGGTGCCCAGCTGCCGAGGGGTCTTGGAGCGGTCGGTCCGGAAGGCGTCCTTCCGGTAGCGCCACTCGCGCCGGACCCGGTCGGCATATCGGTGCAGGTTGAACCGGGCGCACGCCGCGACGTCGTTGCCGGCCCCCGCGAAGCCGCCTGCCAGCGCCGTTCGGCGGATGAAGTCGTCGGTGTCGACCGCGCCCACGGCGTCGAAGGCGGCCTCCACCTGCTCCGGGTACTGGAGCATCCGCAAGTAGCCGCCGGACTTGAGCAGGTCGGAGGAGACGGTGACGGTGCGCATGCCGGAGGCGAGCAGGTGCGCCACGTTGAAGGCATCGGCGCCGCCGGCGAACGAGATCGGCACCGTCGCGCCGAACTCGTCCGTGATCCGGGCCGCCAGGTTGGTGGTGACGGCGTGGAGCGGGCGTCCCGACAGGTACATCGTCTCGTCGCGCTCGAAGACGGTGCGCCAGTTGTCCACCTCGAGCGTGTTGGTCAGCTTCAGGGCGAAGGTACGGCCCCGCGCCGAGGCCGCCCGCCGCAGGTTGTGGAACATGGGGACCGCGTCGGCCCACTTCAGGTCGTGCTCGAACGCCTGGTCGGGGACCGGCACGTCGCCGAAGCCCAGGTCGTCGTTGACGATGCTCCGCACCCGCTCGGCACCGAGCAGCGTGGGGTTGCACTTGACCGAGGTGTGGAGGCCGCGCTCCTCCAGCAGGTAGAGCGAGATCCGCTCGATCTCGTCGGGCGGGCACCCGTGCATGGTGGAGAGGGTGACCGAGTCGGAGAGCCGCGCGGGGATGTCGATCTCGCGGACGGCCGGGAAACGCCGGGCGACGATCTCCACGTAGGCCGGGAGGTATGCCGACGCGTCGGCCATGGTATCGAGGTACCACTGGACGTTCGACTTCCGGATCCCCTCCAGGTTGTACCCCACGCTCATGTTGAAGACCATGCCCGGGCGCTCCCCGGGCCAGCCGAACTCGCGGTGCAGGGCGTGGATCAGCACCCAGGCCCGCAGGTACTCGTCGAACGACTGGTGGACCCTGAGCTCCTGCGACCACTCGACGTTGTATCCCTCGTCCTGCACGTCGATGCAGGGCTTGTTGACGTCGAGCTCATCGAGCGTCTGGATCGTCTTGAGCTCGATCATCCGGGCTCCCACGAGCCACGCGGTGATGATGTTCTGGGCCATCTGCGTATGCGGCCCGGCCGCGACCCCGAACGGGGTCTCCATCTCCACCCCGTACTCGCGCCGCCGGAAGCGATGGTCGGGGCGAGGCACGAAGAAGGCCGACCGGGGCACGTTGAAGAGGGAGCCCTTCTGCCGCAGCTCGGCATACGTCCAGTCGGTGAGCTGCTCCATGGAGATGGGATGGAACCGGTCGGACATCGGATGCCCCCTCGTCAGCGATTCGCGGCGTGTGTCAGGCGTTTCGGATGAGACGGGTCACAGGCGGGCGTGCAGCCGGGCCGCCTGCTCGCGAGCCTTGGCGCGGATCTCGGTGGCGTCCACCCGCGTCGGGCCGTGCTCGTCCCAGGCGAGCCGGCCGCCGACCTCGACGCGAAGCGGGCGGATCCCCGGCGTGAACGCGATGTGCCACGGGTCCATGGGCTCGTACGACCACGTGACGCGGTCCTCCCGCGCCTCGGGAACCAGGTCCCAGCCGGTCTCGAGCCAGCGCCACGCGGTGTCCGGGGATGCCGTCACGTCCACGGACCGCTGCAGCGCGTAGGCGAGGCGGAACGTCTCGATCATCTGCGCCCCGATCCCGTCCGTCCCGAGCGCGACGGGGTTGGCGAAGCGCGCCGGGTTGGCGTACCCGACCGAGTTGTTGAGGTTCGAGAACGGGTTGTGGAGGATGGTCCCGGCGAGACCGTGGTCGGTGGGGAGGTGCACGCCGTGGGCCAGGAGCCAGGCCGCCGTCGCGTGGGGCGCGAGCCTGGCCGGTGCGCCGGCATCCTCGGGCCCCTCGCAGACGTGCACGTGCACGCCCACCCCGAGCTCCCGTGCGAGCGCCGCCGCCGCCGCCAGCGTGTCGTCGCTGCAGGTGAACGCGGCATGGATCCCGACGAGGCCCCGGCCGCCGGCCGAGAGGAACCGGAGGTTCTCCTCCAGCCCGCGCACGGCGCCATCGTGGCCGTGGCGGTCCGTCACGCCGTACGCGCACACCACGCGCACGCCGACCTCCGCGCACGCGTCGGCGATCACGGAGAGCGACCCCTCGATCGCGTTGGGCGACTCGTGGTGGTCGACGATCGCCGTGGTGCCCGACTCCAGCGCCTCCAGGGCGGCCAGCTTGGCCGACCATCTCAGCATCTCCAGGTCCAGGGCGGTGTCGAGGCGCCACCAGATCTGTTCGAGGATCTGTCGGAAGGTCCGCGGGGTCATGGGCGGGGCCGGCATGCCCCGGGCCAGCGCGGAGTAGATGTGATGGTGCGCGCAGACCATTCCCGGCGTGGTCCCCGGGTCGAGTTCGGACATCCCAGTCACACCCCCATCGGCTTCGGACTCGGTCAGGTCGGCATGTTCCCCGGGGCCGCGGGCGGCTCCTCCGCGCCGCGTGGCTGGTGCTCGCCGCTGCCAGCCCTATCCTCGCTGCCTTCGGGCCGCTCGGTCCCGCTTCCCGGCCGCACGCCTGCCATCATCAACCCGATCTCCGCTCGCGTGCCGGTCCGCGGGTCGGCCTCGCCGATGATGGCCCCCTCGTACATCACCAGGACCCGGTCGGCCAGGCTCATCACCTCGTCGAGGTCCTCGGAGACGATGAGCACCGCGGTTCCCTGCCGGCGCTGTTCGCGGAGCCGCGCGTGAATGTACTGCGCGGCCGCCACGTCGATCCCGCGGGTCGGCTGGGCCACCAGCAGGACCCGGGGCCCGCGGGAGAGCTCGCGGGCCATGATCAGCTTCTGGATGTTGCCGCCCGACAGGTTCCTCACCGGCGTGTCGAGCCCCGGGGTCCGGATGTCGAACGCGGCCACCAGCGCCTCGCAGCGCCGGCGGATCTGCCCGGAGCGAAGGAACCCGAACCGCGAGAACGCGGGGCCCTGGCTGTCGACCAGGATCAGGTTCTCGGCGACGCTGAAGTCCGGGACGACACCGTCGCGCATGCGCTCCTCCGGCACGTACCCCAGCCCTGCCGCGCGGCCGCGGGCCGGGGTTCCGCCCGCCAGCTCCGTCCCGTCCAGGAGGATCGACCCACTGGTTGGTCGCCGGAGGCCGGAGATCGTCTCGGCGAGCTCCCGCTGTCCGTTGCCCGAGACGCCCGCGATCCCCACGATCTCCCCGGCGTGGACCTCGAGCGTGAGGCCGCGCACGGCTTCGACGCCGCGGTCGCCCTTCACCCGGAGGTCGCGTACCGCCAGGCCCGCCCGGGAGGACGACACCGCGCCCGCCGGGATCGTGCCCGCCGCGGCCGCAGGGTCGGCGGCCGCGTGCTCCAGGGACGCGCGCGCCGACGGCGGCTCGGCGGCGACGCGGGGCCGCCAGGGCGCCGGTCCCTCGCCGATCGCGCCGGTGATCGACGGCTCGGCGGCCTCGAGCGCGTGCCCGACCATCATCTGCACCAGGCGGTCCCGGGACGCCTCGGCCACCGGCATGGTTCCCACGTTCCGGCCGGCACGCAGCACGGTGATCCTGTCCGAGAGCCCCAGGACCTCGTTCACCTTGTGCGAGATGAACACGAGGCCCTTGCCGTCGGCGGCCATCCGACGGAGCACGGCGAACAGGTCGTCCACCTCCTGCGGGGTCAGCACCGCGGTCGGCTCGTCGAGAATGAGCAGCGAGACGTTGCGGTAGAGCGCCTTGACGATCTCCACGCGCTGGCGCTCGCCCACCGAAAGCTGCCAGACCACCGCCTCCGGGTCGACCCTGAGGTGGTAGGCCTCCGACAGCTGGCGGATCCGTGCGGCGACCCGGTCCGGGTCGGTCAGCGGCCCGCGGGACGACGGCAGCCCGAGGGCGACGTTGTCCGCGACGCTGAGGGTCTGCACCAGCATGAAGTGCTGGTGGATCATGCCGATGCCCCGGCGGATGGCGTCGGCGGGCGAGGAGATCACGACCGGTACGCCGTCGATGCGGATCTCTCCGGAATCGGGGTGGTAGAGGCCGTAGAGCACGCGCATCAGCGTGCTCTTGCCGGCCCCGTTCTCCCCGAAGAGGGTGTGGACCTCGCCGGCGCGCACGTCGAAGTCGACCCGATCGTTCGCGACGACCCCGGTGAACCGCTTGGTGATGCCGCGCATCTCCAGGATCGGGGCCTCGCCCCGCTCCATCGAGCTCGCCGGGGTCGCCGCGTGCATGGTCAGGCCGCCGTCCTGTCCGGGCGCGTCACTGCGGGACGTTGACGGTCCCGTCGGTGATCCCCTTGATCAGCGCGTCGGCCTTGGCCTTGACGTTCGCCGGCAGGGAATAGCCGGGGTTGAACTGGATCACCTCGCTGCCGTTGCCCAGGGTGATCGTGTAGGTGGCGCCGCCGAGCTTGCCCGCGCGGATCTCGGTGAAGATCTGCGTCAGCACCGGCGCCCAGTTGTAGACCTGGGCGGAAACCTCGTTCTTCGGCGCGATGGAGGCCTGGCTCGACTGGGTGCCGAACCACGGCAGGTTGTCCTGCTTGGCCACGCCGATCGCCCCCACCACCGCCTGGGCGGTACCCGTGAGCACGTCGGCGCCGGCCGAGACGAACGACTTGGCCGCCGCCGCCATGAGGCTCGGGTCACTGAAGGAACCGGTGTAGACCGGGTTCACCGTGATCGTCGGGTCGACCGACTTGGCCCCGGCCACGAACCCGTCCACGTAGAGCTTGGCGTCGCCCACCGCGATCGGCCCGATGACGCCCAGGACGTGCGACTTGCTGAGCATCGCGGCCATGGCCCCCTGGACGTACCCGCCCTCGTTGGAGTTCGCCTGGTAGGCGAACACGTTCGGGAGGTTGTACGTGGAGCCCGCCGTGCCCCAGGCGAAGGAGACGTTCGGGAACTGCGGCGCCAGCTGCTGGATCGTCGAGCCGTACTGCGACCCGTGGGCGATGACCAGGTTGTAGCCCTCCGACGCGTACTGCCGGATGACGTTGCCCGCGTCCGCCACCACGAACTGGTTGTCGGAGATCGAGATCTGCAGGTTCTCCGACTGCTGCAGGCCCTGGAGCGCGTCGACCATCGATTGCGTGAATGCCAGGTCGTTCTTCGCGCTGGGAGCGACCAGCGCCACCTTGAGCGGTGTTCCCGCCACTGCCGCAGCGCTCGCGGCCGGGGCCGCCGAGGCCGCCGGCGCCGATGCCGCGGGTGCCGCGCTCGCCGCCGCGGATGCGGCCGCGGTGGCTGCCGCCGGCGCCGAAGCCGCGGGCGCCGCGCTCGCCGGCGCCGACGTTGCCGCACTCCCGCAACCGGCGGCGATGAGCACCACGGTGCTGGCCGCGACCAGCAGCGAGAGCCGCCGATCCGTAGTCGTTCGCATGGTTCCTCGCCCTTTCTCCTGCGTGGATGGTTCAGTCATTCGCACATTCATGGTCCATCGGGGACGACGTATGGGTCACTCTCCTCTCTCGTAGGGCTTCCCGAGGACGGCAGGCGCCCGGAAGCGCCGTCCCACCGAGAGCAGGGCAAGCACGGTCAGCACCGCCGGCGCCGTGGCGGCCAGGTCGGAGGCGCTGAGCGGGATGATCCCGAGCGACTTCCAGGTCAGCACGGTCGCGCCGACCAGCCCGTACAGCAGAGACCCCCCCATCACGCCCCGGGCGCTCCAGGCGCCGAAGTAGACCAGCGCCACCGCGATGAACCCCTCGCTCTGGGTCAGGTTCTGCTGGAAGATCCCGTCGTAGAAGAGGAGGCTGGCTCCGGCCAGGCCCGCCAGGGTGCAGCCGATCAGCACGGTGGACCAGCGGATCATCGCCACGCTCACGCCCAGGCTGTCGGCGGCCGCGGGGTTCTCCCCGGCGGCCTTGATCTTCGTCCCGTAGGTGGTGCGGTCGAGCACGAAGGTCACGACCGGGACGAGCAGGAAGGCCAGGTAGACCAGCACCGTCTGCTCGAAGAACATCGGGCCGAGGAGCGGGATCTGGTCCAGGAGCGGGATGCGGAATTCGTCCAGCGACGCGATCGGCAGCGGCGTGCCCACCAGCTTCACGAACAGCAGATCGCTGAGCCCGAGGCCGAAGAGGTAGACACCGATGCCGCTGATCCCCTGCTCTGCCTTGAGGGTGACGCTGATGAACGCGGTGGCAAACCCCATCAACAGGCCCACGCCCATGCCGGCAAGCACGGCCAGCAGCAGGTTGCCGCTGCGAAGGGCCACGTAGTAGCTGGCGAACGCCGAGAGCAGCATGATCCCGTCGAGCCCGAGGTTGATGACCCCGCTGCGCTGGCCGAGCGTCTCGCCCAGGGAGGCGAACAGGAAGGGCGTGGCAAGCGCGATGCCCGATGCCACCGTGGCGGTGAGGATCGAGCTGGTGAGGAACTCGTTCATCCGCCGCCGCCTTCGGGCAGGGCGGCCGGGGACGCCCCGCCGAGCGCCGGGGCGGGCGGCTCGATCGGCCGGGAAAGCGCGCGCGCCCGGGCCCGCGCACGCCGGCGCATGTACTCGAGCGACACGATGAAGACGACGGCCAGGCCGATGAGGGTGGTCACCAGGTCCGACGGCACGCCGGTCGCGACCTGGAGCGAGCTCCCGCCCACCACCAGCCCGCCGAACAGGAACGCGGACACGATGGCCCAGATCGGGTTCAGGCCGCCGAAGAGCGCGACGACGATCCCGTTGAACCCGGCCGAGCCGGTGAAGCCGGTCAGGCTGCCGTCGGTCACCAGGCGATGGGACAGGCTGCCGAACACCAGCAGCGCCCCGGCCAGCCCGCACATCGCCCCGCTCAGGGTCATTGCCAGGGTCATCGTCCGCTTGACGGGCATGCCCGCGTAGCTGGCCGCGGCTTCCGACATCCCGACGGCCCGGATCCGGAAGCCGAAGGTGGTGCGCCACAGCAGTTTTTTTTTTAAGGATTCGTCGAGCACCGCGATCACCACGCCGAGGTGGAGCTGGGTGCCCGGGACAAGGATCGGCAGCCAGGAGCTGGGCGAGAGGAGCCTCGTCTCGGGGATGAGGCCCCCGGTGGAGAAGGCCGACTGGTCGACCATCGGGCCGGCGAGCAGGTAGTTCATCAGCTGGACGGCGACGAGGTTCAGCATGATCGTGCTGAGGATCTCGTTGACGTTGAAGTAGGCCTTGAAGGCGCCCGGGATCGCGCCCCAGAACCCGCCGCCGACTGCGCCTGCCAGCAGCACCAGCGGGATCAACACCACGCTCGGCAGGCCCGGAACCGCCAGGGCGACGGCCGCGCTCGCCAGGCCGCCCATCGCGATCTGGCCCTCCCCGCCGATGTTGAACATGTTGGCGCGGAACGCGATGCAGATCCCCACTGCCACCAGCAGCAGGGGAGCGGCCTTCACGGCCGTGCTGCCCAGCGCGTAGCTGCTGCCGAAGGCGCCCTGCAGGAGTGCCCGGTAACCCGCCACCGGATCCGCGCCGAACGCCCACATCATGACTGCGCCCACCAGCAGCGCGGCGAGCAGTGCGAGCGGGAGCGCCAGCCAGCTCAGCGCGAACAGGCGCCAGTCGGTGGCAACCTGCGGGGACGCGGGGGGGGGCGGCGGGCCGGCGCCGCCGGCGCCGGGCTCCCCGGACCGGGACCGGGGCACCGGGCGCGGCTCGCGGGGACGGGCATGCGGGGCCCGGGCGCGCCGCGCCCGCGCGGGCCCGACGCCCCGCCCGAGGGGAGGGGCGTCACGGTGGTCCTGGAGGCATGGGAACGGTGTCGGGGACCCATCGCGCCGCTGACCTGCCAGTCAGTGTCAGACGTTAGTCATCTGACGTGTGCCGCTCTTTGTGTCATTGTCGATGGTCCCCCCCAAGTGCCATTCGGCCCATTGTGCCCTACCCGGGGCGGGCGACCAACGGACCCGGGGCGGGCGACCAGCGGACCCGGGGCGGCGACCCACGGCCGGTCCGAAGCGGTCCACCGGGTGGTGCGGGCATGGATCGAGCCGGGCACTCGCGGGGCCCGGGGACGCGGCCGCGTGACGGCGCTCAGGCGATGCCGGCCCGCAGCGCCGCGCCGGTCGGGGGCCGCCGCAGGAAGCGCCCGTCGCCCTTCGACCCGGTGTACCGGCCGTTCTCGATGATCACCCGGCCGCGGCTCAGCACCACGTCCGAGCCGCCCTGCACGGTGCGTCCTTCGTAGCAGGAGTAGTCCACGTTCATGTGGTGCGTCGCGGCCGAGATCGTGTGCCGCCGGTTCGGGTCGTAGATCACCAGGTCCGCGTCCGCGCCGGCGGCGACCACGCCCTTGCGGCCGGCCATGCCGAACATGCGGGCGGGCGCGGCCGAGCAGACCTCGATCCAACGCTCGCGGGAGATGTGCCCGCCGACCACGCCGCCGTCGTGCACCAGGTCCAGCCGGTCCTCCACCGCGGGCAGGCCGTTGGGAATCTTCCGGAAGTCGCCCCGCCCCATCTCCTTCTGGCCGTGGAAGTCGAACGGGCAGTGGTCCGTGGAGACGATCTGCAGGTCGTCCGCCTGCAGGCCCTTCCAGAGCTCCGGCCAGTGGTCCTTCGGGCGAAGGGGCGGCGAGCAGACGAACTTGGAGCCTTCGAAGCCGTTGCCCAGGTCGTCCAGCGAGAGGAACAGGTACTGCGGGCACGTCTCCGCGTAGACGGGCGTCCCGCGGTCCCGGCCGGCCCGGACGGCGTCCAGGGCATCCCGTGACGACAGGTGGACGACGTAGACCGCCGAGCCGGCCGCCTCGGCGAGCCGGATGACCCGGTCGGTGGCCTCCCCCTCGAAGACCGGGTACCGCGACACGCCGTGCCAGTAGGGGTCCGTTCGCCCGGACTCCGCGTTCTGGTTGGCCACCACGTCGATGGCGATCCCGTTCTCGGCGTGCATCATGATCAGCCCGCCGTTGTCGACGGTGCGCTGCATGGCCCGGAAGATGGCGCCGTCGTCGCTGTAGAGCACGCCCGGATAGGCGGTGAACAGCTTGAACTCGGGGATCCCCTCCGCGACCACCCGGTCCATCTCCTCCAGGACCGCGTCGGTCACGTCCGACACGATCATGTGGAACCCGTAGTCGATCGCGCAGCTGCCCTCGGCCTTGGCGTGCCATTCGTCGATGCCTGCGCGCAGGGAGCCGCCCTTGGGCTGGATCGCGAAGTCGAGGATCGTGGTGGTGCCGCCGAACGCGGCCGCCCGCGTGCCGGTCTCGAAGGTGTCCTTCGACATCGTGCCGCCGAACGGCATGTCGAAGTGGGTGTGCACGTCGATGGCGCCGGGGATCACGTACTTCCCCGCCGCGTCGATCGTGCGGTCGGCCGTCACGCCCGCCGCGCCGAGGGAGCTGCCGACGAGGGCGATCGTCTCGCCGTCCACCAGCACGTCGGCCTGCGTCGAGCCGTCCGCGTTGACCACGGTGCCGTTCGCGATGAGCGTTCTCACGGATCAGTCTCCCTGGCTCCCTGCGCCGTATCCCTGCCGGCCCCTTGAGACCGGACGCGTTCAGGTTCTCGGTGACCCCGTATCCCGGAGGGCGGGGATGACCTCACGCCCGTAGACCTCCAGCATGCGCTCTTCGTCGCCGTTCATCAGGTAAAGGTTGAACTGGTCCACGCCCGCCTCGGCCAGCGCCCTGAGCTTCTCGACGTGGTCCTGCACCGGTCCCACCAGGCAGAAGCGATCCACGATGTCGTCCGTGACGAACTCGGCGTTCGACGACCCGACCTCCGCGTGGTGCAGGTAGTCGTACCCCTGGCGGTTGCGGATGTACGCGGTGAGCCCCGCCGGCAGGTCGTTCCCCTGGTACTTGTTGACCAGGTCCACGACGTGGTTGCCGACCAGCGCCGGGAACCAGCGGACCCGGTCGCGGCACTCGGCCAGGTCCCCCACGTGCGCCGGGGCCGCGGCCATGACCCGGATCGACCGAGGGTCCCTGCCCGCCTCCACCGCCGACGCCCGCACCTGCGACACGAACCAGCGGATGAGGTCCGGGTCGCCGATCTGGAGCATCGCGCCGTCGGCGATGCGCCCGGTGAGGCGGAGCGCCACGGGGCCGTAGCCGGCGACCCACACCGGGAGGTGGTGTCCGGCCGTGAAGCCGAGCTGGAGCAGCGTGCCCTCGTATTCGATCGGGCGGCCCTCGACCAGCGCCCGGATCACGTGCACGGCCTCCTCGAGCTGGCCCATGGTCGTGGGCGACTTGCCCAGCACCCGCCGCGCCGAGTCGCCGCGCCCGATGCCCAGGTCCATGCGGCCGCCGCTCAGCTCGTCGAGGACGGCAAGGGCGGATGCCGTGACCGTCGGCTCCCGGGTCGCCGGGTTCGTCACGCAGGTCCCCAGCCGCATCGCGGTGGTCGCCTGGGCCATCAGCGTCAGCAGCGGGTACGGGTCGCGCCAGAGCACGTGCGAGTCGAACAGCCAGCCGTACCCGAAGCCCGCGGCTTCTGCCTGCCGGGTGAGGCTGATGATCCTCTCGATCGGGTGGTCCGGCTTGAGGGTGAACCCGAAGTCCATGGCCGACTCCTCGTCGGGGGGATGCGGGGTCGGCGGTCAGGGCCTGACCAGGTCCCCGTACGCCTCCGGCCGGCGGTCGCGGTACCACTGCCAGGTGTTCCGGACCTCCAGGATCTGGTCCAGGTCCAGGTCACGCACCAGCAGCTCCGGCTTGTGGGCGTCGCCCACCTCGCCCACGAACTGCCCGCGCGGGTCCACGAAGTAGCTCTGGCCGTAGAAGTCGTCGTCGCCCAGCGGCTCGATCCCGACCCGGTTGATGGTGCCCACGAAGTAGCCGTTGGCCACCGCGTGGCTCACCTGCTCGATCCGCCAGAGGTACTCGGAGAGCCCCCGGCTGGTGGCGGACGGGATGAACACGATCTCGGCGCCGTTGAGGCCGAGCGCCCGCGCCCCCTCGGGGAAGTGCCGGTCGTAGCAGATGTAGACGCCGACCTTGCCCACGGCGGTCTCGAAGACGGGGTAGCCCAGGTTGCCGGGCCGGAAGTAGAACTTCTCCCAGAAGCCCTGCACGTGCGGGATGTGCGTCTTGCGGTACTTGCCCAGGTAACGGCCGTCCGCGTCGATCACCGCGGCGGTGTTGTAGTAGAGCCCGGGCGTCCGCTCGTCCTCCTCGTACATCGGGACGATCAGCACCATCCCGGTCTGCCTGGCCAGGTCCTGCATGCGCCGGGTGGTGGGGCCGTCCGGGATGCGCTCCGTGTACGAGTAGTACCGGGCGTCCTGGACCTGGCAGAAGTAGGGTCCGTAGAAGAGTTCCTGGAAGCACATCACCTGGGCGCCCTGGCGCTGCGCGTCCTGTGCCGCGGCCTCGTGCTTCTGGATCATCGACTCCTTGTCGCCGGTCCAGTCCGTCTGCAAGAGCGCGCCGCGAACGATCCGGGTCATTGGCACACCTCGCTCGGTCGGTCGAAGAAGCGCCGAGCGTACACCCGGGACGCGGCTCCACGCACCCTTCCGGTGCCGGCTCGACCCTCGGTCGCGCCCGCGGGCCGAGCGCGTCGAAACAGGGCCGGATGGCGCTGGCGCTCCCGCCGTCCTGCGCCGATCATCCCGGTTTCACGCGACAGCGGAGGTGCGTCTCGTGGCCGACCTGTCCACCGTCTTCACCGGCATTCGCTTCGAGAACCCGTTCCTGCTCGCGTCCGCGCCACCGACCGAGTCCGAGTCGAACATCACCCGCGCCTTCGATGCGGGCTGGGGCGGCGTGGTCACCAAGACGATCGGCCTCCACCCGGTCGTCAACGTGCGCGGCCCGCGAACCACGTTCCTCCGCTCGGACCGGACCGGCAAACGGATCTCCACGGCGAGGCGCCCGGACGCCGCGCTCCTCGCGTCGTGGAACTGGGAGCTGATCTCCGACAAGCCGCTCGACTGGTGGATCCCGCGCCTGGAACGGATCAGGAGGGCCTGGCCGGGGAAGGTGCTGGTCGCCTCGATCATGGCCGGCTCGGGGGACGATCACGAGCTGGCCAACTGGCAGACCCTGGTCCGGGGCGTCCAGGACGCGGGCGTCGACGCGATCGAGCTCAACCTGTCGTGTCCGCACATGGACCGGGTCGACATGGGCTCGAACGTCGGCAGGGACCCGGTGCTCTGCTCGATCACGACCCGCGTGGTGAAGGAGGTGGCGCGCGTGCCGGTCTGGGTCAAGCTGACCCCGGCCGGCGCGGACATCGTCGAGGAGGCCGAGGCGGTGTTCCGGATGGGCGGCGACGCGATCTCGTCCTCCAACACGTTCCCGGCTCTCCCGCCGCTCGACCCGGCCACGCTCGACTTCGAGATCAACGTCGATGGATACGTGTCGTCCGGCGGCCTGGGCGGGCCCGCGATCCTCCTCCAGTCGCTGGCCAAGATGGCCCAGCTGACGCGGGCATTCCCGGATCGCGAGTTCTCCGGCATCGGCGGAATCGCCGGCTTCGACCAGGCGCTCTCGTACTTCCTGCTGGGCTGCGGGACCGTGCAGGTCGCCACCGCGGCCATGCTCGACCGTGCCGTCGGGCCGAACGTGATCCGGGGGCTGCTCGACGGGATGACCGCGTTCCTCGAGCGGAACGCCCACCGCGGCTGGACCGCGCTGGAGGACTTCCGGGGACTTCGCCGCGCCAACGTGGTGGCCCAGTCCGAGATCGCCCGGCCGGATCCCGCCGGCCACCGGGGCTCCCGGGACCGCGGTGAGGGAGTGGCGGAGGGGAACGCGGTCGCAGTGGAGGCGAGGTAGGCTCCCGTCCGGGGCCAGCGCGCCATAATCCCGGAGGGCGCGAACCCGGCGGCGTTCGCCGCCACGTCGACGCAAGAGGTGAGCGATGAGCATCAGCACCGACCGGCTCACGACCGAGGAGGTCATCCAGCTCTCGAGGCAGTACACGCTGTTCGAGTGGTCGGCGCAGTCGGCGGTGGATCCGATCGCGGTGGACCGGGCGAAGGGTGTCTACTTCTACTCGCCCGACGGCACGCGATACCTGGACTTCAACAGCCAGCTGATGAGCGTCAACATCGGCCACGGCGACCCGCGCGTCGTCGACGCGATCAGCGCCCAGGTGGCAAGGCTCGCCTACGCCAACCCGTTCATGGCCACCGAGCCGCGGGCGCTCCTCGGTCGCAAGCTCGCCGGACTGCTCCCCGGTGACCTCGACAAGGTCTTCTTCACCAACGGCGGCGCCGAGGCGAACGAGAACGCGATCAAGCTCGCCCGGCTCTACACGGGGCGCCACAAGATCGCGGTCCGCTACCGCAGCTACCACGGTGCCACGGCCGGGGTGATGACCCTCACCGGGGACCCGCGGCGCTGGGCCAACGAGCCCGGCATCCCCGGCGTGATCCGCATTCCCGACACGCTGCCCTGGGGCGCGGCGGAGTCGCTGTCCGCGGACGAGGTCCTGCGCGAGACCGAGCGGATCCTGATGTACGAGGGCCCGCAGACCGTCGCCGCGATCATGATCGAGCCGGTGGTGGGCACGAACGGGATCCTGGTGCCGCCCGACGGGTACCTGCAGGGCCTCCGCGAGCTCTGCGACCGCCACGGGATCCTGCTGATCGCAGACGAGGTGATGTCCGGCTTCGGGAGGACCGGCGAGTGGTTCGCGGTGAACCACTGGGGCGTGCTGCCGGACATCCTCACCATGGCCAAGGGGCTCACGTCGAGCTACGTCCCGCTCGGCGCCGTGGCCGTGCGCCACGAGATCGCCGCGCATTTCGAGAAGAACGTCTTCTACGGCGGCCTCACCTACAACAGCCACCCGGTCGGCTGCGCGGCGGCGCTGGCGACGATCGCGGTCTACGAGGACGACGGTCTGATCGAGCGAGCCCGGCGGATGGGGGAGCGGATGCGCGAGCACCACCTGGCGCTGCGCGCGAAGCACCCCTCGGTGGGGGCGGTGCGGAACATCGGCCTCTTCGGGATCGTGGAGCTTGCTCGAAGCCGCGACCCGTACGTGCCCATGGCGCCGTACAACGGCACCAGCGACGAGATGAAGGCCGTGGCGCG
>VFSW01006991.1_pt1 | contig 16477 bp, 13 predicted proteins | sample 5358111 | NCBI WGS metagenome assembly VFSW01 (sample SAMN11554181, study PRJNA540505) | mine drainage metagenome | isolation source: sediment from site ElyBrook_90M | place: USA: Ely Copper Mine, Vershire, VT | collected 2017 | reverse complement strand
GGGTTGGGTGCGTGAACCGGGGTGAGCGGTTCCGATATGGGAAGGCGGAGGGAGCGGCGGGTCCGTTCGGTGGAGTGCTCTGGAGAGGCGAAGTGGCTGGCAGTGATGGAGTTGCGCGTACGGGCCGGATTTGGCCCCTGACGTGTTCTATATGCGGGCAGTCGTGAACCGGGATGAGGCGCCGCAGCGGTCCAGATTGCAGCGGCGCTCGCCCCAAGAAGGGATGGCTCCATGGAAAACGCAACGCCGCTGAGGATCACGAAGACAGTCGAGACGAGGGGGGGACCGATATTATCGGCTCCGTTGGTTGCATCGCTGCCGCTGCCGCGCCTGGGCAGCGGACCGACGCTGCGGGAGGAGGGCGGGCAGGCTCTGGCACTGGCCGCGATTGCGCATGACGCACGCAATCTGGTGACGGCAATGGGTTTGTGCGCGGAGCTGATCAGCGCGCCCGACGTGCTGACGCCCAGGCATGGTCATCTGGCGGCGGAGATTCGGTCGATCGCCGCGTCGTCGGCACAGCTGATGCGGAGGCTGACGGATCTTACGCGCAAGACGACGCAGGCCGCGGCGATCGCGGCGCCGGAGACGGCGGTCCGGGATCTTTCGGAGTCGGTGCAAACGCTGCGCAGCCTGCTGACGGCGATTGCCGGAACAACGACGGAAGTTGAGTTTGCATGCCTTCCGTGCGGGGGTTCGTTGCGGTTGTCGGAAGAGAGCCTGTCGCGGGTCCTGGTGAACCTGGTGCGCAATGCTGCCGATGCGATGCCGGGGGGAGGACGCATCCGGATCACGACGCAGCGTGGCAACGGTGCGAGCTTTCTGTGGACGCTGGATGGAGAGGCGGAGCCGGCGAACGAATATCTGTGGGACGATCCTCCACACGCTGCCGGTACTGCGTGCGGCACGGTACTGCTGACCGTTGAAGACAGCGGGCCTGGGATACCGACGGAATTTATCCAGCGGGTATTCGATTCCGGGTTTTCGACGCGCGAAGGCGGAAAGGGGTGGCCTAATTCACAGCACCGCGGTCTGGGGCTGAGTATCGTGCGCGAGCTGGTTGAAGCCGCCGGCGGCACGGTGCGGGCGGTATCTTCTCCGCTGCATGGAGCACGGATTGAGATAGAGCTGCCACTTACAAACGTAACGTCGAACTTACTTTGGGAACGTCGCCTGGATGCTCTGAGTGACGGTCAATGATGCGACGATGGAGCAGATCAATTGATCCACGAGTCAGCCAGATGATCGCACCTTTTCAGCCCGATGCCGCTCCACTGCATGTATTGGTCGCCGCCGACGACGATTCGATACGACGCGCCTGCTGCGAGATTGCGGCGGGCGAAGGGATGGTTGCGCATGAGGCGCAGCTGACCACCCGCGAGCGCGGTCTGCTGCTGGCGAAGGGTGCGGACATTCTGCTGGTGGACGAGACGATCGCCACAGGAACGGGCGCAGATTTGCTGGAGGAGCTGCGGCAGATGCATCCGGACGTCGCCGTGGTGTGGATGACGTCGGCTTCGACGGTGCAGCTGGCGCTGGAGGCGCTGCGCTACGGGGCGAGCGATTACCTGATCAAGCCGTTCTCTGCCGAGGAGCTTGCGACGGTGCTGCGCCGGCTGGCGGAGCGACGCACGCTGGACACGGCAAGCCGCGGATTGCGGGAACGCCTGCGCTCGGGACGAGGAGTGGGAAACATTCTGGGACAGAGCCCGGAGATGGAGAAGCTGTACCGGATTATTGCGCGGGTAGCGCAGACGATGCATCCGGTGCTGATCCTGGGCGAGAGCGGGACAGGCAAGGAGCTGGTGGCGCGGGCGATCCACACGAATGGGCCGGGCGCCGGGAAGCCGTTTGTGCCGGTGGACTGTGGCTCGCTGGCGCCGACGCTGATCGAGAGCGAGTTGTTCGGACACGTGAAGGGGGCGTTCACCGGGGCGCATCGGCCACATGATGGGCTGCTGGTGGCGGCGGGAAGCGGGACGGTATTTCTGGACGAAATTGCCGAGCTGCCCCTCGATCTGCAGGCAAAGCTGTTGCGGGCGCTGCAGGAGAAAGAGGTGCGGCCGGTGGGCGGGAACCAGGCTGTTCCGATTCGGGCGAGGATTCTGGCGGCGACGCATCAGGACCTGACGGCGATGGTGGAGCAGGGGAAGTTCCGGCGCGATCTTTATTACCGGCTGAACGTCGTGAAGCTGACTCTGCCGTCGCTGCGCGAGCGCAAAGAGGATATTCCGCTGCTGGCAGCGCACTTTCTGGAGCGAAACAGCCTGGACATGCGGCGGCCGTTCCGCCTGAGTGCGGAGACGCTGGGCTTCCTGGTGGAATATCCGTGGCCAGGGAATGTGCGGGAGCTGTCCAATGCGATCGATGGCGCGTGCAGCCTGACCTCGGGGGAGGTCATCGAAATGGGGGAGATGAACACCAGCATTCGCGACGCGTGGATGCACGCGAATGTGAATCGGCGCGAACATCCGCGAACGCCAGCAGCGGAGACCCAGGTGGAGACGCTGGCAGAGATGGAAAAGCGCGCGATTCTGACCACGCTGCAGCAGGTGAACGGCGACAAGCTGATGGCTGCGAAGCTGTTGGACATCGGCAAGACGACGCTCTACCGCAAGCTGAAGGAATACGGAGACAGACCATGAGCGCCACCACCCATGGAAGCGAGAATGCGCCACTGTTTGCTCAGGCGGCTGCCCTGATTGTGACGGCGATGGAAGGAATCGAAAGCAGGGCGGCGGAACTGGCCGTGCATTTGAAGCTGACAGTAGAGATTGCCTCCAGCCGCGGGGCGGCCGTGCGGCTGCTGTCGCGACGAAGCTATGCGCTTGTTATCGTCGATCAGATTCTGGCGGAGACCGATCCGGGCGGGGCGGATCTGATCTGGAAGAACGCGGGAGTCGCGATGCCGCTGCAGGTGAATTTCGCTCTGGCGAGCCGTGCTCGTCTGGAGCGGGAGATGCGAGGGGCACTGGCTCGCCGGGAGCGGGAACATCTGTTGGCTGTGGCAGGGGCGGCGGCGGCGCTGGACGACGCGGTAAAGAATGCGATCACCGGATTCCTGCTGGAGTCCCGCCTGGCGCTGGCCGAAGAGAACCTTCCGCCGCGGGTGGAAGGCCGGCTCAGGACGCTGGCGGAGATGGCGGATCGATTGCGGGATCGCCTGATGACTCCATCAGCGACAGGGAGTACCACTGGCGTGTCATTGATGGCCCCACTAAAGTGACCTACGCTGATTACCAGGAGTGCTCCCCCCTATGCACCGCGTTTCTTTGACCTTGGTTGCTCTATCGTTCGCTCTGCCCGGCGCGTTCGCCCAGCACAGCTCGTCTCTGATCGCACCCTCTTTTCTCTTTGAGACCGGTTCACCGGCCCCTGGCGGGGCAGCTGCGGCGACGCGGCCTGTACCGGCGAGCCAGTCTGGAGCGTTTTCCGGCGTTGGTGTCGGTTTCAAGGTCGGCTTGTTCGGCCTGGGCTTCGAAGCGGCGGTGCCGGTTTCCAGCCACTTCAACGTGCGGGGCGGTGGCAACTTCTTTTCCTACAGCGACACGCTGACCAGCAGCGGCATCACCTACAACGCCAATCTGCGCTTTCGTTCCGCAGAGGCCAGTCTGGACTGGTTCCCCTGGTCAGGCGGATTTCACGTCAGCCCCGGAGCAATCCTGTACAACGGCAACCAGGTGACGGGCGGCGCCAATGTGCCGGGCGGCCAGACATTTACGCTGAACAATCAGACCTACACCAGCAGCGCAACGGACCCGGTGACGGGCTCTGGCAGCCTGACATTCGCCACGGCGGCGCCGAAGCTAACCGTGGGCTGGGGCAGCCTGGTCCCGCGGGGTGAGCGGCATTTCAGCTTCCCGTTCGAGGCTGGCTTTGCGTACGTGGGGTACCCGAAGTTCCAGCTGAATCTGCAGGGAACGGCCTGCTACACCTATCAGGGAACGCCGTACTGCGATAACGTCGCCACGGACTCCCAGATCCAGTCGAATCTTGCCGCGGAGCGGCAAAAGATCAGCAACGATGCAGCGCCGGCGCGGTTCTACCCTATCCTCTCGCAGGGGTTCGCGGTCCGATTCTAAGGGACGCGCAGGGGCGCGCAGGAGAGATCCGCAGCGGACAGCTCCAGGCGCCCCTGAATCAACTCGCGGCTAACTGATGGGCTGACCGGCGGCAGTGAGCGACTGCAGCTGCTGCTGGTCGAATTGCTTCACGCCGTCGGGCAGCGGAGCGTAGTTCAGCGTTCCCGCCGTCGCCTGTCCATCCGTGATGATGTACTGGATGAACTGCTTGAGCGCGACGCGTTTCGCCTTGTCCGGTCCGTCCTTCGGGATGATGAGGAACGTCAGGCCGGAGATGGGGTAGGCGTCCGGAGCAGTTGCCGGCGGGTTGACGATGGGGGTGCGCGGGTCCTGGTTGAGCTGCGCGCTAAATGCAGCGATGGCCGCCGTAGTTCCCGCAACAGACGGCTGCACATACTGACCGGCTGCGTTTTTGATGGCCGCGGTAGGCAGGTTGTTTTGCTGCGCGTAGGTCAGCTCGACGTAACCGATGGCTCCGGCCGAGTTGCGAATGTTACCCGTGACGCCTTCGCTGCCCTTTCCGCCGATGCCGGTGGGCCAACTGACTGCGGTGCCGGCGCCAATTTTTTGCTTCCACTCGGGGCTGACTGCGGAAAGATACGTGGTGAAGATCCCTGTGGTTCCGGAGCCGTCGGAGCGGTGCGAGATGATGACGGCGGCGGAGGGCAGCTTGACGCCGGGATTATCTTTCGCCAGCAGCGGATCCTTCCAGGTCTTGATGGTGCCCAGGAACAGGCCGGCCAGCGTCTCCGGCGAGAGATGCAGCGGCTGTGTGAGACCGGGCAGGTTGTAGGTAATGCAGACCGGACCAGAGGTTTCCGGGATCTGCACGACCGGGGACATGCCGGCGAGTTGCTGATCATTCAAGGCGACGTCGGAGGCGCCAAAGTCGACGGTGCCGGCTTTGACCTGCTGAATGCCGCCGCCGGAGCCGATGGACTGGTAGTTGACGTGGATATTCGGATGCGCCTGAGAGAAGTCGGCGGTCCAGCGGGACATGACGGGATTGATGAAGGTGCTGCCGGCTCCGGACAGCCCGACGTTTTGGTTGGCGTTGTTCGCCGAATTGCAGGCGCTCAGAGCGCCCAGGACCGCGACTGCAATGGCCGCAGTCCAAACTCGCTTCGACATGAAAGTTCCTCCAGTGGTGTTGCCGATTCGTTACCCCAGCGAACTCTACACGATTTTGTGCCGCTGATTGTTACAGCCGGAAGAATGCCGCGATTGGCAACGCGGCGCCCGCGGCTGGACGTCCTATGGGCAGAGCACGCTGGAGAGGATGGAGGAGCGATGGCAGAGAATCTGCATGGGAAAAGGATTGCGATTCTGGCGACAGATGGGTTTGAACACGTGGAACTAACGGAGCCGCGCAAGGCGCTGGACAAGGCTGGCGCGACGACCGAGGTCATCGCGCCGAAGAGCAGCGAGGGCGGAGACACAATCCGGGGATGGAACATCAGGGAATGGGGCGACAAGGTGAAGGTGGACAGGACGCTCGACGAGGCGAAGCCGCAGGATTATGACGCTCTGCTGCTGCCGGGCGGTGTGATCAATCCCGACCATCTGCGGATGGAGCCGAAGGCGGTGCAGTTCGTGAAGGATTTCGTCGCGACGGGGCAGCCGGTGGCGGCGATTTGCCATGGGCCGTGGATGCTGGTGGAAGCGGGTGTGGTGAAGGGGAAGACGCTGACATCGTGGCCTTCAATAAGAACCGACCTGAAGAATGCCGGTGCCAATGTGGTCGACAAAGAGGTCGTGGTGGATGGGCAATTCATCTCCAGCCGGAAGCCGGACGATATTCCGGCGTTCAGTAAGGCGTTGATTGGGGCGCTGAGCGGGACGAAGGCGAAGGCGGCGTAGCGGTAGCCTGGAGCCTGCAGTCGAAATACGAAAAGGCGCGTCGGGAGACGCGCCTTCTCTTTGCTGGGATATTGATTGACGCTTACCTCAGGCGGGCCATGATGTCGTCCAGCACCTGCTTGCCGGGGCGGGTGCGCGCCTGGGGCAGCTGGCGAGGGGCTCATCGACTAAGTTGAGTAAGTTGTTCTGGGCATAGCCATACAAATTCAGACTTTGCGGATTTGCGAGACTGGCGAAAACTAGGCCTGATAGATCAGGGCTGAGAAATCGCCCCATTGAGCTTGCGTAGTATCTGGCCCCGAAGTAGTCATTCCCGGATTCGGTATCTCGTTCTTTGCCTGCGGAACGGGCGCGCTTTTGGAGAGTGTCATCTGTGCGAGCGGCAAGGTGCTTCATAGTGGTGATGCACTGATCGTAAATGTATCCGGCCGGAATGCTGTGCATCGTAAGTGTATCTGCATGGGCTCTGGAGAAAGCAAAAGGCGCGCCCGAGGACGCGCCTTTTTGCAGGCTTTCACTGCAATCGACGTTCATTTCAGCCGGGCCATGATGTCGTCCAGCACCTGCTTGTTGGGGCGGGTGCGCTCCTGGGGCAGGGTGGCGAGGGGCTCGTCGACTAAGTTGAGTAAGTCGGTGAAGGCCGGCTTCTGGGTATCGATATAGAAGACGCCGGTGAGGACTTCGCCTTTTTCGTGCGCGTCCATGAGGGTCTTCACGGCGATGGCGCGATCGGTGGGGTTGTAGTCCTCGTGGAGCTTCTTGAGGCGGAGGCTGGAGCCGTCGTGCATTTTGACGTCGAGGGTGGTGCCGGGATCGTACTCGACGTCGATTTCCTCGAAGGAGGGGACGAAGCCGATTTCGCTGATGGGCTCCTCGTGATCCTGCATGTATTTGTAACTGCGGGTGGAACCTTCATGATCGTTGAAGGTGACGCAGGGCGAGATGACGTCGAGCATGACGGTGCCCTTGTGGGCGATGGCGGCTTTGAGCATCGTCAGGAGCTGCTTCTTGTCGCCGGAGAAGGAGCGGCCGACGAAGGTGGCGCCGAGCTGGATGGCGAGCGAGCAGGTGTCGATGGCGGGGAGGTCGTTGACGACGCCGGTCTTGAGTTTGGAACCAATGTCGGCGGTGGCGGAGAACTGGCCTTTGGTGAGTCCGTAGACGCCGTTGTCCTCGATGATGTAGATCATCGGCAGATTGCGGCGCATGAGATGAATAAACTGGCCGATGCCGATCGACGCCGAGTCGCCGTCGCCGGAGACGCCGATGCCGAGCATGGTTTTGTTGGCGAGCAGAGCGCCTGTTGCGACCGAGGGCATGCGGCCGTGCACGCTGTTGAAGCTGTGCGAGCGGGACATGAAGTAGGCCGGGCTCTTGGAGGAGCAACCGATGCCGGAGAGCTTCATGACGCGTTCGGGCTGGACGCCCATTTCGTACATGGCGTCGATGATGCGCTCGGAGATGGCGTTATGGCCGCAGCCGGCGCAAAGCGTGGTCTTGCTGCCGCGGTATTCGAGGACGGGCAGGCCGATGCGGTTCACTTTGGGGGTCGGAGTGGGAGTGGCCGTGGCCATTAGATTCCCTCCTGAAGCACAATCTCGTCGGTGACGGAGCGTGCGTCAATGGGCAGGCCGTTGAAGTGGCGGACGCTGCGCAGTTTGATGGTTTCAGCGGCGGGCAAATCGAGCTTGAGAAGGCTCAGCATCTGCGCGTCGCGATTCTGCTCGACGACATAGACGCGCTCGTGCGAGGCGACAAAGTCGCGGACATCCTTATTGAAGGGATAGGCGCGGAGGCGAAGGTAATCAGCTTCGACCCCGTATTCCTTTTTGAGCTGGTCGCGGCTTTCCGTGACGGCAAAGTCGGAGGTACCGAAGGCGATGACGCCGATCTTCGACTTGCCGGTCTGCACGACGACGGGCGCCGGCACCAGGGTGCGCGCGGTATCGAACTTGCGGGCGAGGCGCTCCATGAGGTTCTGGTAGTCCTCGGGGCGCTCGGAATAGAGGGCCTTCTCGTTGTGGCCGGAGCCGCGGGTGAAGTAGGAGGCCTTGGGGTGATCGGTGCCGGGAAGTGTGCGATACGGGATCGCGTCGCCGTCGACGTCCTTATAGCGAGCAAACTCGAAGCCCTTCTGCAACTGCTCGGCGGTGACGATCTTGCCGCGGTTGAGCGGCTTTTCGGGATAGTCGAACGGGTCGGACATCCAGTTGTTCATGCCGAGGTCGAGATCGGAGAGGACGAAGACCGGGGTCTGGAGCTGTTCGGCGAGATCGAAGGCGGCGCCGGCAAATTCGAAGCACTCCGTCACGGTGGCGGGCAGAAGCATGGGATGCTTCGTGTCGCCGTGGGAGAGGGTCGCGATGGAGAGGAGGGCGGCCTGGGCGGTGCGCGTAGGCAGACCGGTGGAGGGTCCGACTCGCTGAATGTCGAAGATGACGCCAGGAAGTTCGGCGAAGTAGCCGAGGCCGGTGAATTCAGCCATGAGCGAGATGCCAGGACCGGAGGTGGCGGTCATGGAGCGGGCGCCTGCCCAGCCTGCACCGAGGACCATACCAATGGCGGCGAGTTCGTCTTCAGCCTGGACGACGGCGAAGTTGGCTTTGCCGTCCGGCTCGATGCGGTACTTCTTGAGGTAGTCGATGAGCTGTTCGACAACAGAGGACGATGGCGTGATGGGATACCAGGTCACGACGGTGACGCCGGCAAACATGGCGCCGAGGGCGCAGGCGGCGTTGCCATCGATGATGATCTTGCCTTCGGTGGCGTGCATGCGCTCGACCACGAACGGGTCGCTTTTGGTAAAGGTCTGGGCAGCGTAGTTGAAGCCGGCTTCGACGGCGGCCCAGTTGAGGTCGGCGGCCTTCTGCTTCTTCGCGAACTGCTTGCGGACGGTCTTCTCGACGATGGCCATATCCATGGAGAGCAGCTGCGCGGCGACGCCGACGTAGATCATGTTCCTGACCAGCTTGCGCAGCTTGGCCTCGGGGCAGACGGCGGCAGTAAGCTTGTCGAACGGGACTGGATAGCAGACGACATCGTCGCGAAACTGCTTCAGGTTCGCGGCTTCCTCATAGATGGCGACCGCGCCGGGACGCAGCGAGAGGATGTCCTCGCGGGAGGTTTCGGCGTTCATCGCGATGAGGATATCGATGTCTTTTTTGCGCGCGACGTAGCCGTACTTGCTGGCACGGATGGTGAACCAGGTGGGCAGGCCGGCGATGTTGGAGGGAAATAGATTCTTACCGCTGACGGGGACGCCCATGGCGAAAATGCCGCGCAGCAGGATGCTGTTGGCCGATTGGGAGCCGGAACCGTTGACGGTTGCGATCTGGATGCTGAAGTCGTTGACGACGGGCTTGGGAGGAGTTGCCGGTTCTGCTTCGCCCTGCGCGGACGGGGCGCCGGCGTTGGTGGTCGCCATGTGGCGGAATTCCCTTCGAGGTTAAAAATCGAAAGATCTGAGGGTCTTTCTACAGTCCTTATTATAACGGGACGCCTGGGGCGGAATGTGAGATGGATCACTGCCCCAAAATATGTAGCACCTGCGCGATCAACGGGTATGGGCGCGGGTTTGGGTGACACAGGCGTGCTTCGGCTGCGTCTCCGCTGCCTTGAGGCTGTTGCTCGGGGTGACAGGCCAATGCCGTTACGGCTATCGGATCAGGGGCGCTCCGGGTATTTTGAGGCGGACGCGATAAATGCTGGTGCTGGCCGTGATGTAGAGCGTGGAGCGGTCCGTCCCTCCCCAGGCTACGTTCGAGACTCGCTCCGGAATGAGCAGAGTGGCGAGAAGTTTGCCGGCGGGGGAGAGGATGGTGACTCCGCCCGGCCCCGCGCTGTAGATATTGCCGTCACGATCGACTTTCATGCCGTCGGGGCCGCCGATGCGCTTGTCCGTGGTTGCGTCGTAGAGGAGTGTGGGGTCGGCAAGAGTCCCATCGGGTTGAACGCGGTAGCGCATCCAGATCTTGCGCGGCTCGGTGCTGTCGACGTAGAGATATTTCTCGTCGGGTGAAAACGCGACACCGTTGGGGCGCGGGAGATCGGTGATCAGGAGCTGGAGTTCGCCACGCGCCGGCGGCGCACCGGGTTTCTGGGTGAGCGCGTGCGGAATGCGATAGACGCCGTTCACCTTCAGCTGTTTTTCGGGGTCGGTGTCCTTCTGGGTGCGGAGTCCATAGGGAGGATCGGTGAAGTAGAGGGAGCCATCTGACCGGTAGACGAGGTCGTTGGGGCTGTTGAGCTTTTTTCCCTTGTAGGAGTCGGCGAGGACGGTGATGGTCGCTTGGGGATCGAGCGACTCCAGGCGGTAGACATTGCGGCGCGCATGCCCCGCGACCGTGAGCCGGCCGCGTGTGTCGAGGGTCATGCCGTTGGAGCCGGATTCGGGACCGCCGTAGGGCTGCTTGCCCTGGTAGCCGCTGGGTTCGAGAAACATGCTTGCACCGGAACCCGGGGTCCAGCGGCGAATGCTGTCGCTGGGAATTTCCGCAAAGAAGAGACTGTCTTTTACCCAGACAGGGCCTTCGACCCACTTGAATCCGGTGGCGACGCGCTCGAGCTGCGCGCCGGCGGGAACGATGCTGGCGATGGCTGGGTCCTGGCGGTCGACCTGGAGTGGGGCGGAGCTGAGAACGCCGGCGACAGTGGGCGAGGCGAACACGGCGGCGGTGAGGGTCAGCGCGACAGCGACGGCGATTCCTGTGAAAAGAAGCTGCGGAGAGAGTGTATTTCTTTTCATGCGTTGTTCCTTTGCAGCAGTTGAACGGCGGCGAGAGTGCGGGACCGGGTCGTTCCGTTGAATCTGGCAGCGACGGCGATGTGGCCGGAGCCTGACGAAAAACGAGTGTACCGCTTGCGCTCGTTCGGGCAAAGCCAGGACGCCATGGGGTTTCGGAACCGGTGACCGAGACTGGGGAGCGCGCCCACATCATTTGGACGTCGGATCGGCGCCTGAGTTCCGCGGGTGCAAGGCGGCCGATACGGTGATTGCGGATTGGAAGAGGGGGAACTTCCCACTTACCTGTTTCGTCCAACTCCAGGAAGGGCGTTATAGCTTGCGCGGATGACTCTGTTCGCGGCCTTTTTATCTTTGCTATCATTGCGCGTCTTTGTTCGGCGTACTTATTCGCGTGCGCCGACCTCAAGGGGTCACTGTTCGCTGTTGCGTTCGAAAGCGCAGCTACTGGAAAGGGCTTGCAATGTCGCGCGGGATACCGATGTTGCTTACGATGGCTGTGGCGATCCCTGGTCTGCCGGCACACACGCTGGCGCAGGGCACCTCATCTGCGCAGCAGTCCGAAGCTTCCCGGAACCAGGCGCCCGCATCCCAGGGCGCGACCCTTGTGCTGAAGAGCTACTCCCGGATGGTGAACGTGGATGTGGTGGTGGAGGATCACGCGGGGCATCATATGACGGGACTATCGGCCAAGGACTTCAGGATCTTTGAGCAGACGCCCAGCCGCAGCCGGGAGAAGCGGGAGGAGAAGATCGCGGAGATCCGTGAGGTACATGTGGGGGCGATGTCGGCTCCAGCGGCGGTGCCGGCAAACACGCAGGGTGTGTACACCAACGCGGTGGCCACTCAGAAAGATCCGGTGCCGCCGACTGTGCTGGTGGTGGATGGGATTAACACCGAGATGCAACACCAGGCACAGGTGCATAAGCAGATGCTGGCGATGCTGAAGCAACTGCCCTCCAACGTACCGGTTGCGGTGTTTCTGATGGGCGCTCGCCTGAGACTGCTGCAGAGCTTCACGACCCATCCGGATCTCGTGCAGAAGGCGCTGGCACAGGCGGAGAGCGCGACCGGGCAGGGGCTGGGGCATCTGGATCCAACCGACGATCCGGAGGCTTCCGGCAATCAGCTCTATGGCTACGATGGCACCCCGGAGCAGAACGACGTGGGGGATGTGATTCAGGCCGTCCAGTATTTCGACGAGATGATCTACGCGGCCAATATCACCCAGCGGTTTGACAGAACTTACAATGCGTTTCTGTCAATTACTCGCAGTCTGGCGGGCTATCCGGGACGCAAGAACGTCTTGTGGCTCTCCACGTCATTTCCGCTGACTCTGAATGTACTGCAGACTCCGGACAACGGCGGCGTTCTTGGGCATAGCGACCTGGCAAGCCTGGACTATTGGAGCAAGATGAAGGTTTTGAACAATGCTTTCAGCGAGGCCAAGGTCGCCGTTTATCCGGTGGACATCGGCGGTGTAACGAACCTTCAGGTGTACTCGGCCGCGACCCGGCCAGCCAATTCGTACGCGACCGGTTCGACGAGTGTCGATGCGGCGCGGGTCCTGGGAACGTCGTCTCGCCAGGTGGAGATGCAGAACAACGAGCAGGACACGATGCACGCGCTGGCCGACGACACGGGAGGCAAGGTTTGCACGGGCGATAACAATATTGCCGACTGCATTCGCAGGGCCATGAACGACAGCAGCGACTTCTACGAGATCTCTTACTATCCGGGCGCGGGAGAGTGGAACGGCGAGTATCGAAGGATCTTCGTCGAGGCGAAGCAGCATGGCGCGCATCTGAGCTACCGCGAGGGCTATTACGCCACTCCGGAAGCCAGCCCCGATCCACAGTCGCAGGCGGCTGAAATGCAGAAGGACTGCGGCGATCTGCTGAATGCGACTGGCGTTGTGTTCAGCGCGAAGAGCGTTGCGGGAGAGAAGCCGGGGCAGGCGGGGTTTATGCTGTCGATCGATCCTTCGGCGCTGACGTTTGCGACGGCACCGGGCGGCGGACAGGAGCTGAACGTGGAGGTCGGGGTGTGCACCTTCGACGCGAAGGGCTTCTCGGAGAAGCTGATGAATTATCCGCTCAACCTGAGGCTGAATGGGCCGGAGTACAACACGCTGATCGCGGGCGGACACCTGCAGGATTCCATCTTTGTTCCCGGCCCGGAGCCAGCGGCGGTGCGGCTGATGGTGAAGGATGTTCCTAGCGGGAGGCTGGGGTCTGTCTATATTCCGACGGGCGGGGGCCACTGAACGACGGCCGCCAATACAAACAAAAAGAGCAGCGTGGAGCTGCTCTTTTGGGTTCTCGACCCTGCATGGCGCGGAGCGCGTGCGCCTGGACGGCGAGTCCTCAGCGCACGACGTTCTGGAAGAGTGGCGACTGCAGCAGCGCGGAGAACTGGCTGTCCGATGCGGCGAACTTCACGCTGAGGACGCCGGCGGTCGAGTCAATGGTGGTCGAGTCGATGGCCTGTTTCTCCGTTGGATTGCCGCTGACTTTCTCATACATCGCGGCAGCGTTGAGGAGCGAGGACATGGTGGCGGCGGTGAAGGTATCCGACGTGGTGACGAAGAGATTGAACTTGACGCCGTTGCTGAAATCCATGGTGTAGCTGGAGTCGAGGAGGCGCTTGCGGACGGTCTCGTAGTCGGTGAGCTGCGAGGCCTGGCCGAGGAGGGAGTGCATCATGTACTGGGTGCCCTTCTGGTCGAGGATGCTCCAGATGGGGGACGTGTCGACCTGCTGCATGGCGGCGAGCATGTCCTGATTGGTCAGGAAGTTGGGGGCCAGGCCATCGCGGCAGTCGAGCGCCGGCTTGATGCCGTCGTTCGTGCCAAAGAGCATGGTGGTGGGGTTGAGGAAGGTCACGAGCATGCCGCTGGCGCCCATGGGATAGAGCTTGTTGTTGCGAATGACGATGGCCTTGACCTTTTTCTTCTGGAGGGTGGCCATCATGTCGTTTATCTGGAACTGGCCCTGGGCGATGCCGACGATGCGGACGTTATCTCCCCCGCCGACGCGAACGGCGGCGAAGGCGAGCTGTTCGATGTCATGGTTCTCGTCGCGTCCGGAAGTTTTGAGCGCGGTTTCGAGCTGCTTGAGTTCCGGAGGGAGGTCGCGCGACTTCAGGTCCATGGCGGGGGGGGAGTTCTCCATGATGCGGTAGTCCACGACGATGAGCTGCTGGACGTCGTGAGGGATGGCGGACCGGGCGTCGGTGTCGATCTGCGCAGCGCGCGCGGGGAGAGCGACGGCGCAGGCCGCTGCTGCCAAAGCCAAACTGAGAATTCCGAATTTCACTGGTGAACCTGCTCCCTCCGCCGGCTTGGCCGGCTGAGTGTGACAAATTTTGAGGACCGCTAAGGTCTTTGACCCGGGAGGGCGGCGAAAGGACTCGCCTGGGCCGCACGGTAGTTTGATTTTACGACGGGCGGGAGGGCGGCGGGGCTACAACTATCGTTGATCAGGCGGCTTCGGGCCATTTCAGGGGGCGGCCGAGGCGCTGTTCGAGGACCTTTTCATCGGGATCGAACCCTCCGTCAACCAGCAGACGCAGCCATTCGCTGTTTCGCTCAAGGGCAGCCTCGGGAATGAGGCCGATGAGCTCGGCGCGGGCGGGAGCGGCACCGTGGCGGCGGGCCTTTTCTTTGACGGCGTTGAAGACCTGGCCAACCGGGGTGCGGGAGAAGTCGGTGATGTTCATGGAGACCTGGGCCTGGCCCTGGGCGGAGACGCCCATGGCTTTGACGCCGGCGAGGCCACCCCCGGACTGGCGGATTTCTTTGGCGATGGCGCGGGCCACGGAAACTTCCGGCGTGTCGAGATAGAGGTTGAAAGCGATGAGGAAGCGGCGCGCGCCTACGGCCGATGCGCCCGCGGTGGGATGGAGCGAAGGGCCGCCGACGTCGGGGCGACGGGCGGGCTCGCGGAGAACGGCGTCGCGGAGCCCTTCAAACTGGCCGCGGCGGACTTCTTCAAGCAAGGCGCGGTCGGGACGGGCGGCAGCGGCTTCGTAGAAGTAGACGGGAACCTGGTGGCGCCTCCAGATTTCGTTGCCGGCCTGGCGGGCGAGGAGGACGCACTGCTCGAGGGAGATGTCGCGAATCGGAACAAAGGGAATGACGTCGGCTGCGCCAATGCGGGGGTGGACGCCTTCCTGCGAGGTGAGGTCGATGAGTTCGGCGGCCCGGCCTGCTGCGCGCACGGCCGCTTCAACGACGGCGGCGGGGAGACCGGCGATGGTGACGACGGAGCGGTTGTGGTCGGTGTCGAGGGAGTAGTCGAGCAGGCGGACGCCCTCGACGTTCATGGCGGCGACGATGGCCTCGACGACGTCGGGGCGGCGGCCTTCAGAGAAGTTAGGAACGCATTCGATGAGCGGATCAGGCATAGCCGAGGCCAGGGAAGGAGGCTTTGCGGAGCTGGGGCTCGGCAGGGGCTCTCTTCTTTCTATCTAAAACTTTTTACCGAAGAACGTATAGCCGATCTGGAAACTGACGCTGGCGTTAACGCCCGGATTCTTGTCTCCGAGCGAGGAACTGGAGATGTGGACGCCATTGGCGGAGAGTGTGATCGCACGACCGGGGCGGATGAAGTAGTGAATGCCGATGCCGCCCTGAGGACAGAAGTTCCAGACGCTGGTGCCGCCGGGCAGGCCGTGCGGAACGAGGACGTCAGGGGGGAACTTGTGGGTGGTGTAGATGACGCCGCCTGCAGCCTGGAACCAGGGGGCGATACGGCGTCCGGGCCTGAAGTCCCAGCGGAAGATGACAGGAGTGAGGCTGGCACCGGTGAAGGTGCCGCCGCCGACGGGGACGTAGGTGGTGTAATCGAGGCCGCTGGCGGGGTCGCGGACGGTTTCTGCCTGGATGTGCGGAGCGGGCGTGAAGGCCTGCCAGTAAGGGAGGATTTCACCGGCGAGTTCGAACTGACCGCGGAAAAGTCCGCGTCCCAGCTGGGGGGTGAGGACCTTGCCGAGGCGGAATCCGGCGGCGGTGAATTTGTAACTGTCGCGGTCACCGATGCCCATGCCGCCCTGGAAGAAGGGGCCGTATTCCCAGGAGCGGCGGGCGAGTGCGGCGCGGGCAGGCGCGTCGGCGTCGGAGGACTGGGCGAAAGCGGGGACCGTCGCGATGGTGCAGAGCGCTGCGAGGGCAAGGGCGAGGTTACGGATTTTCACTGCGCGATCGACTCCCCGAGCAAATTTCATGATCAAGGGAAAGGCCGCCGGGAGGCGGCCTTTCGGTGAATAAAGCTGCCGCGATCAGCTAGTGACTTCTTCCAGCTGCTTCGCGTCCATGTCGAAATTGGAATAGACGTTCTGCACGTCGTCGTATTCTTCGAGGGCTTCGAGCAGCCGCACCATGGACGCGGCCTGCGGGCCTTCGAGTTTGGTATAGGTGGAGGCGATCATGGTGATCTCGGACATGACGGTCTCGATCTTCGCGTCGCGGACGGCCTGGGCTACGGATTCATAGGCGTTGGGCTCGGTGATGATTTCCCAGGTGTCGCCTTCGTCGTTGAGGTCTTCGCCGCCGGTCTCGAGGACGATATTCATGAGCTTCTCTTCGTCGGCCGCAGCTTTGGGGACGGCGATGATGCCCTTCTTCGAAAACATGAAGCGGACGGAATTGGGCTCGCCGAGGTTGCCGCCGTGTTTCGCGAAGGTGTGGCGGATTTCGCTGACCGCGCGATTGCGGTTGTCCGTGGTGCAGTCCACGATGATAGCGACGCCGCCGGGACCGTAACCCTCGAAGGAGATTTCTTCGTAAGTGGCG
>VFSW01006990.1_pt1 | contig 16479 bp, 14 predicted proteins | sample 5358111 | NCBI WGS metagenome assembly VFSW01 (sample SAMN11554181, study PRJNA540505) | mine drainage metagenome | isolation source: sediment from site ElyBrook_90M | place: USA: Ely Copper Mine, Vershire, VT | collected 2017 | reverse complement strand
GTTCGTCGATGTGGTGCGCCGCCATCTGCGCATCCCCGGCCATCTCGGCGTCTGATGCCCACTCGATGGTCAATGGGTTTGAGTTCGCACTGTAAGTATTGGGCTTTCCGCACACGCTCCAAGTCCATACCAACTGCGATACCACCAGGGTAAGAGCGCTGGATTCGCGGATTCTCTACGACGATCCTACCCGCCATAGACACGCGCGCATCATAAACGAGGTCCGCGATAATGCAGGGCAAAAAAGAGGTCTGAGCTTCGGGAGAAGAAAGAACATTTCGCACTTATGGCGCGAATGGTGCGGCGTCCAGTCTGTTCTGTCCAAGCACGATTACGGTGCAGTGGTTCTGCGCGCGCGTGATGCCGTTATAGAGCAGGCGGCGCAAATGCTCCGCGCTGCCCGTCGCCGTGTGCGGCCACAGCACGATGACGTTCGGAAACTCGCGGTTCTTGGCGCGCTGAATTGTCATAGCAAGATGACCGCGTTGCTGCCGGAAGCCCAGACGTGAACGGTTGCGCACCGCCTCCCGCACGAACTCGGTGACTTGTGCGGCGGTGAAGTCCGCTTGTCCGTGCGCGCGGCGCAAACGGTCCATGCGGCTGATGGCCTGCGCGATGGGCGCGTGTCCGGCCAGCGGCGCCAGAAGCGCGCGTAGTGCGGCGCAGGACGCCGATTGCGGCAACGTGATACCGGCCAGCAAGGCGTCGGCTTCTTCGTTGTCGTGGCGATCCCATGTAAGCGTATATGGCCCAAAGGTCACGCCGCTGTTCTTATAGGTTTGCTGCTTTGTCTGAACAGTTTGAAGCGCCGCGCGAATGACCTGATGGTTTGCGTCAGGAGTAAGAATAGCCACCGACCCTTGCCGTTGATTCATGTCATTAGCAATCACCCATGCCAGAAGACCGGAATTGTTGTTTTTAATCGACGCTTCTACGAGGCGGAAACCCGTGCCACTCCATGATGTCCCGTTCTGGGCAGTCCGGGCCGTAAGAACTGTTTTCACATCGCGGCCTTCGCGCACGGCGAGCGCGGCGGCCAGCAAGCCCTGTTGGGTGGTGCGCCGAACCTGCGTGAGACGGTGGGTCTGGCCCACGCCTTCAAGCCAGCCCATGAGGGGCGCGGTGTCGCGTCCGTTGTGGAGACACTGGAAAGCGTCCGCCGCCGCCACGATCCGGCAGGAGGGCGCAAGCCCTTGAAGGAGGCGCATCCGGTGCTCGTCGAGGTCTTGCGCTTCATCGACCAGAACCAGCGGAAAGCTCCGCGCCACCCATCGGCGGACAGTCTCTTGTTCCAAGAGCGCAGCCGCCAACGCGCACGGCCCGTCGAACTCATTCAAAGCATCGACCTGCGTCTGCATCGCTGGCGTAATCAGACTCCTGCGCCGCGCGGCCAGCGTCCGGGCGAACACGTCGAAGGTTTGGCACTCAAAACGCCGGCGGAAGGCCGGGTTCTCCCCAAGACGCGCATCCAAACGGCGCCGAGCGCCGTTCATGAAGGTCAGCGCCAAGAGCTTATGCCCTTCGCCAAGCGCGCCATCCTGAACAATCTCCCCCGCACGGCCCACAAGATTGTGGGTCTTGCCAGTGCCCGCCGCGCCCTCGAAGAAATCAAACGTCATGGCGGCGGCGCAAACCGAAAGACGTGCATGGCGGCGGTGGAGTCTGCCGCGACGCGCGCAAAGAGCGGTGTGTTGGCGTTAGCGGGATCGCGTAACACATCGCACAGGGCATTGAGCAACTGCGCGGCGCGCGTCCGGCAAGCCGTGTTCCCCATGAGGGTGACGGTGGCGCTCTCATGGGTCGGCGCGTAGGATTTCTGCGCAAGCAGATAGGCCGTAAGCGCCTGCATGTCCGCGAAAGCCTGACCGAGCGCTGTTCCCAGCGCGTTGCGCATCGCGGCTTCGTCCGCGCTCGCAATCCACGCTACCACATGTTCCATCGCCCAGCCCTGCGGCCAGAACACGACGCTGCGCGGCGGAGGGGCGTGAGTCTTCACCGCATCGAAATAGCCGCGCCCATCATTGTCCCCGTCCACGAGGATACAGGCCCTCGCATGAACGGCGCTGACCAGCGCGAACGTGTCGGCAATCTTGGCGTCGATGGTTGGCACAACGCCAACGAAGGTGGAGAGAAGCGGCGCGCCGCCCCCGGCGTCCTGCCAGCCCTGATGAAGTTCAAGGGCGGCTTGCAGCGCCTCCAGCCATGCCACGTCCGAAACCCCTTCGGGGATCAGGACGAACTCATGCATGAGCGCGCCGACAAGCTTTTGCCGCCAGGCAAAGAGAAGATGCTGCTGGTGATTGGTCGGCTGCGCGGGCACCGGGTCCATGAGTGGCTTGGCGCTTAGCAGGCCGTCGCGTGTCTCGATAAACAGCGTGTCGGGCGCGGGAAACATCGCAGCGACGATGGGCGAATGCGTGGTCACAATTGTCTGGTTGCATAACGCGTTGAGACGGTTGACCAGCCGCTTCTGCTGCGAAGGTTGAATGTGCAGTTCGGGTTCCTCGACAGCCAACACGAAAGACTGACCGGTTTCCGCTCGGGCTTTGCCGAATTGCATGAGCAATAGAAGGCTTTGAAGTGAGACAAGGCCCGTGCCCTGCCGCTGCGAAGGAAGGGTCGGCCCTGTCCCATGCGCGAAATGCGGCATGACGCTTTCCAGCACGGAGTCGCTGTCGGTCGCAGTCAAGCGCAGTTGAAGCCGTGGCGCGCTGGCCATGAGCGTCCGCAGTTCGTCGTTGGCGGCACTGACGATCTCGAAAAGTCCCGGCTGGTCTTCAAGCCGCGCGCCCTCCGGCGGATTCCAGAGTCGCGCCCGTTCGGCGCGGACGGCCTGTGCGGGCATGTCCCCGCGCGTGGCCACCACACGGCGGAACAATTCCGAAGAAAAGGAAATCCAGCGGTCCCACGTGCGCGAGGCCGGAACCAGAAAGAAGCCCAATTCTTGGAGCGCCTTGGTCTGGATCGTTCGCAGGTGCGCGTCTTCTGCGAACGGATCGCCCAGCGTCGCTTCGTCGTCCACGAAAAAGCGGATCGTCTCGGCCTCCAGCTCGTCCAGATCGAAGCGCGCAGCAAAGCCGATCTGCACCGCCAGGTCGGTATGCTTTGCATCCGACGCGGCGTTCAGCGTCTTGGCGTTCGGGTCGTACCATTTCTCGACCCCGCGTTCGGGGCTGAACCAAGAGGAATGGTGCTGCGGGTCGTTAGGCGTGAAGCCCGTCACGGTGGCGATGCAAAGGATGCGCGCGGGTTCATCCGGCGCGCTGCCGTGAAAATCATGTTCGGTCAGGCGGCGTACCAGACGGTCGCGCCCGAACAGCAACGCCAGCGCCTCAACGACGGTGGTTTTGCCGCTGTTGTTCGGCCCCACCAGCACGGAATGACGGCCCAACGTAATATCCGCAGAACGCACGCCCCGGAAGCCGGAAATCATTAGACGTACAACGTGCATCCAGCTTCCTCCTTTTTAAGTTCTATCCCTCCGGCGCACGCTATTCAATGAACGGCGACGACCACTATGCTTGCGCTATTCTGCTATAAAGCTCATTCCCCAGGCCAATTCCCACCTGGTGCCGATTATCAAACATTAACAGGCGCTTATGGCCCCCGTCATCTTTTCGTACTCGCGTCCTCGATAGCCTTCATCAGCGCGGCGTGCTCCCACTTTACGGCCTTGCAGCCGTTCTGCCCGAACGCCGGGGGAACACTGGTCGGGGCCTTGTCTCCCTTGTAGACGCCAATGACGCCCTTGCCGCGCTTGATGCTCTCTTCGATCTCCCAGTTCACCCATTTGCTTGAAGCAGTCTTTTCCGAGAGATACACCACCATTACGGAGCAGCGGTCGATCTTCTCGCGGATTTGACGCTTGATGTAATCGGCGTTGGCGCTGTCGAATGGCTCCTTGACGGAATGGTCGTCGAACTGCAAATCGACCTTGTCATTCTTCGCCTGACCACGAAGCAGGTTCACTTCGTCTAAATCTTCATGGTCGAAGCTGATGAAAACGTGCCTGCTGGCGTCACCTTTTGCCTCAGATAGCTTCTGCTTTGCCCGTTCTTCAAGGCGCCTGATGTCAGAACTAGAAAGACCGCCGCCCGAGCCCCCACCCATTTCATTTCTCCTTGTCGAATTGAAACTCCAAGCAGGCGATGCACCGCCCGCAAGGTTCTGAATTGCCAGTATGGCACGAGTAGGTGCCCGTGATCCCCTTGGCCTGGGCCAGCCTGACCACGTCTGCCTTGCCGAACTCTATCAGTGGCGTGAGCACCTTGATCTGCTGCCCCATTGCTGCGGAAATTGTAATTTCGGCCTGAGCCACAAACTGCCGTTTCTGGTCGGGGAACAGACTGAATTCCTCTGCCAGCAGGCCGATAGTCACCGATGATGCGCCTTGCTGATACGCATACGCGCTGCCCATCAGCAAGAACATCAGGTTCCGGCCGGGCGTGAACGCATCGGCTTTAACGTCGAGTTCTTGACGGGTCAGGCCAGATGCGATGACGCGGCCGAAACCGGATAAATCCATCCTTATCGGCGCCGGAAGACCCAAGGCATCGTGGACGAGCTTGCAGGTTTCCCATTCCCTGCTGGCCGCCCGTTGACCATAGTCAACGAACAGCGGAAAATGCTCTATACCTTCCTCCTTCGCCATCACGCCGACGAGCGTCGAATCAAGGCCACCGGAAACCAGGTTTACGAGGCTCATAGGAAAGCTTCCTTCTTGGCTACGCGCATCGTCAGCCAAGTTGCCAAATCGACGCAGCCCATCGAATGGCCGAATTCAGCAGAAATCTCCCGAAAAGTGTTCTCGATTTCCTCATAGAGCGAGAGGCGGCCCAACTTGCTGGGCGACAGCGACAGGCCGCGCGCCAGTTGCAGATAGTCCAACACATGGACATCCAGAACGGCGAGGTCGGCGCAGTAACCAACACGGCGCAGAAAGAGGCTGGCCTGCTTGGGACCAAAGCCCCAAACATGCTGCATCAGGGTTTCGCGGGCTTCCCTCGCATTCCGGGCATCGAACAAAAATCCACGGATCGATCGGGATTGCCCATAAATTTCAACGATGGTCCTGGCCAGCAAGGACGCCAGCCGATTCTTGAAGCGTGGTCGAACCCATCGTTGCGCCCCGTTACACGCGGGAATAGGCAGCGGATCGGATAGGGCCGCAATAACCTTTCGTTCAATAACCTGGACGCTTCGTCCGCACGGCGCAGGCTGGAGCAACTTCTTCTCACGCAGCCGATCCGCCGTTGCCACCGCCATCTCGAACAGCATCTGACTGCCGAAAATGCAGATCGCCGCTTCGTACAGAAATTCTTCTTCGGCCATCTGTTGCCAGTTCTGGACTGCCGACGCTTGCGTCTCGACCTCAAGACACATCGCGCGAATGGTCTGATTGATGATGTCCACGGTCATGGCTGACCCCAGCCGGCGACATCGGTAACGTGGCGATGGGCGCGGGAAGGCAGATTGGACCGGCAGAATTCAGGCAAGCGATCGTGGCTCAACGCATCGCGCAGTCTTCGCATCCAATCGGAGAAGAACTCAAGATTGTGGGCCAACGTGCGCGCTTGAAACGACAGCTTGTCGTCATCGCCCCATGCGGTCTGACCGGCAAAGAAGTCGGCCTGCGAAAGATGATAAAGCAGGCCGGATTCATGATCGACAACGGTCTGGCACCATTCCAGCCCGTCGAAGCTGTCAGCGCCCATTGCCGAGTACAGGGCGATGGAGATGGGGTTGCCGGTGCCCAGCAGGTGCAAAACGACATAGTGCCCGAGTTCGTTCAAGGCCGTCCGAATGGCCTTAACGGCACGGGCACGCTCCAGAACGCCATCGCCCAACCGGCGTTCTGGAACCGCCAGCATCGTGACGCCAGTCTTGGCGGCGACAGCCGCACACAGCGCGGGCAATTCAATGCCCGGGGCGTGGACGATGGGAATGATTTGGCAGCTACCCGCAGCGGCTTGATCCGCTTGCCAGCGTTCGGCGACCAAGGCAACGTGATCGTCCGCGTTGGCTGGTGGCTGTTGCTCGTCGAAGCCGAAGGCCAGATCGCAAGGGAAGTCGGCCAGAACCTTGTGAAAATCTGTTTGCTTCCAGTCTGCCTGCGCGTCCTTCCAGAAACTTTCATAGTTGCCGGAATCCATCAACGTGATGATGCCCGCCTGACGAGAAGAAGTCAGTGCCTGCTGGGCCGACTGCGGGTGATCAACGCCCGCGAGATCGAAGGCCGACACCAGAAACTGGCCGTTCAGCCCGCCCAGAGACGACAGAAACTGCAAATAATCCGGCGGACGAAGCGCCGTCTTCACCGAAGAAATGGATGGAAAGTACACGGGCAATGACAACGACCGTGCTCCGATGGCCAGCTCCGCGGGGCGCACGACAGGCATCACGCGCCCTCCGATTTCTGTACCGTGGCGGCGCGGCGGGTTTCATTGAACCAGTTGGCGTGTTCGGTCGAGACGTGCTCTTCGACCCTTTCAGCCAGTGCAACCAGCCGCTCAGGTTCGGTCAAGCCCTTGTAGGGGCCTGCTGCGGAAAGGAACAGGTATTTCTCGTGCTTGAGACGCTCTGCTGTTGCCCGGTACATTACCCACAGAGTTGAGTATTGATTCATCTGCTGCACGGCCTCCATCACAGCGATCAGTGCGCCCGCGATTGATGCCGTCCATTTTGCGCACTCCGCTGGCAGCAGGCTGGTGGCTGGAATCAAGACCGCCAGTGCAATCTGTGTGAACTTCAAACCCTTGAACCAACGCTGGCAGTATCGGCTCTTGCCGTCGTACCAGTTCAACTGGTCGATGAGCCGGAACCATGCCGGGTGCGCCTCGACTGACTCAGGAACCGGCGGCTCGGGATTCGTATTTTTCTTGTCGTTGGCCATGTCGTCACAACTCCCCCTTGAACGCCTTGTCGAGTATCGCGGGAAGCATGGCGTCCAGCTCGGCGGCAGTTTCGGCTTGGAGCGCCTTCACCGAGTCGAGCTTGGATTGAAGTGCGTCGAGTTCGGCGACAACTCGATCCTGTACCTCGAAATTGGGCAGCACAAACGGGAAGCGGCGAAGGACACCGATATTCAGGTGTGGCGACGCAGACCCCTTTGAAAGCGGCTGAATGTGATCTTCCTGAATGGTCGGCGACAGAAGTTGGTAGAGAAAGAATTTCGGTAGAATCTTGTCCTGATCCGGCCTGAGCATCATCACTCTCTGTCCGAGGCTGAACCGATGCTCTGACAACACGAGTGCGCATTTTCCCGTGCCGCCGCCTTCGCGAACGAGCACGATGTCGTCTGCTTGGAGTTCGCCGCGAACGGTGCGCCGTCGATACTCGGCTTCATCGGTACGGCGCGCATTGGCTAAGTCCAGAACACCGAATCCAACATCCGAGGAGCGAATGCAGGGCACGGCGCCGCCCTCAGCGTAGATCGGATTACTGTGCAAATTGTCAATGATTGCGCTACACACCATTTCAAGTGGCACAGTGGCAGCGCGCAGTGATTCAAATACTCTGCGGGATTGAGTGGAACGCAAGGCAGCAAGCTCGTCCAACGTCAACGAGCGCAACCCTCGCGCCTCCGCAACCTTAGCGGCTAGTTCCTCGATGCACGCGACGATGCGGCGTTGCTCGTCGAGCGGCGGAAGCGCAATCGTTAGAGCCTTAAAGCGATCTTCCGAGAGTCTGACGCGGTTCGTCGTGCCTTCGCTCGCGCGTTTGCACAATTCAATGAACGATCGGGTTTTTGACATCCAGCCAAGGAAAGCGGCATCTAGCCGGTCTTCGGCTACGTCGAATAGTGGAAAATCATTGGTGACGACGGCCCCGTTCAATTCATCAGGGACGAGTCCGCTTGCGCCGTTGCGCGCATCAATGCGCGAAATAATGAATTGCCCCGACTTGGCCTTGTAGCGCCGATCAGCGGCAATCTCGATGCCTTTAACTTGGCGCCGTTCAACGACGCCCTTGCCGTTCATGCGGACCGTTACTTCTTTATAGGTCGTCTCGGAATCGAGTGGGATCGTGCGCTCAGAACGGCGGAGCACATCTCCAAGAGGGATCGTCGGCCAAGTCGCATTCATGCGCTCACCCCTAAAGCCCCTTTGATCTCCCGCATCAGCTCAGCGATACGCAACTCCTTCTTCAAAATATCGTCGGCAAGCTGATCTGGCGGCAGATGCTCGAAATCCACCTTGGCGCGCGGGTTCTTGCGGTCGAGGTTGCAGTTGGCGTTGAGCAGTTCCTTGACCGAGATTTTCCAAGCCTGATCGTTCTCCTCGCGCTTTGCCCACCACGCCATGCAGCCCTTGAACTCGTCGAACGGCATGGGCTGGGTCTTGGTGTAATTCTTGCGGCCCTCGGGCAAGGGTTGTTCATAATACCAGACCTCTTTCGTCGGCCCAGAGCGGTCGAAAAACAGGATGTTCGTCGGGATGTTGGTGTAGGGCGCGAACACGCCATTGGGCAGCCGCACGATGGTATGAAGATTGAACTCCTTGAGAAGCTCCTCCTTGATGCGGGCGCACACGCCATCGCCGAACAGCGTACCGTTCGGCACGACGACCGCCGCGCGCGCCGGGCGACCAGCGGGAGTCGGCTGGCGCTTGAGTTTGCGCATGATGAGTTGCAGGAACAGCAGCGCGGTTTCTGCGGTCTGGCGATCTTCAGGGAAGTTGCCCTGAATGCCTTTTTCTTCCTCGCCCCCGAAGGGCGGGTTGGTAAGGATTACGTCGACGCGCTCTTTCTCGCCGATCTCGGAGAGTTTGAAGCGCAGGGCATTGCCAGGGTCGATCTGCGGCGCGTCCAGCCCATGCAGCAGAAGATTCATCTGGCAAAGCAGATAAGGCAGGGATTTGGGTTCGCAGCCGGTGATGGTGTCGTTTTGCAGACGCTTGCGATCCGCGACGGTCTTCACCTGTTTTTCAAGGTGGTTGTAAGCTTCCACCAGAAACCCGCCTGTGCCGCTGGCCGGGTCGAGGACGGTTTCGCCAAGGCGCGGATCGGTGACTTCCACCATGAAGCGCACGACCGCGCGCGGCGTGTAGAACTCGCCGGAATCGCCTGCGGCGTCGCGCATTTCGCGGAGCATGGATTCATAGAGCGCGCCGAGGGTGTGAAGCTCGTCGGACGAGGTGAAATGAATCCCGCCGACCTTGTTGATGATGTCGCGGAGCAGATAACCGCTCTTCATGCGATTATCGACGCCCTTGAAAACCGTGGCGATCACGTCGCGGCGGTTGTCGCCATTGGAGCTTGAGAGCGAGCGCAGATAAGCGAACAGGCCGGGGCCTTTTTTGCCATCCTCACGCACGGCTTCGTCGGAATTGATGAAGGAAAGCAGTTCATCGCCCGTGATCCCCTCCGGATCGGCAGCCCAATCGCGCCAGCGATATGGGGCTTCGATGGCGGCTTTGAATTTCTTGCCAGAAAGGACAGCTTCTTCCTCGCGTTGCTGCTCAAGGTCGTCGAGGAATTTCTGGAACATGATCCACGTCAGAAGCGGCAGGCGGTCGAGATCGCCGTTCAGCCCCTTGTCCTTGCGCATGATGTCGCGCGCGGACTTGAGAAGACTCCCCAGCATTTGGGGGGTCGTCATCGGTGCGGCGTCTGCGCCGTTCTTCCTTTTAATTCGTGCCATAGAGCAATCCTTGCAGGTCGTTTACGGCCCCACGAAGCTCATCGGGGCCGCCGAACAGCTTGATGATTTCGGCGGGCTGGCCATGAGTTGAGATGGGCGGAACTTTCAGCACGTCCGGTAGGACAAACTGCGCGTCACCATGTTCCGCATATTTTTCCAGAAGCTCGTCCAGTACCTGACGCGCTTCGGGGGAGAATTTCTCAAAATAATCCTTGCGCTCGGACTTGAGGCGCTGCGCCCGCTCGCGCCGGGTGCGAAGCGGCGCATTGAAGGCCAGATGGCACAGCAGGTCGAAAGGGTCCGCGTCGGTCTGGCCCGTCTGTTCGGCCAGCACATCAAAGTCGATGCCGCGCTCGCCCAGTGCGGCGATAATCTCGTTGCGCTGGTCTGCATCCGCCCAGCGCTTGCGAAGATCGGCAGAGGTCGGCGCAAGCGAACGAACGCTTTCGGCGGCGTAGTCGGCGTATTTGACGACGCGAAGCTGCTTGCCGTTTGGATCAAGCTCGTGGACCAGGTGGGCCACGATTTCGACCTGGCCGCCGTCGAAGTAGAATTTGCGTCGCTCGCCGGCCGGCGGCTCGATCACGCCGGGTTCGCCTTCCTGCGGCGCGGCGGGCTCCGGCTCCTGCCCTTCGGGAATCGTTTCCGTCGTCGAGGTGGTTTCCCCGGCGGCATTCACTTCCTCTTCCGTGATCCGGGCCGGATCGCCGTCGAAATCCGGGTCGGCGAACATGCGAGTTGCCGCGCCGGTGTAGTCGAGGATGTTGAACCAGAGCTTGCCATAGTCGTCGCGCAGGCGCGTTCCGCGTCCGATGATCTGTTTGAACTCGCTCATGGACCCGACAACGCGCGCCAGAACGACGTTCTTGCAGGTCGGCGCATCAACGCCGGTGGTCAGCAATTGCGACGATGTGAGGATAACCGGCGTTTTGGTTTCGACGTCCTGGAACTTTGACAGATGACCGCGCCCGATTGCACCTTCGTCGGCGGTGACGCGCGCCACATAGTCGGGATATTGCGCCACAAGGTCGGCATTGAGGTTGACCAGAGCCTGCCGCATTTCCGAGGCGTGTTCCTGATCGACGCAAAACACGATGGTCTTGGCGAAACGGTCGGTCTTCTTAAGGAAATCGGTCAGGTGCCGGGCGATGGCCTGCGTGCGGGCGCGGAGCGCGATGATCCGCTCGAAGTCCTTGGTCTGGTATTCGTCATCGGGGATCGCGCGGCCAAAGCGATCAACCTCGTCCTTGCTCGGCCGCCATCCGGCGGCGTCCCATTGGGTGACGACGCGATGCACGCGGTAGGGTGCGAGGAAGCCGTCGTCGATGCCCTGGCGCAGACTGTATTCGTAGATCGGGTTGCCGAAATAGAGGTAGGTGTCGCGGTTATCCTCGCGTAGCGGCGTCGCCGTCATGCCAAGCTGGTAGGCGGGCTTGAAATGCTCAAGGATGACACGCCATGAACTGTCGTCCCGCGCGCTCCCCCGGTGGCACTCATCGACGATAATGAGGTCGAAGAAATCCGGCGGATAGTCGCGGAAAAGCCCCGCGCGGCGCTCGTCTTCGGCAAGCGCCTGATATATGGCGAAATACATTTCCCGGCTTTTGATAATCTCGCCGGATTCGATCTTATGGCGCGCGTCCCCAAAGGGCGTGAAGGTTTTGTCCTTTGGGTCGTCAATGAGAATGTTGCGATCCGCGAGGAACAGGATGCGCGGCTTGCGATACTCCCCGGTCCTGTTCCAGCGGCTCGACCAGAGTTTCCAACAAATCTGGAAGGCCACGATGGTCTTGCCCGTTCCCGTCGCCATGGTGAGAAGCAGACGCTTCTTTCGAGCGAGGATGGATTCGATCGTGCGGTTGATGGCGATCTGCTGATAATACCGGGGCGGCTTGCCGCCTACCGTATTGTAGGGAGCGATTAGGTGCTCCACGCGCTCGGGCGTGTCGATCCCGCTGCCCGCCTGATAACGCCGCCAAAGGTCGTTGGGCGTGGGGAAGCCGGCAACGCGCGTTTCCGTCCCCTTGAAATAGTCGATCTCGATAATCTCGGTGCCGTTGGTGGCGTAGGCGTATTTGAGGCTGAGGATTTCCGCATAGTCGCGGGCCTGTTGAACGGCATCGGTCGCGGACTTGTAGCTGGCCTTGGCCTCGACCGCGGCAAGCGGAAAGTCCCGCGTAAAGCGCAACAGGTAATCAACCCGCTTGGGCGGCTTGCGTACAAAGCCCTTGCCAACCGGGATGACGCGGCCATCCGTGATCGTGCGCTGTTCGGCGATGGAATGAGGGTCGTTGTCCCAACCGGCGGATTGCAGCTTCGGCACGACGAATTTTCGGCAGGTGTCGGCTTCGTTCGTCATGCGCCCCCGCTGCCCCCCTGCTGTTCCTCAACCTTACGCTTTATCCAGTTTGCGATTTCCTGCCGCTGGAACCGCCACGATCCGCCGACCTTGAACCCAGGAATCTTGCCTGCCGAGGCGAGCTTGTAGGCGGTCTTCTCATTGATCTTGAGAAGTTCCGCCACCTCCCGGATCGTCAGGATTTCGTCGGCCATGCGTCCGCCGTGACTCGTGGTTGGGGAAGTATATAGAAGATCGGAGAAAATTAGGGAAGATAGCGGTAGCTGCCCATCCCGAGGGCGAGCAACGGCGGCGGGGCTGGAGTCGCCTCGGCATCATATTGAAAATTCCGCTCTGAAAGCGGATTTTCCAGGACGATCCGGTGTGGTCGATCTTCTCATTGATCTTGATGGCGGTTTATAAATTTCATGAAACACGAAGCATAACTTAGCGAATTTCAAGAAATCTGAACTCGACATCGGTTTGGAAATCCGCCAGAATGCTAAGCATGGATATGCGTTCTGGCGGCAAGCTAAACCGGCTCCAGCAGGAACTCCCCGAGGGACTCCTGGCCGATGCCGCCTGGATGGAGGCCCACGGCTACTCGTCGGCACTGCGCAGCCAGTATGTTCGCGCGGGCTGGCTCGATAGCCCGGCCCGGCGCGTCTATCGCCGCTCGCGCACGCCGCTCACCTGGCAGCAGGTGGCCGTTTCTCTCCAGACGGTGCTGGACCTTCCGCTGACCGTCGGCGGGCGCACCGCGCTCGAACAGCAAGGTTACGCCCATTACCTTTCGACAGCCATGCGCGAGGTTCACCTTTACGGGCCGACGCACCCGCCGACCTGGCTGGCGAGCCTGCCGCTCGACGTGACCTTTCATTGGCACAACAGCCTGCGGCTGTTTCCCGGCGATGCCGCCGCGCCGCCCGAGCCAAGCCCCGTCATGGTCAGCGCCGGCGGCCTGACCTTGCCCATCCGCTATTCCAGCAAGGAGCGCGCCGTTCTCGAATTGCTCGACGAGCTGCCCGAGCATGAAAGCTTCCATCAGGCTGATGCCTTGATGGAGGGGATGAGCGATCTGAGCCCGCGCCGCCTGCAAACGCTGCTGGAGGCTTGCGCCAGCGTGAAGGTGAAGCGGCTCTTTCTCTTCTTCGCCGACCGCCACCGCCATGCGTGGCGATCCCGGCTCGATATGTCCCGCGTCGATCTGGGTTCGGGCAAGCGCGTCCTCGTCAAAGGCGGCAAGCTCGATCCGCACTACAACATCACCGTGCCGTCCGACCTTGGAGGCCCGTGAATTTCATGGCCTTCCTGGACACATACCGGCAGCAAGTCGCCCTGCTCATTCGCGTCCTTCCTTTCGTCGCGGAGGAGCGGGCTTTCGCGCTCAAAGGCGGCACCGCGATCAACCTGTTCGTGCGCGACATGCCGCGCCTCTCCGTGGACATCGACCTGACCTATCTGCCGGTCGAAGATCGGGCCACATCGCTCGCGGCAATCAACGCCGCCATGCTGCGGATCAAGGAACGGATCGAGCGGGGCATCCCCGCCGTGAGAGTCAATGCTTCGCGTTCCGCCGATGAGAATATCGTCACCAAGCTGATCGTTCGGGCGAGCGGCGTGCAGATCAAGATCGAGGTGACGCCAGTGCTCCGCGGTGCGGTCTATGATCCCGTCGTAATGAGCGTGGTTCCCGTCGTCGAAGAGGCCTTCGGCTTCGCCGAAATGCAGGTCGTGTCATTCGCCGACCTTTACGCGGGCAAGATCGTGGCAGCCTTCGACCGCCAGCACCCGCGCGACCTCTTCGACGTGCGCGGCCTGCTGGCGAACGAGGGTGTCGGCGATGAGTTGCGCCGCGCCTTTCTGGTCTACGTCATCAGTCACAACCGTCCGATGGCCGAAGTTCTCGCCCCGACCCGCAAGCCGCTGGGCGAGGAGTTCGCGCGGGGCTTCGCCGGCATGACTCAGAAGCCTGTCGCGCTCGCGGACCTTGATGCCGCGCGGGAGGCGATCATCGCCGCGATGGTGGCCGACATGCCGGAAGATCACCGGCGCTTCCTTGCCGGCTTCAAACGCGGCGAACCGGATTGGGCACTTCTCGGGATACCGGAGGCCCAGCATTTGCCCGCTGTCATGTGGAAGCAGCGCAACCTCGCCAAGCTGCCCGATGCAAGACGGGGCGAACTGGTCGATGCGTTGGCGCGCGTTCTCTTTCCCTGACCGCAACGCCATCGAAGGAGCGTGTCCTTTGGGGGTGCTGATGCTCAGTTATCCTCGAACGCCTGCTTTCCCTTCGCCGCCCACAGCGCCAACGCCTTGTCGCGCTCATCGCTTTGGAGCTTGTCGGCCATCCAGAGCAGCGCGCCGTAGATCATGGCGCGATCATCGCCGGTCAGGTCCACGATTCCGGCCTTGACGACAAGGCCGCCGAGTTCGATCAGATGCCGCGTGCGCTTGCGGCGCTCGACCTGCCATGTGCGCATGTCATGTCGCGCCCGCGCCGCCTGATGCCGGTTGCGTGCCGCCCGGTTGCGATTGATCGCCGCCAGTGTCGCGATCAGACGTTGATGCAGATCGCCGCGACCGGCTCTGAAAGAACGCGGCCCCGCGCTTCGCCCATGCCTCCCTCTTTCCGGCGTCCTTAGTTTCGGCTAGCACGATCAGCGCGCCCGCCAGTTCGTCGGCGGTCAGCGCGTCGGCTCCTGTCGAGATGACCAGCTCGCCGAGTTGCTGCACCTTGCGGGCTTTCAAGTCCCGCGCCTTGTCTTCCAGCGACTTCAGTTCCGCATCGAAGTCCCGTGGCTTGCGCATCGTCGTCTCCATAAGCTGTCGATGGAGCGATGATAGTTGAGCGCCTGCCGCAATGCTGTAAGGTTGCCGGGACGGGCTGAAACGGCGCGAGCAGTCCCGAGAAATTAGTTTCGAGGGCGCGCTTATACGTCGTTCCGACGTGCGCTTCGCCGTGGTGATGTTCGGATCGCAATGGCGATCTATCATCTTCACGTCAAGGTCATCGGCCGCAAGGCCGGGAGCAGCGCGGTGGCCTCCGCCGCCTACCGCTCGGCCTCGCGATTGCGCGACGACCGGCTTGAGCGCAGCCACGACTTCTCCAACAAGCGTGGCGTCGTCCACTCCGAGGTGGTGCTGCCGGAGGATGCACCCGAAAAATGGAGCGACCGCGAACGGCTCTGGAACGATGTCGAGGCCTTCGAGGTCAGGAAGGACGCCCAGCTCGCCCGCGAGATCGAGTTCGCCCTGCCGCGCGAGATGACGCAAGCCCAGGGCATCGAACTCGCTCGCGACTTCGTGCAATCCGAATTTGTCGATCAGGGCATGATCGCCGACCTCAACGTGCATTGGGACATGGCCGAGGACGGGACGCCCAAGCCCCACGCCCATGTCATGCTGACCATGCGATCCGTGGACGAGAACGGCTTCGGCCCGAAAGTGCGGGACTGGAACCGCACCGAGATGGTCGAGCGTTGGCGGGAACGCTGGGCGGAGCTGGCCAACGAACGCCTGGCCGAACTCGACATTGACGCGCGCATCGACCATCGCAGCCTGGAGGCGCAGGGCATCGCGCTGGAGCCGCAAAGCCAGATCGGTGCGCCCGCGCAGCGTATCGAGGGCAAAGGGATCGAGGCCGCCGACCGTGCGGAAATGCACCGCGAGATCGCCCGCAACAACGGCGCGCGCATCATCGCTGATCCCTCCATCGCGCTGCACGCCATCACACACCAGCAATCCACCTTCACGCGGCGCGACATGGCGATGTTCGTGCATCGGCACAGCGACGGGATCGACCAGTTCAATGAGGTCATGGGCGCGATGCGTGGCGCTCCCGATCTGGTCGAACTTGGCAGGGACGGACGGGGCGAGGACCGCTTCACCACCCGCGAGATGGTCGAGACCGAACAGCGCCTGCACCGCGCAGCCGAACTGATGGCCGAGAAGAAACGCCATGAGGTCGGCGACGGGGACCGCGACGCAGCACTGGCGCGTGCGGAAGCGCGTGGTCTTGTCCTTTCGGGAGAGCAGGCCGAGGCGCTTACGCATGTCACGGATGGGCGCGATCTGGGCGTCGTCGTCGGCTACGCCGGAACGGGAAAGAGCGCGATGCTGGGCGTGGCGCGCGAAGCCTGGGAAGCGGCAGGCTATGAGGTCCGGGGCGTGGCGCTGTCCGGCATCGCCGCCGAGAATCTGGAAAGCGGATCGGGCATCGCGTCGCGCACCATCGCCAGCATGGAACATGGTTGGGGACAGGGCCGCGACGCACTCACGTCCCGCGATGTGCTTGTGATCGACGAGGCCGGCATGGTCGGCACGCGCCAGTTGGAGCGCGTGCTGTCACATGCCGCCGACGCGGGCGCCAAAGTGGTCTTGGTCGGCGATCCGCAACAGTTGCAATCCATCGAGGCGGGCGCGGCCTTCCGCTCGATCTTCGAGCGCCACGGCGGCGCGGAGATCGGCGAGGTGCGCCGCCAGCGGGAGGACTGGCAGC
>VFSW01006989.1_pt1 | contig 16481 bp, 16 predicted proteins | sample 5358111 | NCBI WGS metagenome assembly VFSW01 (sample SAMN11554181, study PRJNA540505) | mine drainage metagenome | isolation source: sediment from site ElyBrook_90M | place: USA: Ely Copper Mine, Vershire, VT | collected 2017 | reverse complement strand
TGATACGCACGGGCCGGGTCAGCACTTTTAAAGATGTAATTGTGGGACACCAGAATATCCGCTCCGGCCCGGCGCGCAAGCTTCGCCGTTTCCGGATTTATGCCGCCATCCACTTCAATTATAGCATTAGGCATGCGCTTCCGGACCCAGGAAATCTTTTGGAGAACAAGCGGCAGGAATTTCTGCCCGGAGATTCCCGGGTGCACGGCGAGAATCTGAAACTGCAGAGTGTGCGGCAGATAGGGCGTGAGGCGCTCCGGCGGCGTCTCCGGGTTCAAGGCCAGCATCAAACTCCGCCCCTTGCTCCGGATTTTCCTTTGTAAGAATTCGAAGACCTCCGGCGTCACGGTTTCCACATGCACGATAAACCTCTGCACGTAGGCGCCATCCCAGGCCGCCGCCAGGGCCAGGGGGTCCTCTACCATGCAATGCACCTCGGTTTTGACGTGCGGATGGGTCGGCCAGCGCGACGGTTCGTTCCAGGACTTATTGAAAGTAAAAGCGCCGTCGGCGATGTCCAGGTGCACCCACCGCGTGAAGCGCCGCGCTGTTTCCAGCTGCTGCTCCACTGCGTCAAAGTCCTTAGGCGGACAATTGATGGACGGAATTACTTCGGACATAATTTCAAATTTCTAATTCCCAATTGAAAGCCGGGGTTGCGCGACCTTGCAAATTCATTGCAAATTTACCGATTTCTTTCTTCTATGGCCTTTATTTTCTGCAAGCGGCGGACGAAACGCTCTTCGCCGGCGAAAGGCGTTTGGATAAATACCTGCACCAGTTTGCCGGCTTCTTCCGGATTTTCAAAATCCGCGGCCAGCGCCAGAATATTCGCGTCGTCGTCGTGCCGGGCGTCAAACACCTGGTCGGGATTCAAGCCCAGCACGGAGCGGATGCCCTTGAACTTGTTGGCCACGATGTCCACGCCCGCGCCGGAAGCGCAAAAAACTATGCCCCGCGCGGTTTCCGCCTCCGCGGCGACTTTTTCCGCCACCGCGGCGGCGATATCCGGATAGTCGTCCCCCGGCTGCGGCGCGGGACTTAAATCCGCGATTTCATAGCCCTGGTTTTTGATAAATTCCGCCACGCGGTTTTTAAGCTCCGCGCCGCGGTGGTCTGCGCCGAGATAAATGACCATGCATTGATTATAGTATTTAATCAATGCATGGTCATCCCCGCGCGCTTTTTAATAAATTCCGCTTGAGGTAACGGTAAAGGACATGCTGTTTGAGGAGCCGTTCGCGTTTTCCACATGCACGGCGTAAGTTCCCGGCGGCGTTTGCAGGAAATACATCGGGCAGGCCTGATTCGGCTGACAATTCGCCCCCATGCCGGACGGCACGGCAAAAGTGAGCGTGCTGCCGTCGCCGGAATCCGCCGTGGCGGCCAGATACCGGCCGAATATCACCCGGTTGCCGCTGGAAGTAAATCCGGAGCCGTTAATCGTAACTATAGCGCCCACCGCGCCGCTCTGCGGCTGGATGGAATTTATCTGCAGGGCCTGGCCGGTTGCGGAAGTCAGGGTAAAAGGAATCTGGTTGGATGTTCCGTTCGCGTTTTCCACCGAAACATTATAGACGCCCGGCTGGAGCTGGTAGTCCGGAATCATGCAGCGCGGCGCGGCGTATTCACAGGCATGGCTGGAGTAAGACGGGACGGTGAAAGTCAGCACGTATCCGCCGGGGCCGTCGGAGGCGATGGCCGCGGAAATATTCGGCAGGTAGGCGGAGCTTCCGAAATGCACGATGTTGCCGGCAGGCGTAAAGTTCTGTCCGGACAAGGTGACCTGCGTGCCCGCCGGTCCCTGCTGCGGCGTCATGGAAGTGATCTGCACCGCGCCGGAAGGAGCCGGATTGGTTCCATTCACGATAACGCTCAAGGAGGTCTGGGCGCTGCCGCCGTTCTGGTCGGTCACCGTGAAGGTCGGGCGGTAAGTGCCGGGGGTGTAATAGACGTGGGTGAAGGTCGCGGATTGCTGGACCGGCGCGGGCAGAGCGAAGCCGGAATTGGCGTAGGGGTTGAAAATGTTTTCGTCGCCCCACACAACCTTGTAGTTAAGAACGCCGCCATTCGGGTCAACGGCATTCACTGTCCAGGTTCCTGTCTGCCCGGCTGCAAGCGTGGTCGGACCGGAGACTGCGGAAATAACCGGACCGGGGCCGGGAACGGGCGGCGGCAGAATCGGAACTCCCCCGTTTTGGTTCAAATCGCGGAGTATGAGCGCGTCAAAACTGCCGTTCCCGTAGCGGCCGTAGACATTAATGAGGTCGCCGGACTGAATCGCGGCAAGCGGCAAAGGATTGCGGAAGACATCCCAAACGCGGGTCGCGGCGCTGACGCGGATGGTGTAAAGAATGCCGAGGCCCGGCGAGACGGCGCTCGCGGCCGGACAGGGAATCCGGTAACCGCAGGGATTCTGCGGAGTTGCGGTCAAAGCGGCCGGCGGCGCCGAAGAGTCCGGCGGCTGAACGACCCGCAGACGGTTCGCCTGCCGGTAATATCCGTAGAAAGAAGCGGGCTTGTCCAAGTCGCGCACGATAAGGGCCTGTACGCCGCCCGTAACGGAATCCAAAAAGCCGTATACGTTGATCCGGTCGCCGGCAGCGAAATCGGCTAGCGCCGCGCGCGCGCGGGTCCGGAAAAGCAAAATGGTGTCCGCTTGCAGAGCTATCTGGTAGGCCGTCTGCGGCGGCTCGGGGCAGATCATCGGCATGCCCCGCAAACTTTGCGGCGAGTTGAAACTAAGGCATCCGCCGGAAGGGCCGGAGGCGGAAATTACGCCGGCGGAGGCATCCACGCTCTGGACGGTCAGATTGTTGAGCTGGATAATGGCATCCGTATTGCCGGCCGGCGGCGGCACGGTTTGCGCGGAAACGTTCCCGGATATGGCTGGCAGGAGTACGGCAACGGCGAATATCAAACCGGCGGCGGACAGAGATTTGCTCATGTTTTTTCTGACGTAAAAGGCCATGTTCGATTACATGGCCCTCGGAGCATACTCCCTGGAGATTAATAAGATATTAACGAAAATCAGAACTGCTGGCCGCTGCACATCTGGAGGTCCGGCGCCAGGGCGCAAATTTGCTTGGTCAGTTCCTGAATCTGGTCGCAGGCCGGCCCGTATTTGTCCACGCAATCGTTGCCGGTCGGCGGCCGCGTAACCGGAGTAGTTCCGCCGCCGGGAGAAACTCCTCCGCCGGGATTCGCTCCGCCGCTCGCCGGCAGGTTTAACTTGTAGAGGAAAGATATGTTTGCGTCATTCACGTTCGTAATGGCGACAACCATATAGCCGTCTTTGGAGATGGCTATATTCAGCATGGGAAACATATTTTCCTTGAAGGGAATTTGGACGCTGTCCAGTTTTTGGCCGTCCTTCCAGACATCTACGCCAAAGGGCGAAGGACTGCTGCTTTGGGTTACAACGTAATTGCCCCAGACCGCGAACTGGCTGGCTACGGAAGCCGTAGAGGTCGGCGCGGGGAGCGTCTTGTCCAAAACCACGCTGCCGTCCGAAGCGAGTCTAAACACTTTTATTTGGCTGCCGGCTTGAGTTGCACCGACCGGACCGATTGGAGACCTTTCCCAAACCGCCAGCTTGGGCGGAAAACCTCCGGACCAATCCCAGGCAGAGGTGAAACTGGTGTAACCGTTGTCTAAAACATTCGTCCCCGTATCCGTCAGGCTGCTGCCGTCGCTCGCCACGGAGTAAACTTCGCCGTTATTGTTGCCGTTCGCGTTTATAAGATTATTCCCGAACGCCAGGCCCTGGGCGCTCGTGTCCGCACTGCCCAAATCGGTCCATCTGGGCAAAGAAAACGCTTCTTTGTCGCTCTGGCTTACGACCAGGCTCTTGAATACCGTGAAATTGACGTTCAGGTCGTTCCCGGTGTCGCCCTGCGCCGGAGACTTGCCGGCCACAATCGGAAAACCGTCTCCGCCCTGCTTGTAAAATACCGCGCGGTTGGCGCCCGGACCATATTTTTGGCAATAACCAGTGGAGCTGCCTCCGGACTCACAGCTTGTCGCGGAGGAATTCCCCAAAACGAATCCACCGCTGCCCCACTCCAGGGCAAATCCGCCGCCGTGGCGGTGCCCGTGCTGGTAAATACCGCCCACATTGCCGGCGTCTCCGGCCGCATCTCTTTCCACGGTCTTGGAGCCGTTCTCCGACACGATCCACAATCCGCCGCCCGGATTGGCAGCCGTGACGTTAAGCGGCAGTCCGGCAAAACTTCCGCCATATTCCCCCACAAATACGAACTTGTCGCCGTTTCTGCCCCAGGTATCCACGCTCTGCAGCTGCTGCGCCCCGTCCACCGGCCCCCAGTTATAGAATAAAGTTTTCACGTACTGGATTTTACTGTTCGTGCTGGAAGCGGCTGCGGGCATGGGCGGATTGACGTAAGGCGCGGGCTGCGCGACATAGGGCGTAACCTGGATGGTATAACTCTGTGTTTGGCTGCCGCACTTTGCAGAACTGGCTGTCAAAGTAACGTTATATGTGCCAACCGTGGTAGGCGCGCCGGCAAGGTGATAGCGGGTCAGGGGCGGGTAGCCCACAGTCCGGTCTTTGGCGATGTAGCCCGCGATATCTATGCCGTCGTTCGCCATATTGGTCGCGGGATAGGTGACGGTTTCCGATCCCAGAGTAAGACCGGGCGGCAAGCCGGAGGCGGTCATGCTTACATTGTCACTCTGAAGATATTCCTCAATGCCGCCGGTAAAGTAACCCCAATCATAACCGCCGATATTGCTCAAGATATTGCCGGCGGAAAAAGACAGTCTGGTAGATGCGGAATAACCGGTGGCGCGCGGGAAAAGGTTGCAGCTGCCGGTGGAGGGGTTGGTCGGAGAATTGACCGTTACGGTCTGCTGGCCGCTCGTGCAGGTACTGCCGTCGTTTGTGACGCCGACGACGTTGCAGGTAATACTGCTCTGGACGTTGGTAAAGGTGTAGGATTGCGGTCCGAAGGATACGGGGTGGGTGCTGTTCAAAGACAGGCCGTCAATGCAGGTTCCGGCCGCAGCGGCAGCGCCGGTTACGGTCCAGGTTTCCGTGGCGGAATCCCCTTTATTTATGGATGGCCTATTCCAGGTGAGGGTTGCGGTGCAGCTTTGGGCGGCGCGGGCGGCATGCTGGCTCAAAATCCCGCCGGCCAAAAGGAGCGCGGCAAACAGGATGGCCAAGGTTATCTGCCTGGAAGTTCTCATATTTTAAGCATACTCCATCCGGACGGTTCGGGGGCTGTGGAAAATTAGAGTGTCGCGGCGGCGGCCAAAACGTGCTTCACCAGAGTACTGACATAGCCGTCGCTTCGCTCCCTAGAAACCCTCGGTTTCTAGTGTTTTCCTCCACGGGGGAAACTGGCATCTTTCCCCCGACCCCCCTTTGCCAGGCTATGTGTCAAATAAATTTAGCTGCGCTTAAAACATGCTTCACTAAAGTAGACACATAGCCGGCTTCGTTGTCGTACCAGGAAAGGACTTTGACCAGGTCGCCGTCGATGACTTTGGTGAGGTCCAAAGGCACTATCGCCCCGTAGGGCTCGCCGATGATATCCGAAGAAACCAGCTGGTCCCGGGTAACTTTCAGTATCCCCTGCCAGCGCGGCGAAGCAGCCGCGTCCGAAAGAATTTTATTTATTTCCTCCACGCTGGTCGGCCGCTTGGCCAGGAAAGTTATATCGGAAATGGAGCCGGTGATGGTCGGCACCCGGAAAGAGAGTCCGTCAAACTTGCCCCGTAGCGCGGGAATGGCGCGGGTTACGGAAATCGCCGCGCCGGTCGTCTCCGGCACGGTGTTGTGCGCCGCCGCGCGGCCCTTCCTAAAATCGTGGCCTTCCCGGACCGGACTGTCCACGATGCTCTGGGTCGCGGTATAAGCGTGCACAGTGGAAAGCGAGGCCTTCACGATACCGGGGTTTTCCGAAAGTATCTGGATGACCGGCGCGGCGGAATTGGTGGTGCAAGAGCCGTTCGAAGTGATGGGGCAAGTGGAAATTTTATCCTCGTTCACGCCCATGAGGACCGTCTGGCCGTCCGGACCGTCGTCGTCTTTGGCCGGAGCGGTGATGACCACCCGCTTCGCGCCGGCGGCGAGATGCACTTTGGATTTTTCGTAAGCGTCGAAGAATCCGGTGGATTCAATCACTATATCTACGCTCAAATCTTTCCAGGGCAAAGTTGCGGGGTCTTTGACCTGCAGGAACTTTATACTCTGCCCGTCCACGGTGAGCGTGCCGCTCGCCGCGTCCGTCTTTATATCCTTGCCTAAGCGGCCGTAAACCGTGTCGTATTTCAGGAGGTAGGCGAGATTCTCCAGGTCGCCCAGATCGTTAAGCGCGACTATCTGCAGTTCCGGGTTGCCGAAAGCCTGCCGGAAAAACAGGCGGCCGATGCGGCCAAAGCCATTGATGGCGATGCGTTTGGACATGGTTTTATTTTAGCTCGCTTGCTCGCCCGGGGGAAGCTGAACCTGGGCCGGGTCCCCGATTTTCAGTCCGTCCGCCGCCGCCGTGCCGGCGTTGACCTCCAGAACTTTATCCGCCGCCGTGCGGGGCGAGTAAGTCGGCAGGGTCCAGATGCTTTGGCCGGCGGCGGGAATGGGGACATTCGGCGTGATGTCCACCACCCGGTCGCCTTGGATCCAAATCATGTCCAGCGGGAAGAGCATGTCTTTCATCCAAAAGGGATACCGGAAAGCGGCGGTAAAAAGGAAAAGCATGCCTTCGTCCGCCCGGAGCGCGGAGTGGCCGGAAAGGCCCTGGCTCCGTTTGGCCGCCGTATCCGCCAGAGAAACGTGGAAAACATGGCCGTTGATGGTCACCGTCGCCTGGTTGAACTCCGGCGGGACGCGGCGCAAAGACAGCAGGCCGTAAACCAGCAGGCCGGCGCCGGCGAGAAACGGTACCGCGAGCAGGGCCAGCATTTTTGCGGAAAACATGGGTTTATTTTTGGACGGCCTGATAGGCGGCGATGCCGAAAGCCACGGCGACGTTCAGCGATTCCTTCTCTCCGCGCATGGGAATCTCCAGAATCTCGTCGGCGCTCCGGAGCACGGACAGCGGCAGTCCGCGGACCTCGTTGCCCATAACTATACAAAAGGCCGGCCGGCGAAACAATGCGCGCGGCGCGCGGAAAATGTCTTGCGCGCCGCGCGCCTGCTCCATCGCGTAAATTTTATAGCCCGCCGCCCGCAGTTCCCTTAAAACCGAGGTGGTGGAACTCCGTTTTTCCCATTCCAGATACTTTTCCGCGCCGAGGGAAACCTTGCCGAAATCCCGCCGGACTTTGCCGAACCGGTCCAGAGGCGAGGGAGTTATGCCGCAAAGATATATCTTGCGGAAACCGGCGCCGTCCGCGGTGCGGAAGATGGAGGCCGTGTTGTAAACCGAACGGATATTATATAAGACCGCGGTTAATTCCTTAGTCCGGCGCGCCGGTCCTATTTTCTGTTTTTTTCTCATTGGGAGGCAAGATAGAGCGTATTTTTTCCGCTTCGGTTATCGGCGGTAAAACGGAATATGTTTTTTCTTTTTTGGCGATGGGCGGCAAAACAGACCGGATCGTTTCTGCCTTGGCCGGACCGGCCGCCGCGGTTTCCGTGTTCCGCCGGAATTTACCGGCCATCCGGGACCAAAGGCCGGTTTTTACGGTTTCCCGGAGCGCCGGGCGGCGAGGCAGATATTCCGCTTCCTCCGCATCCAGGCGGGCAAGCATATCCTTGCGGAAACTGCGCATCCGGCCCTCCCGCAAAAGCCGCACTTCTTCATCCTCTCCCGGTCCGCGCTTCTCCGGCGGAAATTCTTCGGCCAGAACGTGCATCAGCCGCTCTTCTTCGTTTTCGTAAAGCTTGGTTTCGAGGCGGGTGCGGGCAATTCGATATTCGCGCAAGTCCGCCAGCGCTTCCCAAAGCGTCCGGGTCCGGAAGCGCGACAGTTTTTCCGACGCGGCAAAATCCTGGAGCATCCGGTCCTGTTTTTCCGGTGACTCCGCGCGTCCTTCAATCAGCAGAATGGCTTGGCCGAACAATTTTTTGCCCAATATCTGGGCCAGCCGCCTTTTGCCGTCCGAATACTTGTCCCGAGCGGCGCGCATAGTCCTCTCTTCCGGCAGGACATCCTTCTTTTCCGCTATGCGCGCTTTTTCCGGGGCAAACCACTCCTGCCGAAGCTTCCGGTATTCATCCAGTTTGGCTTTGACGCCTAAAATCTTTTCCGTCTCCTCCGGCGACAAACCCAAATCCTGCAGTTCCGCCCGGATGCCCGCTGCGTCCGCCTGGTTCAAAATAGGCGGGATCTGCCGCAGATAATCCTCCAGTTTCTCCGGCCGGTCCTTCGTAATCTTCAGAATCTCGTACCGCAGTTCCTTCCGCGCTTCCTGATACTCTGCGCGCTTTTCCGCCTCCGGCGCGACCGGCCGGAGCTCGGCTAAATGCTCGCGGCGCGACGCGGCGATTTTCCGGCGCATTTCCCCGAGTTTCAGCGCCGATTCCAGCTGGGCTTCAGAAATTTTTTTATCTTGGCTGAAAGCAGTTATAAGCTTTTCCATCCTGTTCCGGGGAATTCCTATTTTCTGCAATTCCCGGAGCTGGTTGGGCCGTTCGCGCACGTTGGTGAGCACTTCTTCTATTTCCGCCAGCATTTCTCCCGGATCCCGCCCCAGCGTTTCCGCCAGCGGCGCCAGCTCCGCCTTAAATTTCTCCCGCGCCGCGTGATACTGGTTTTCCAGATGCGCGTACCATTCTGCCCCGCGCCGCGGCTCCGGCTTAACCATCGCTTCGGGCTTCTGCCGCGCCGCCTCAAAACTCTCCGCCACCTTGGCCGCTATTTCCTCCGGCGTGCCGGAAGCGATATTCACTTCCGCATAGGGCAGGCGCGAGCGCACGAAGCGGTTTTCGCCGGAGGTCCGGAAGTAAACCTCGGCCAGAACCGGCAGTTTGGGGCCGAGCTTTTGGTGCAAAAGCGTGAGAACCCGGCGGGATCTCTGGAAAATTGTTTTTTCCTCCGCGCCCGGATCGCCGTAGCGGAATTTCACCCGCGCGTTCGGGAACGCGCGCTCAAAACCCTGGAGCAGGTGCATGAAATCCGCCTTGGCGATTTTTTCCGTCTCCGGGCCGCGCGGCCCTTCGCCGGAAGGAGGAGTTTTCGGCGGAAGCTTCTTCTCTTTCTTTTCTTTTTGCGGAGGGGAGGCGGGTTTCTCGTTTTTCTCCCGGCGCGGCTCCGGCTTGGCCGCGGCTTTCTCCGGCGCGGGCGGCTGCAGCTCCCGGACCAGCTTGGAATTGACTATGCCGGAGATGACCCTTTCCGGCGCGGCGAGCGGATTTATCAGAAATACGCCGTTACGCGCGAGCCGCAGCGCTTCGCCGCCGCCCACCACGCGCAAAGGTATTTTGCGCAAAATATCTTCCCCTAATACAGATTTGAGTTCTTTCAATATTTCTATGGTTCCGCCTATTCCTCCGTATACGGACTCCGGCGGCAGGCTGCTGAAAGCAAGCAGAGGATACTCTTTCTGCAGATGCTCTTTGTGTTCCTCGAATCCCAGGATGCGGTCCCGGGACAGGGTGCGGTTCAATTGCTCCAGGAGCACGTCTTTTTCCTCTTCCGACCGGCGGAGCTCTGCCCGCGCGGCGGCTTCCTCGGCGCGCAGTGTTTCGCGGGCGGTTTTTATTTCGTTGTCTTTTCCCGGGGTATGGCCTGCCGCCCGCGCCGCGGCTTCCGTGTCGGCGATGTCCCGCTCCATCCGCCGCCGCTCCGCGTCCAGCACCTCCTCTGCCCGCAAGCGGCGCTCCAGGGAGACCGGCGGCAGCCGTTCCGGAGTTCTGATTGGATTTTCGGCGGCGCTATTTTCCATGGATTTTTTTCCGGAGCTCGTCCAGTTTTTTCTTCCGCGCCTCTTCCAGAATGCGGTCCACCGCGGCGCGGTATCTGCCGCGCGCGGAGGCAACCCGGAGCTGGTAGCGGATTATTGCCTTGGAAGGTTCTTTGGCCATTTGGAAATCATTATAGGCCCAGCCGGCCCTGCTCCAGCTGCTGCCAGTGGTAAACTGCGCGCCCTTTGAAATTCTGCCAGGTGATTCCCGGAGCGCCTGGGGCGGCGTAATCCTGCCAAATCCAGTAGGCGCTCAAAGCGATAGTTATGAAAATGAGAAAACCCGCGACCGCAAGGAAATATCTCAAAATCCGCCGCCAGCCCGGCCGTCCCCGCCGCTCGAGCAGCGAGTCGTAGTAGCGGTCCGGACCGGAGCTTATGCCCATGCATTCATTATAAAACAAAATAAAAAGGCCGCTTCCCGGCCCGCAGGTTCGCAGATTGCGCCTCACTCGCAATCCGATAACCCGGGGGCTCCGAAGCAACCTTTTCTAGAGTATAGCATACCGCCCCCTGGCCAGGGGGCGGTATGTGGACATTTCCGGAACTTTATCTGTGGCCGCTTTCCCGCATCTTGCGGATAAGCTCCGCCGCATATTCCCGGCCGCCCAAACCGAAGGCCAAGCCTCCGGCCAGAGCGAGCATCGCGATTATGCCGGTCACGATGGCGTTGATAATCGTCGCGGCGATATTCAGCTGCAAGAGGGCAGCCAGAAAGCCGAAGATGACGATGGCCCACCAGGTGAGCGCTCCGAGGAAGGATGCGCCAGCCAGGCGCGAACTCATGACCGCGCCGGAAACCACGCTGCGGGCGAAATTCCCCAAAACAATGGCGGCGAGCATGATGAGCACTGCCGCAACCACGTTGCCCAGGTAATAGAGCACCTGGTGCAGGAAATCGGCGAAGACGTTCAGACCCAGGGCGTTCACCGCCGCCAGAAGGAAGGCGACGACCAGGAACCAGTAGACCAGCTTGCCGAGGAAATGGGAGGCCCGCAGGCGCATGCCGGCCCGTTCCACGTAGGTACCGAGGCCGATCTTGGCCAAAAAAGCGTCCAGCTTGATGGCGTCAAAGATTTTCTCCACAAGCTTCCCCAATCCGGCGGCAATCAGGAGCCCGACGATAAGAATCACGAGCGCCCCGATGAGCCGCGGCAAGTAGTCCACCACGGAGACCCAGAGTCCCTGCAAAGACGTAATGACGACGTTTGTCCAGTTTTGTACAACCATTTAGGGATGATTGAATACGACCTTTTCCTTAAGTATAGCAAATTAGACCTGGCGGCAAGTCAAGCCGGCTGTCAAGTGGATGAGATTCAACGGCTAATCATTCTTATCCTTTTCAGGAAATAATGCAGGAATAAAGTCGGATATGCTTTCAAGATCTCCATCAATCCTATCTGCCAATTTTGTGTAATGCTCAGCTTCGGAAGCGTCGTGTAGTAACAATTTGTAAATATAGGATCGGAGCCTGTAAACTTCCTGTTGATATTTCAAAGACGTTACAATTTCTTTTCCATATTGGTGTTTGATATCTTCTAAGGCATCGAGTGCTTCTTTTAACTTAGGCGCTGTGTCAAGTATTCTACCGCGAACATCCTCGGCAATTGCTTTCCTCAAATCTTTGAATTCACCTTCATCTATTGCAAGTGATTTAGCCCATGAGTTAAGTTCTTCCTCTACAGATTGTCCTAATGAATCCTTTTCTCTAACGGAATTTTCAATTATTTTTCGTAATAGCCCGTTGGATTCATATTGTCTAGCGTCGCCAAAATCATGGGTTAGCAATTTCCCCAGGTCCTCGTTTTTTTCGGGTGCGAGATTGCCGGCAGCTTGCTCAAACTTGTGACGAATCAGGTCTCCCATAGATTACTCTAAGTCAAACATATGCGTTTATGCGGTCAAGTGCTTTATGTTTGCCGTACTGCCGGTGATGAAAATCGGACCCTTCATGTTTTGGATTTTAAATAAGCAACCGTCATTCCATACACTCCCGGATTCAACGTATCGTAAGGCGCGCCTTTAAAATATTCTTGGAGCGGAATCCAGCGCCATTCGGAGAATTTTTCCGGCTCCAGGTTTTGCGCTTCCTGGTTTGTTTGGCAATAGAAGACCCGCACCGTATCCCCCGCTTTGGCTCCGGGCGCTTCGCCGATGTAGTCCAAAATCTGTAAATCGGTGATGCCGGTTTCTTCCGCCGTTTCCCGCCGCAGGGCGGCCTCAACCGTCTCGCCCGGCTCGCACCGTCCGCCAGGGTGGGTCCAGACGGATATATCTTTATATTTGTCCGGGGTGTAGTTCCGGTATCCGGAAAGTATTTTCCCGTCCCGGACTATTATCGCCGCGGGGCAGATGGACGTCGTGCCGATTTGAGCAAGGCGTTCCTGCAATGTCATCTGGATTTTTTCCATTCCATATATTTTTGGATGGTCCGGTCGTAAGTCTCCGCTAAATCCATCTTGAGGCCTTCCTCCGGCGTAACCCACTTAAATTCCGTAAGCTCGTCGTTGTCCAATTTGGGAGATTCGGAAACCACCTCGCAGGCCACGTCAAAATAAATGAAGTGGGCCGGGCGGTGAAAATCATTGGAATTTATAAGTTCGTTCGCATCAATTACCGCGAGCGGCCGGACTTTGAGCCCGCTTTCCTCTTCCGCCTCGCGCGCGATACCCTCCATTACTTTCTCGCCCGGTTCAATATGCCCGCCGGGCATTATCCACTTGTCATGCCATTTAGGGGACTTGCAAAGCAAAATCTTGCCCTCCGCGTTTTCTATAACTGCGGAGCCGACCAGTTCTATGCCGCGCGTGAATTCCGGGTTGGCCATGCGCCCCGATTATTGCACAGGAGCGGAGATTTCGACAAATTCTGCAATCAGGCGGACCCAGGGAGAAGCGGACGTCGCCGCCTCTCGGAACCGGCGGCTCCCTAAGAACCCTCGGTTCTTAGCGTGTCCCAACACGGGAGGAACCTCATACTTTCCTCCCGACCCCTCCTTCGGTCCGATTCTCCCTGAAACGAAAATACCCCGCGCGCGGCGGGATATTTTCGTTTGTGGACCCAGGGAGAATCGGACTCCCACCTCGGCAATGCGAATGCCGCGTAATACCATTTTACTATGGGCCCGGAAACGCATTCAGTATATATAAAATTCGCGAAGAATCCAGGCGAGAGCGTGGCCGCCGCAAAAACAAATATCCCGCGCCTCACACGCGGGATATAGGGAGTCCATTTGAACTCACGCCTGTGTCCGGTTACGGCGAAATATCCGTGTTCCCGTCCACATGCAAAGTTGAAGAAGAGTTGCCGGAACTGTCCGTAGAAGTCGCTTCGGTGGAAGTCGCGGTGCTGGTCGCGGTGGAACTGGAAGCCCCCTCATTATCCGGGCCGGCGAGGAAGTTCACGTGCGCGGCCGCAGCGGCGGATTGACCGCCCTCCGAATCGCCCGGAGCGGCGGCCGGCGCGGAAGCAGAAATCGCGGCGTTGACCTGCGCTTCCGCCAAAATGCGGGTTTCCTGCGCTATCTGCATAGCCTGGCGGGCCAGGATGAAAGCGTTTGTGTAGTCGCCGGAGTTAAATTTATCCTGCGCGTCCTGCAGCGCTTGTTTGGCGTTCGCGAGCCGCGTTGCGGCGGAGGCGGAAGCATCCGCGCCCAAGACGGAGTTCTGCGCGTTCAAATAATCGTTCAAAGAAGCGATGACATTCGCCGCCGCGCCGATCTTGCCCTGCGCGGAATCCTGCGCGCCGGCGGCGGCCTTAGCTTCGGTTTCGTTATCCGTCGCCGCGGCTTGGTTCAAAGCCAGGTTGAGTTTGGCCTGCAGAGCCTGCCCGGCCGGAGTGTTGGCGTCTTCCAGCTTCGCCAGTATCTGGGCGTGGGCCTGGATGGAAGACTCCAGCCGCGCGGAAACCTGGGCGGCGGAATCGGCATCGGTCGCGCTGAGACTGTCTATCGCCTGCTGGGCTTTGTCCGCCGAAGCCACCACCTTGTCCGCCAGGTCCGCCTTGGCCGCCACGTTCAGCCGCCCTTCCAGGGCCAGCTGGTCCACTTCCTCCATCCGCCTCTCCGCCAGGCGCACTTCCCAGGCGGCCTTCATCGCCGGCGCGAAGTTCAGGGCGCCCACCAAAGGTTCGTTGAAATCAATTTTAACCGGATAAAGGAAATCGCCGGGTAAAGAATACTCGGCCGCGAGCGAAGTGCCGGAGACCGCAATTATTAAAATGGCCGCGAGGGACAGAGCCGGCGTCCACAGCCGGCGTAAAAACGGCGAACCGGCGGCCCGCGCCGGCCGGACCGCAAACTCGCCCGCCGCAATATGCCGGAGAATATCCGCTTTGATTTTTTCTTTCCGCGCGGAACTCAAGTGCGCCGTGCCGGAGAATTTATGCAGTTTTTCCAGAAATTTATTCATTGTTTGCGGGAAGCAGTTCCCGAAGCGCCTTCAGGGCGCGGTTCAGGCGGACGGAAACGTTGTTGGCGGTGATGCCCAGAGTGTCGGCTATCTCTTTCAGCTCCAGCTGGTCCAGATAGCGCATGGTCAGAATTTCCCTGTCCTCCGTCCGAAGCTCCTGCATTACTTCTGCAATTTCCCGGGCTAGCTCGGCGGTTTCCATCTCGTTCCGGCCGTCGTAGGAGGGCTCCACGTCCGCCGAATTTTCCATGAGCACGTCCAGCCGTTCCTCTTTCTTTTTCCGGACATAATCAATTATAAGATTATTCGCCACCCGGTATAAGAAAGCGCGCAGGTTTTGGACTTCCTTGCCCGCCGCCAGATACTGCCAGGTTTTGAGGAACGTCTCCTGGGTCAGCTCTTCTGCCAGGGGTTTGGAAAAAATCCGGAAAAAGCAGTGGCGGTAGATGGCGTCGGCGTAACGGTCGTAGGCATCCAAAAACTCGTTTTTTACGTCTGTCTGCATATTTAGACGCGAAAAAGGCGTGTAAATTACGCCTTCCGCGGCATTTTAAAGGATAGCAGAAATGAAGATTTTAAGGAATTGCATGAATTCCGGATGAAAAAGCGCATTGACCCCGGCACTATATAGGGTATAAATAAAGTCCCTGCAGTTCGTTTACAATTTCGCCGGTCGCTTCCGGCATCGCAGAAAGCGAGTTCATATATGACAGAAAACGCGAATCCGCTCCCGGCCGCCCGGGAAACGGAGCGGGTGGTCCAGTTAAAACTTTACGTGCCGTCGGGACGCCTGTCGGCAATAGCTTTCCCGCCGCCGCGGACAACCGCCTCGCCGGAAATAACTTCTGCGGAGACCGCCGCCCGGCCGGAACGCGTGAAGGGCAATCCGCCGGTCTACGCCGCCTTCCGCGCGCCCATTCCCTACGACGGCGCAAGTTTCCTTTGGCGGCTTACGGACATGCGGAATCTCTGCTTGCGCCACTGCTGGCGGGAGGATTACTTCCGCGGCCTGGAAACCGGAATTTTCGAATTCGGGCGCGGAACGGAATTGCCGCAAGCCGAGGCGGTTCTGGAAGCTTTGCGCAAAACCGTTTTGCGCTACCCGTTTTCCACTTTGCGGATTTTCCGTAATCCGGAAGGCCGGGTTGCCGAATCCATCATCCTCGCGGACCAGAAGAATTGGGAATTCCCCAACTCCGTTCAGATGAAGTACGACCTGATAGAGCGGAAGTGGTACGTGGAACCCGCAGCCGCGAGCGATTCGTCCGGTTCCCGCGCCTCCGCCTAGCGGCCTCCGGCATCCATCTATAGAGCGTCCGATTTTTCAGTCCGGGCGCTCTTTGGTTTTTACGGACCGGCGCGTTATATCGTCATCCTTCTTGCCGACATAGCACGCTCTGCCATTCCCGCGGAAGCGGTAATCCAGAACCCTTTTATTTTGTGGCGTTATAGATGGCCTGGATTTCTGCGGCGGAGAGGGCGCGGTTGTAGACGTGCACATCATCTATATAACCCGGGAAGCCGTAATCTTTGGGGTCGGGTATGTACGCACCGATTCCTAACGGGTTTGTTGAGGTAGCTATATTGAATCCGAATGGATTGGAAGCGGTTTGTGATCCGTTAATATACACTTTTGCATTGGATCCATCTGATGTTATTGCTACAAAAGTCCATTGATTTATCGGGTAAATGGTATTACCTATATCGAATCTGGTCCCAACGGAATTCCAAATCGAAAAATTATCAGACCCGCTTCCAGCGCCTATTGCAAATTGAGGGTATTTATAAAGTAGATATTTGCTGCTGGGGTTCGAGGTTGGTTTTGCCCATAATGTTGCGGTCATGGCGCTAACCGGGTTGAGGGCCGAAGAATTGGGAATGCTGGTAAAATCACTGGTTCCATTAAAACTCCCCGCATAAGGCCCAACTTTTCCAGCAGCATACCAGAGCGTACTCGTCCCATTCCACGTCCCATTATTCCCCATGCCGCTGGAGTCATACGCCGTCCCTCCGCTCCCCTCGTCAAAGTTCCAGTAGCCCACCAGTCCATGGGTGAAGGGCGCGATAGCCAGGTTGGAGCCGACCTCGTAGGAGGCCGGGTCAGAACCTCCGTCCGTGGCCTCCTCTGTGGCATATCTCTGGCTCTCCATGAGGGTGGAGACCTCGTACTGGTTGTTGCCGGTCCCGCCTATTACGTAG
>VFSW01006988.1_pt1 | contig 16482 bp, 12 predicted proteins | sample 5358111 | NCBI WGS metagenome assembly VFSW01 (sample SAMN11554181, study PRJNA540505) | mine drainage metagenome | isolation source: sediment from site ElyBrook_90M | place: USA: Ely Copper Mine, Vershire, VT | collected 2017 | reverse complement strand
ATATCGGCAGCTTGCTTTGTTTGAAACTCTAAAAAATTGACTTGACATTTACGTTAAGGTCACTAATAATTAGTTACCTTGGATTTATTTCCTGTTCTCCGGTTAACACTTGAAGATGGGGCGGGGAGCTTACAAAGAATCAACAGCCGGTTGCGAGAAGCGCGGGCATTTTTTTGTGGTGCATACTTAACCTTTACGTTAAGGACATAAAGGCGGTCTACACAAGAGGCGAAGCTATGGACAATATGCCTTACAAATCAATTCCTGACATGCTGAAACAAAATGCCGCAAAATTTCAGGAAAGGCCGGCACTCAAATTCCGTAAAAAGGGCAACTTCGTCACCCTTACGTACGAGGAGTTTTACGAAAAGGCCCTGATGGCGGCACGGGGACTGAAAAAGTTCGCGGTCCGGAAGGGAAACCCGGTCGCTATCCTTTCGGAGAACTGCGCCGGCTGGGTCATTGCGGACATGGGAACTTTGTGCATCGGCGCCGTAACCGTTCCCATCTACCCTTCAAACACTCCCCGCCAGATCGAGTATGTACTGAACCATTCCGAGGCCCGTATCGTTTTCATTTCCAGTAAAACGCAATATTCGAAACTGCTCGAGATCAGGGAATCCGTCCCCAGGGTGGAACTGGTGGTTTCCTTTGAGCGCTTTTTGGGCGAACCCCGGTTGCCGGTGTGCACGTTCAACCAGCTCCTGGAAATCGATCAACCACTGACCCCGATCGAGAAACAGCAGTTGGAGGCGGACCTCGGAAGGATCACTCGCGATGACCTCGCGACCCTGATCTACACCTCCGGCACGACCGGCGTGCCGAAGGGAGTCATGCTCACGCACTACAATATCCTCAGCGATGCCTTGTTAACAACCAGAAAGACGGCGATCCTGAGCGGAGCGGAGGAGGTTCACCTCAGCTTTCTGCCATTGAGTCATGTGCTCGAGAGGACGGTCGGATATTACATGATGATCATGGGCGGCTCTTTGATCGTTTTTGCGGACAGCATCGAGAAGGTGGTCGACAATATGCTCGAGGTGAGACCCACGGTATCGGTGAGTGTCCCGCGGCTGTTTGAAAAGATTTATGCACGAGTCTTCGAGAGCGTCCTGAAGATGCCGGCCCTGAAGCAAAAGATATTCCACTGGGCTGTCGGTGTCGGCAAACAGTATGTTGCTGCACGCTACATCACGAAGCGCATCAGCCGTTTTCTCGCCTTCAAAAACAGGGTCGCCGACCGGCTCGTCTTCCGCAAACTGCGACAACGCTTCGGTGGAAACATGAAAGTGATCTGCTGCGGCGGGGCGCCGCTGGACAAGACGATCAACGAATTCTTCTGGATCATCGGCCTTCCCATTTTTGAAGGATACGGTCTGACCGAGACAAGCCCGGTCGTTTGTTTCAACAATCTGGATGAGGTGCGGTTCGGTTCCGTCGGGAGCGCCCTTGAAGAAACCGAAATCAAAGTAGACTCGGACGGAGAACTGCTGATCAAGGGCCCGCAGGTGATGAAGGGATATTACAAGGACGAGAAGTCGACCGGCGAGGCGCTGCAGAACGGCTGGCTCAGGACCGGCGACATTGGCCGTATCGACAACGGCTTTGTATTCATCACTGACCGCAAAAAAGAACTGATCATCACGGCCGGGGGCAAGAATATCCCGCCGCAGCCGATCGAAAGCGTATTCAAGCTCGACCCATACATATCCCAGGTCTTTGTCTTCGGCGACCGTAAGCCGTACCTGATTGCCTTGCTGGTACCTAATCTGGACCGGCTAAAAGAGCATGCGCGCGAGAAAAGCATCGCCTATGATGCAGTGGACGATCTGGTCATGCGTGAGCAGGTCAGGAGTCTCTACGAGCAGCGCGTCGCTGAAATCAACAGCAAGCTGGCACGCTATGAAAGCATCAAGAAGTTCGTTCTCCTCTCCCGGGATTTCTCGATTGAGGGGGGGGAATTGACGCCGACGTTGAAGCTGAAACGGAAAGTCATTTACGAAAAGTACAAGGACAAGATCGAAGGAATGTACGCCGAGGCCGCCAGCTGATCGGATCAGCAAACGCAACCAGGGAGGAAAAGCATGAAGCAAATCAACAAAGCAGCAGTTCTGGGTGCAGGGGTGATGGGATCAACGATAGCCGCGCACCTTGCCAATGCCGGCATCCCGGCGCTCCTGCTCGATATCGTACCCAAGGAACTGAACGACGCTGAAAAAAAAGCGGGGCTCACGCTGAGCGACCCGGCCGTGCGGAACCGGATCGCAGCGGCGGGGCTGGAGGGGCTGAAGAAGATGAAACCCGCTCCGCTCTTTCTCCCGTCATATGCATCCGCGATCGAAGTGGGTAACTTCGAGGACGACATGAAGAAACTCCGGGATTGCGACTGGATCATCGAGGCGGTCGTCGAGAAGATCGAAATCAAGAAAAAGCTGTTCCTCGACACGGTCGTCCCGAACCTGAAGGACGGGGCGATCCTCTCGACCAATACGAGCGGACTGTCGGTGAACGAGATGGCGGACGCGCTGCCGGAGAACGTGCGGAAAAACTTCCTTGCCACCCATTTTTTCAACCCGCCCCGCTACATGCGCCTTCTCGAGATCGTCCCCTGCCGCTCTACCGATCCGGCGGCAGTCGATCTCATCGCCGCGGTCATTTCAAAGCGTTTGGGAAAGGGCATCGTTTTCGGAAAGGACACCCCCAACTTCGTCGCAAACCGCATCGGCGTCTACGCCCTGTGCAACAGCATCCGCAATATGCTCGCACTGGACATGACCGTGGAGGAGGTGGACGCGGTCGCGGGCCCTGCCACCGGCCGGCCGAAAACCGCGGCCTTCCGTACGGCCGACCTCGTCGGGATCGACACTCTTCAGCATGTTGCGGGCACCGCGGTGCTTGCCGGTGATGAAGAGCGGGACACCTTCCTTTTCCCGGATTTCATGAAGGAGATGGTGGCCAAGGGCCTCCTGGGGAACAAGACCCAACAGGGATTCTACAGGAAGACCGAGGGGGAGAACGGGTCTTCGTACTTCCATTACGACTACAAAACCGGAGAATACGTGCCTCCGCAACGGCCGAAATTCGCGTCGCTGGAAGCGGCCAAGTTGATCGACGACCCGGCAAAGCGGCTCCAGGCCGTGATCTCCGGAGAGGATAAAGCGGCGGAATTCGCCTGGAGGTGCCTGCGCGACACCCTGATCTACACCTTCAGACGGATCCCCGAGATCGCCGACGACGTGGTGAACGTCGACAATGCCATGAAGTGGGGCTTCAACTGGGAACTTGGCCCCTTCGAGATGCTGGACGCCGTCGGCGTCAAAGGCTTCGTGGAGCGGGCGGAGAAGGACGGCGTGCAGGTGCCGGCCGGCCTCAAGGCGATCGGGCATTTCTACAAATACGAGAACAACAGGAACTATTACTACTGTCTGCCCGCCGGCGGCTATCGGGAAGTGCCGCAAGCGCCCGAACACGTCAGTCTTACGCTGCTCAAGAAGAGCGGCGGGATGGTCGAAAGGAACAGCGGCGCTTCGCTTCTTGATCTCGGCGACGGCGTTTTCTGCCTCGAATTCCATACGAAGATGAATGCAATCGGCAATGATACCGTTGTCATGATCAACAAGGCGATCAAACGGGCCGAGCAGGAAGGCTCAGGACTCGTCATCGCCAACGACGGGAGGGTTTTTTCCGCGGGCGCGAACCTGGCGCTCATTGCGATGGCGATCGCCGAGGGGGCCTATGATGAAATCGGCATCACGGTCAGCAGTTTCCAGAAGGCCATGATGGGCCTCAAATACTCGAGGATCCCGGTGGTGGCCGCGCCCCACAGTATGGCGTTGGCCGGCGGCTGCGAAGTCTGCCTCCATGCCGATGCGATGAACCCCCATGCCGAAACATACATGGGGCTGGTGGAAATCGGGGTCGGGCTGCTGCCGGCGGGCGGGGGGACGAAAGAGATGGCCCTTCGGGCGATCCAATGCGCCGAGGAAAACGAAACCGATGTCACGCCGTTCATCTTCAAGAACTTCGCCCTGGTCGGAACGGCCCACGTGAGCGCTTCCGCCGACGAACTGCGCCAGATGGGCTTTCTGCGCCATGGCGACGCCATAACCATGGATATCGACAAGCGGATTTTTGACGCCAAGCAGAAGGTGCTGGCGCTGGCCGCCAATTACCGCCCCGGCAGACCGCTCACGAACTTGAAAGCGCCCGGAAGAAGCATTGCCGCCAGCATCAAGGTCCAGCTGTGGAACATGCGGATGGGAAGGTATATCAGCGAGTACGAGCAGTTCCTGGGTTCCACGATCGCCGACGTTATCACCGGAGGCGACGTAGCGGCAGGCACACTGATCACCGAGGAGTACCTGCTGGGACTGGAGCGGGAGGCATTCCTCCGGCTTTGCGGCCAGAAGAAGACCCTGGAGCGGATCCAGCACATGCTCAAGAAGGGGAAACCGCTCAGGAATTAACCTGCAAGGGATGAACCGTTCTAAAAAGGCAATGCCTCAGGCCGGCAGGAAGAAAGAGAACCAAAAGCGAGCTCACACGAAGGCACGAAGACACGAGGAAATATAAAAAAATACCAGCTTCTCTTCTTTGTGGCTCTGTGGCTTCGTGTGAAAATTGCTTTTTGCTTTTGACTCAAAAATTTGATTCCGGCTTGTCAAGTACTTCAAAGAGGTGACCATGAGAAACGCATATATCCTGGCCGCATACCGTACCCCGGGCTGCAAGGCGAAAAAGGGAAAACTCAGGGATGTCCGCCCGGACGATCTCGCTGCAGCAGCCATCCGAGGGCTGCTGGAGAAGACGGGGATCGATCCGCTCAGCGTGGATGACGTTGTCATCGGGTGCGCCTTTCCGGAAGGGGAGCAGGGAATGAACATGGCGCGGGTAGCGGCCATGAAGGCAGGCCTTCCCTTCCAGGTGCCGGGCCAGACGGTGAACCGCTATTGTTCATCGGGTCTGCAGACGATCTCGATGGCCGCGGAACGGATCATGGTCGGTTTTGCCGACTGTATCATCGCCGGCGGCGCCGAGAGCATGAGCCTCGTGCCGATGGGGGGAAACAAATTCAGCGCCAATCCCGGGCTTGTTGCCTCGTGGCCCGAATCGTTCGCCAGCATGGGTATTACCGCCGAGCTGGTGGCCGATAAATACGGCGTGTCGCGCGAAGACCAGGACTTCTTTGCGGCCGAAAGCCACCGTAAGGCGGCAGCAGCCATCACGGGGGGGAAGTTTGCCGGGGAGATCCTGCCGGTAGAGACCGAGAGATCGGCCGTGGTCAACGGCAAGGTGAAAAAAGAAAAAGAAATCGTTGCCATTGACGACGGCGTGCGGGCGGACACGACCCCCGAAACGCTGGCGAAGCTCAAACCGGCTTTCCGAATGAACGGGAGCGTGACCGCGGGCAACTCATCCCAGATGACCGACGGGGCCGCTGTGGCGCTCGTCGTTTCCGAGGAGTACCTGAAAAAGACGGGGAAATCGCCCCTTGCACGCTACGTTACTTTTACCGTCAAGGGTGTGCCGCCTGAGATCATGGGGATCGGGCCGATCGAGGCGATCCCGGCAGCGCTCAAGCTTGCCGGGTTGAAGCTGGCCGACATCGGCCGGATCGAGCTGAATGAGGCCTTCGCCGCCCAGGCCCTTGCCTGCATCCGGGTCCTCGGGATCGACCCCGGCCTGGCCAACGTAAACGGCGGTGCGATTGCCCTCGGGCACCCCCTCGGCTGCACCGGTGCAAAACTGACCGCCACGCTGCTTCACGAGATGCAGCGTAGCGCTGCCCGTTACGGCATGGTGTCCATGTGCATCGGCGGGGGCATGGGGGCCGCGGGGATCTTCGAAAAGATGTAGGATCATGCGTCGAAGGAACCACGGGTTCGCTTCGCGAACGCACGGTAAAAAAGCAGATAATCAACAAAGTAGATAATAAATGTGGAACTGAACCCATTTTTGCTTCTAACCGTGTTCATCCGTGGTTATAAGGCAAAAGGAAAAAAAATTACCGGACGAGGAGAGAAAAATGGCTGGAAAACCATCGGACGCAAAGGCCGCCAAACTATTCAAAGGAGCTGAGTACCTGATCACCGAGGTGACGAAGGACGATGTTTTCACGCCGGAGGACTTCACGGACGAGCAGAAACAGATCGGAGAGACAACCGAACAGTTCGTGAAAAACGAGGTCTTGCCGCATAAAAAGGAGATTGAGAACCACGACTTCAAACTGGTGGTCGAACTCATGCGCAAGTGCGGCGAACTGGGGCTCCTCATGATCGATGCGCCCGAGGAGTACGGCGGGCTCGAGCTGGACAAGGCGACGAGCATGCTGGCCGCGGAAAAACTTTCCGGCGAAGCGTCTTTTGCCGTCGTCTATTCGGCGCATACGGGGATCGGTACGCTGCCGCTCATCTACTATGGCACAAAACAACAGAAGGAAAGATATCTGGGAAAACTCATGAGCGGAGAATGGATCGCCGCGTACTGCCTGACCGAGCCGGACTCGGGAAGCGATGCCCTCGGAGCGAAGGCAACGGCAACGCTTTCCCCCGACAAAAAATACTATGTCCTGAACGGGACCAAGCAGTTCATCACGAACGGGAGCATTGCCAACCTCTACACGATCTTTGCGAAGATCGACAAGGAGCATTTTACGGCGTTCCTCGTGGAAAGGACCACCGAGGGGCTGACAGTCGGACCGGAGGAGAACAAGCTCGGGATCAGGGGATCGTCCACGACGCAAATCATCCTTCAGAACGCGAAGGTGCCCGTGGAAAATGTTCTCGGCCAAATCGGCAAGGGGCACAAGATCGCCTTCAACGTGCTGAATGTCGGGCGCTTCAAGCTCGGCGCGGGGGTGACCGGCGGGGCCAAATACGCGCTTGCCGAGGGCATCAAGTACGCCAACAGCAGGAAGCAGTTCGGCGTGCCCATAGCGACTTTCGGCGCGATCAGGGAAAAGATCGCCGATCTGACGGCGGAAATCTTCGCCGCGGAATCGCTCGTTTATCGTCTTGCCGGCCTGATCGACAACAGGCTGGCGACCATAGCCAAGGACACTCCCGACTATTACGTGGTCTATCAGAAAGGCATCGAGGAATACGCGGTCGAATGCGCCATCGCGAAGGTGTTCTGCAGCGAGGTCCTTGCCGAGGTGGTAGACGAGGTCCTGCAGATTCACGGCGGCTACGGATTCATCCAGGAGTACCCGGCCGAGGGGGCCTACCGTGACGAGAGGATCAACCGGATCTTCGAGGGAACGAACGAAATCAACCGTCTTCTCATCCCCGGCACCATACTTGCCCGCGCGATGAAGGGTGAGCTTCCTCTCCAGCGCGAAGCGACGAAGGCCATCGAGTCGCTCATGTCGCCCTCTGTCGACGAGCTCGATGATGCCGTGCCGTTTGCCGCCGAGAAAGCCCTCCTCTCCAGCCTGAAGAAGGTTTTTCTGGTGATCGCGGGGAGCAGCGTTCAAAAATATCTGATGTCCCTCAAGAATGAGCAGGAGCTCCTTCTGGCCGCAGCCGACATTGCCATCAACGTTTTCGCCATCGAGAGCGCTGTTTTGCGGGCGGAGAAGATCCTGCCTGCGCTGAGCAAAACCAGGAAAGCAACGGTAACGGCAGCGGTGAAAGTGTTCACGTTCAACGCGCTGGAACGGACCGGGACTGCGGCCAGAAAAGCCGCCTACTTCATCGAGGAGGGGGACAACCTGACCATGCTTCTGAACGGAATCAGGCGGCTGACCAAATACGATGCGACCGGGCTGCTCCAGGCCAAGCGGCAGCTCGCCGCTGCGGCAAGCGAAGCGGAGAAGTATGTTTTTTAAACCTGGTAACCACAGGTTGCTTCGCAACACACGGATAAACACAGATAGAAGCAACAACGAATTCCGGGTCTAAAAAACCGGGAATCGAAATCTTTACCTGTGCCATCTGTGTGCGCGGATAGAAATTTCCTTCTCCGCCTCCACCTCATATACAGAGGTTCACCCTCTCCTGCCTTCCTCTCCCCTCGAGGGAGAGGACAAGAGGTGAGGGGCGGTCTTGATGGAAGGCTGGGGTGAGGGTGGATTTGATCTCAGCGCCCGTGGTTACTAGTCTGTCCGGAAATGATTATGCGCCAGCACACGGTACCCACTCCCTACATGGTCGGGGAAACCCATTTCTACTCCACGGAAATCGACGGGGAACTTGTCCTGTTCGATACCGGCCCCCCCACACCGGAAGGCCTTGCATGCCTCGAACAGGAGGTAGATGTCAGGCGCCTGAAGTATGTTTTCATTACGCACGCGCACGTGGACCATTGCGGTCTCGCGGCGCACCTTGCGCTGAATTCGCCGGCTGAAATCTTTTTCGCCCGCAAAGACGATGCGAAACTGTTCCGGCATGAAGAACGGATCGCCTATATGAAGAAACTCCTGGTCGGGTTCGGTTTTGACGACGAATTCGCACGGGACCTGCGGAACGTCTTTGAAAAAAACAAAATCTTCCCCGACGTCCCCCATCGTTTCACCGTTCTGGAGGAGTCCGACGTTCCTGAAAAACTGGGGATCAGCCTGCTCCGTTGCCCGGGGCACTCCCAGACCGATGTGGTCTACCTCTGCGGCAGCCACGCGGTCAGCGGCGATGTCCTGCTCCACAACATCTTTCAGGCGCCGCTTCTCGATGTCGACCTGGAGACGTTCAGCGGCAGGTTCAGGAATTACGATGCCTACTGCACGAGCCTGCTGGAACTCCGGAAACTGGAGGGGTATCAAATATGCCCCGGCCACCGGAACACGGTGGACAGCGTGGATGAAACCATCCGGTTTTACATCAGGAAGCTTCTGGAGCGCGCCAGACAGGTGAAGAGGTATGACGGCATCGAATCGATCCGGGAGCTGATCGCGCATCTTTTCAGCGGCTCCCTGGTCGACCCCTTCGTGGTCTACCTGAAGGTTTCGGAGCTCGTGTTCATGCGCGATTTTCTGGCGGACCCGGGCAGATTGGAGCGTTCCCTCGAACGAATCGGTCTGGCCGATGCAGCACAGGAATTGAACGCCCTGACGCTTTGACAAAAAATATCGCGGGCGGAGAAAACCATGAGAGACCCCCTTTTTCAATCGATTGCCATAAACGGCCTGGAAATAAAGAACCGCATTTTCATGCCCGCCATGCATCTGAACATGGCAAAAAACTTCATGGTCACCGACCGGCTCGTTCATTTCTACGCGGAACGGGCGCGGGGCGGCGCGGGCATGATCACCGTCGGGTACGCCACGGTGGATGAGCTTTCCGGCAATCCGGGGAATATCGGCGCGCATTGCGATGAATTCGTCCCTGGCCTGGCCCGCCTGGCAGCGGCAATCCGGGAGAACGGCGCCCGTTCAGCGGTCCAGCTGAACCATGCAGGCCGCTACAACCATTCGCTGTTTCTCGGCGGCAGACAACCGGTTGCGCCCTCGGCTATTGCCTCCCGGCTCACGAAAGAAACGCCCCACGAACTGACACTCATGGAGATCGGCGAGATCATCGCGCGTTTCGGACAGGCGGCGAAACGGGTCAAGGATGCGGGCTTCGAGGCCGTCGAGGTCCTCGCGGGCACCGGCTACCTGATCAGCGAATTCCTGTCGCCGGTGACGAATAAACGGAGGGACTCGTACGGCGGTTCGCTCGAGAACCGGATGCGTTTCGGTCTCGAGGTGGTGCGGGCCGTGCGCCTCGTTGCCGGGTCCGGCTTTCCTCTTATCGTCCGGATGAACGGGAACGAGTTCATGGAGGGAGGGACGAGCAGGGCGGAACTGCAGGAGTATGCCCTTCGCCTGACCGCTGAAGGGGCGGACGCCCTCTCGATAAACGCGGGCTGGCACGAGGCGCCTGTCCCGCAGATCGTGAGTAAAGTCCCGCGCGGTGTTTTCGCGTACCTGGCGCGGGGAATCAGGGATCGGGCGCCTGTGCCGGTCATTGCCGGCCACCGCATCAACGATCCGGCCGTGGCCCGGGAGATGCTTGTTGACGGCGTTTGTGACGCGGTGGCGATGGGAAGAGCGCTGATCGCCGATCCCCGGTTGCCCGAAAAAGCGCGGACGCGCAGGGAACGGGACATCGTTCACTGCGTGGCATGCGGCCAGGGGTGCTTCGACAACCTTATTAAAATGAAGCACGTGGAGTGTCTCTCCAACCCCCGGGCCGGGTACGAGCAGGAGCGGGCTGTTGGAAAGACGGAAAAGCCTCTCAAGGTCATGGTGGTCGGCGGCGGAGCAGCCGGGATGAGCGCAGCCGTCGCGGCATCGGAGCGGGGCCATCGGGTAGCGCTCTACGAGCAAAGCCGCGCGGTCGGCGGCCAGCTGCGCCTGGCCGGGGCGGCGCCGGGACGCGGGGAGTTCGCGGGGCTTGCAAACGACTTGAGCCGTCAGCTCGAGCTCCACGGTGTCGAGGTGTTTCTTAACCGGCCTGTCGACGCGGCGCTTCTCGATGAAGTAAAACCCGATGCAGTGGTCCTTGCCACGGGGGGGAAGGCAGGGACGCCTCCTCTCCCCGGTACGGAGCTCCCCCATGTTGTTCAGGCCTGGGACGTGCTTAGGGGCTCCGTCCCGACCGGCCGCCGGGTGGTGATCATCGGAGGCGGGGCTGTGGGCGTGGAAACCGCGCTTTTCCTGGCGGAAAAGGGGACCTTGTCGGGAGACGCGCTGAAATTTCTTCTCATTCATGCCGCCGAATCCCCGAGCGACCTCCTCAGTTTTGCCGTAGGGGGGACAAAGGAGATCACGGTGGTCGAAATGCTGGATGGCATCGGCAAGAACTTCGGGAAGACCACGCGATGGGGAATGCTCCAGGACGTTGAACGGTTCAACATAAAGACAAAAACCGCGGCCCGGGCGCTTGAGATAACCAACTCGCATGTGAAGATAGAAGGCCGGGAAGGGGTCGAGGAACTTCCTGCTGACACCGTGGTCCTTGCCGCGGGCACAAAAGCTTTTAACCCGCTTGAGGAACTGGTGTTGAAGAAGGGGATCCGCTACTGGCTCGCAGGCGATGCGGACTCTCCTGCGACGGCCTTCAAGGCGATCCACGAGGGATTTGCCGCCGGCGCGGGGATCGGCTGAAGAGAGCTTATTGTATAATGCATATTGCAAAATGAAGAGCAGTGCAGAGACATTCGTCCGGAGATGAGATCAAGGGGAAAGGAAGGCCCATGGCGAACCAACATTCCACATCCATCGCGCTCAGGTTTTCCGATTTCGACCTCTATGGTCATGCGAACAACGCGATCTATTTTACCTACCTGGAAAACGCACGCATTAACCTGTTCAAGGACGTTTTCCAGGAACTGACCGCCCGGGGGATCTTCATCGTGGTAGTGAGGGCCGAGTGTGACTACAAAATCCCGATCGTCCCGAACGACACGGTCGTCGTCTCCGGCTGGATCAGCCGGATGGGCACCACAAGTTTCGACCTGGAATATCAGATTCATGACAACGCGGGGAAAATCTTTGCTGCTGCAAAGACGACGATGGTCTGCTTCGACACCCTTCAGAAGCGGCCCACTACCGTGCCCGATTGCGTTAAGAGCCTGGCTTAGCCGGAACAGGGGTTGCAGTTTCATTTTCCTGAAACGGGGTCCCTACGTTATGCGTCTCACTACCGGAGAATACATGCAGATCAGCGATCTGGCCAGGACCCTGAACATCACCTCCAGGACGATTCGTCTCTACGAGCAGATGGGGCTGGTGGAGCAGCCGAAGCGGACCGAAGGAGGGATCCGGGTCTACGACAAGGCCGATATCATACGGTTCAAGTTCGTTCTCAAGCTGAAGGCCCTCGGCCTCTCGCTCCAGGAAATGAAGGAATTGGCGGACATCTACAACCGGGAGCGGCTCCCTGAAAAGATCATGCCGCGCCTGATCGAGCTGCTGGATTCCCACCTTGACAACATCAAAAAGAAGATTACGCAGCTCCGCTCCCTGGAAACCGATATTGCGAAATACAAGCAGAAGATCCTCGACTACTACCACATGCCGAGCCCGTAAGCCGCTTCCCGCGGCGTAATCGGCATGGAACGCCGGTTTGTATTTACAGAAGCGTAACAAAAAGCATGGATTTTGAGCATCACCAGCATTGATTCGGGAGGGCCGATGGAAGCCACGCGTGAAATATACTGGAATGTCGGGCATGGGGTCGTATTGCCCATGTATGGTTTTTTCTTTCTTGCCGCGCTCGTGTTTCTCTACGGCTTTTACCGGCGTCTCCCCGCATATCGCCGGGGAAAGGCGCTGAACCGGCTCGACCGTCTGCGCGAGCGCATCCCGCTGCTTCTGAAGAACCTGTTCCTGCAGGTTCGGGTGCTGCGCGTATTCGGCCCCGGCTCTCTTCACGCCTTCTTTTTCTGGGGCTTCGGCCTCCTCTTCATCGGCACACTCCTGATCATGGCACAGGTGGATTTCACGCAGCCCCTGTTCGGCCTGGTCTTTCTGAAGGGCGCTTTCTACGAGCTCTTTTCCCTGGTGCTCGACGTTTCCGGCCTCGTGGCCATCGTCATGCTCGGGGGGTTGCTCGTCCGGCGCTTCTTTGTCCGGCCAAAGGGACTCGAAACGATTCGGGACGATTACCTGTCGCATACGCTCCTCTTCGCGATCCTGGTCACCGGTTTCGTGGTCGAAGGGCTCAGGATGGCCGCGACGGAAATAAGCGCAAACCCCGGCCTCGCGCGCTTTTCTCCGATCGGCCTGCTGGTCGGCCGGCTCTTCGCCGGCATGAGCGACGCGGGCCTGTTTCTTGCTCACCGGGTGCTCTGGTGGGTCCATTTTTTCCTTGCCATGGGCTTCATTGCCGCTATTCCCTATACGAAGCTGCGCCACATATTCCTCACCAGCACAAACTACCTGTTCTCCGATCTCGCGCCCAAGGGAACGATCAGCACCATCAACATCGAGGACGACTCATCGGGGAGCTTCGGCGCGGCCGCGGTGAGCGATCTCACCTGGAAGGACATCTTCGATGCCGACGCCTGCACAACCTGCAAGCGTTGTCAGGAACGCTGCCCGGCTTTTGCGACCGGCAAACCGCTCTCTCCCATGAAGGTTGTGAAACAGATCGGCGAAGTCGCTTTCACCAAACCGCAGGCCGGCCTGATCGAGACAGTCGGCCAGGACGCCCTCTGGGCCTGCACCACCTGCCGCGCCTGCCAGGAGATCTGCCCGGCAAACATCGAACATGTCACGAAGATCCTGGAGATGCGCAGGAATCTTTCCCTCATGGAAGGCGCCTTTCCCGGCGATGAGGTGCGGATTGCCTCGGAAAACATCGAGGTGAACGGCAACCCCTTCGGCCTGGCCTTCGCGGCCCGGGGAGACTGGGCCGAAGGGCTCGCGGTGAACGTCATGGAGCGGAACAGCGAGGCGGACATCCTCTACTTCCCCGGGTGCTACGCCTCGTTCGACAAGCGGAACCGGGAGATTGCCCGGAGCTTCGTACAGATCTGCAACGCTGCGGGCGTGAAGGCCGGCATCCTCGGCAAGGAGGAAAAGTGCTGCGGAGAACCGGTCCGGAAACTGGGGAACGAGTACCTCTACCAGACAACGGCAGCCGCGAACATCGAGGCGATCAAGAGATACGGGGTCAGGAAGATCGTGACGACCTGCCCGCACTGCTTCAATACGCTGCGGGGGGATTACCGGGACCTGGGCTTGACGATCGACGTCGAGCATGCCGCCACGTTCATCAAGGGCCTGATCGATCAGGGGAGGCTCAGGCTGAAACCCGGGTCTTTCGAGTTCACCTACCATGATTCCTGCTATCTCGGCCGCTACAGGGACATTATTGACGAGCCGCGCGCCGTGCTCAAGGCCGCGGGCGGCAGGCTGAGGGAAATGGAGAAATCGAAGTACGAGAGCTTCTGCTGCGGCGGGGGCGGCGGCAGGGTCCTTGCCGAGGAGAAGCTGGGAACGCGGATCAACGAAGAGCGGACCAGGATGGCGCAGGCAACGGGCGCGCCGCTCCTGGTCTCCAACTGCCCCTTCTGCCTCACGATGTTCGAGGACGGCATCAAGACAGGCGGGAGCGAGGGAAAACTGAAGGCGCTCGACCTGACCGAGATCATAGCCGCGAGAATAGGAGGAAGAGATTGAAGATACTGGTCTGCATCAAACAGGTGCCCGACATGGAATCGAAGTTCAAGGTCAACGCAAAGGGGGTCTGGTACGAGGAAACGGACCTCGCCTTCCGGATGAACGAGTATGACGAGTACGCCGTTGAACAGGCGGTGCAGCTCAAGGAGCAGCTCGGCGGCGGGCCGGAGGTGACCGTCCTTTCCATCGGCCCCGACCGCGTTCTGGAGCCGGTCAAAAAAGCGCTGGCCATGGGGTGCGACCGCGCCGTCCATCTCAAGGACGATGACTCCTCAGGGAAAGATCCGTGGCAGATCGCCTCGGCCATCGCCGGTTTCAGCCGGGACAAAAATTTCGACCTGATCTTCACGGGGATGCAGTCGCAGGACCGGGGGTCGGCCCAGGTGGGGGCCATCGTCTCGGAGCTGCTCGGCTGCGCATGCGTCACCACGGTCGTACACTTTGCCTTCAACGACGGCATCGTCACGGCAAAGCGGGAGCTGGAGGGCGGATTGAAATGCATCGTCAGGTTCCGTCTCCCGGCCGTGGTCACCTGCCAGCTCGGCCTGAACAAGCCGCGGTATCCGACGCTTCCGAACATCATGAAGGCCAAGAAGAAGGAGATCGTTTCGCAAGCCGCTGCCGGGTTCGCCGCGACCGAGGCCCTTTCCGGGACCGGGGAATTCTACGTGCCGGCGAAGAAGGGGCGCGGCATTATCCTCGAGGGGGACGTGAACGAAATGGCCGACCGGCTCATCGGCATTCTCAAAGAAAAAACCACGGTGGTGCGATAGGAGGCCGGCATGAAAGCGTTACTGGTCTGTGAATACCGGGAAGGCAAGCTGCTCGAAGGGAGCTATGAACTGATTTCGTTTGCCGACAGACTCGGCGTGGAAAAGGCAATCGTTCTCGTCGGGAGCGAAAACGCGGTCCCGAAGGCCGATGCCAGGGTGTATCTCGCAAACGCGGCGGCATGGGCCGAATATAATCCGGAGATTCACCGGAAGATCGTGCTCGAAGCCGTGCAGCGGGAAAGTCCCGACTACATCGTTTTTTTGCATTCTTCCTACGGCTGGGACCTGGCGCCCCGCGTGGCCGCGGCGCTGAAGGCCGCGCAGATATCGGAAGTCGCGTCTCTCCAGGACGGCAAATTCGAGGTGTCCTGCTGCAACGGCAAGATGCGCCGGACCGTGACCTCCGCAACGGAGAGGACCGTCGTGACCATCCAGGCGGGCGCCTTCAGCTTTTCCGGGGAGCCTCGGGGCGTTCCGCGCGTGGAAATGATCGCGCCCCCTGTCGCCGCATCAGCCGTCGAGTTCATCGGCTACGAGGCCGCGGAAAAGAAGGACGTCGATCTGGCCAAGGCCGCCGTGATAGTCAGCGCCGGCCGCGGGGTCGGCAAGAAGGAAAATGTCGCGGCTATTGACGCCCTGGCCAAGGCCCTGCAAGGTGAACTGGGCGCAAGCCGGCCCGTGGTCGATGCAGGGTGGGTCCCTCACAGTCACCAGGTGGGCACGACCGGTCAGACCGTATCGCCGAAACTGTATGTAGCATGCGGCATTTCCGGCGCAATCCAGCACCTGGCCGGCATGAAGAAATCCGAGTTCATTGTTGCGATCAACAAGGACAAGGATGCGCCCATCGGCGAGGTCGCCGATGTGCTCGTTGTGGCGGACGTGAACCAGTTCGTCCCGGCGCTGACGGCCAAGTTGCGGAAATAGGCGCAGGCGGCAGGTCGGGACGGGAATCTTTTTTGACGTCCTTTCCCGTTCTCTTCTGCATTGACCAGGGGTGCTTTCAGTCGTGCGTCACGAGGGGCGCTGAATCGCCGTAGCGCTCCACGATTTCCAAATGCTCGATGCCGTTGTCGTCGAACTCCTTTGAATACTTCTCCTCGAGGGGGTCCTCCAGCGCGTGCCGTTCCTCGTGGCTCAACTGGTTCAGCTGCTCGTAGCTCCCTGCCTTGCGGGCCGCGTCCCGCTCAATGAACCGGATCACGAGCTCGTCCCAAAAGGAGCGGTCAACGAACTCGTCGATGAGCTGCCAGGTGCCGGTCGTTTCTTCCAATGTTTTCGACGGGTGATATTTCCTGCTCCCGGGATCGTAATTGATCAGGTCCGCATAGCCCATGTCCTTTGCCAGGGCGTAGAGCTTCTGCGTGATCCTTTCGTATTTATCTATACGCGGGTCCGGCACGGCCTTGTGGAACACCAGGACCCAGCTTGCAATATGGACCAGGTCCAAAAGCTCAAGATATTCTTCCTTGGAGATCTCCACGTTCATGTCAGTTCACCCTGTTGTCCAATTCAAATTTCAGCGCCCGATCCGCCCGCCTTTGCATCTTCTCCGTTCATCCCGGGCCTGTCGAAGGATGAACGAGATTTTGCGCGAGACGC
>VFSW01006987.1_pt1 | contig 16483 bp, 14 predicted proteins | sample 5358111 | NCBI WGS metagenome assembly VFSW01 (sample SAMN11554181, study PRJNA540505) | mine drainage metagenome | isolation source: sediment from site ElyBrook_90M | place: USA: Ely Copper Mine, Vershire, VT | collected 2017 | reverse complement strand
TTAACATCCGGCACACCGTGGAGTCAGGAACCTTGTGCCCCGCTTCTTTCTCATAGCTTTCTTTGATCTTGCGCGCCGTCAAAATCCATCCTTGTTTGGCCCGCGCAAGATGCGTCTCCAAAAACTCAGCCTCCTGCGTGGGCGTCAAACATTCATTCCTTCGGCCGCCCTTGGGCTTGCGGATGACCGCCACGGATCCGCGAAAGTATTGCGACCAGATCCGCCATACCTGGCTCACGCAAAAGCCGGTCGCTTGGGCCACCGCTCCGGTGCCCATGTCGTGTTTGACTCGCAACCATACACACTGGAGGCGGCGCTGTTGCATCCTCCCAGTTTCCCGCTTCATCGCCAACTCCAGCTCTTTGACTTGTTCCTCGCTCGCCTTTTGTCGGGGTCTCATTTGACCCCATCTTACATTACTAGCCTATTGAACGCACGTCCGCACAACGCGCCTGGCTCTCACTTGCCCCGGGCGCGGGCCGCTTCCGTCAACTTCGCCTTGACTTGTTGAATCGATTGTTGCACGGCTTCCTTGTTTGCGGTGACTTTCTCCAACGCCTGCAGATCGCCCAGCCAATTGCTCAAATTATTTTGTTCCTCGTCCACTCGCACAATTTCGCCCAGGATTTCCACATAGGTGTGCGGATCGGGCTTCAAACCGGACGCCTCCTGCCGCTCCCACCTGCGCGCGGCCAGAATGTACAAATTGCGCGCCGTGCGCGGATCCTTCTTGTTGTCATTATAAACCTTGCCCAACTCAAAAAGGATTTCATAACTGTCCGGGTTGGCCTTCAACCCCTCGCGCAGAAACGCCTCCGCTTCCGCCGGCCGGTTCATGTGAACGCGCAACCAATAGGACGCCGTCACGTAGGTTTGAGTGCGCCTGGGGTCCAAGTCGGCCGAGAGGCGAAGCCAGGGCAAAATTTCGCGCGAGTTTGCGCCCTCCAGATGCGTGTGCTGGGAGGGAATGAAGTGGCGGCCAAATGCCTCGATCCAATCCACCGGCGGCGGCAAAAAAGTGGAATGTTCATGATGATGCCCCGCCTCGTGCTCGTCATGCTCGCTTGTCATGGGAGATTCCTCTTCAAGTTGCGGCGCGTCGAAAATGCCGGGATAGAAGCCGCTGTGGAAATAAGCGTCGGCCATCGTGAAAAAATGATTGGCAAAAAGCCGGCGGCTGTCGCCCAGCAACGCTTCCATCACTCCAACGTCCGAGGTGTTTCTGAGCCGCACTCGCTCGAACTGGGGTTGCAATATCGTTGCCAGTGTGAAGCAACTGACAAACATCAGAAGCATCCAAAGGCGAATCATAACGTCAAGCTTTTGCGCCGAAAGATCGCCCACGCACACCCGAGCAGGATGCCCGCATACAGAAGCCCGTAAAGCGTCGCGCCCCCGCACACCAGCCAACTGATGCGGCCCCAGTCATGCACCACAAGGTCCCGCACGTCATACCATTCCAGATGCGGAATCATGTAATAAATCGCATAGACGATCGCGCCGCCGAGTCCCTTCATTTGAATGGCGACCCGGTTAAGGTGTCCGCCCGCGAACAAAATCCCAAGCACGCATATAAAACAAATCGTCGCATTGGAGGAGGGCGCGGTGAAGACCACCGATCCCAGCAACACCAGCGCGACGACCATTCCCAGGCAGATCCAGTGCAGCCACAGCGCCTGGAAGTAAGTCGCCAAAGGCAATGTGTGTTCGCGCGAGGCGCTGAGTGTGCCAAAAAAGAAATAGAACACCAACAGCGCAATTCCGCACGCCAGCCAGCAGCCCGCAAATTTGCCCACAATCAGCTCGCCCCGGCCCACCGGTTTTGCCAGCAGCGGAAATATCGTGCGGCTTTCCCGTTCGGCCGGCAGTTGGCGGGCCGCCATTGTCACCGCGATTACCAGCGTCGAAACCCAGATCATCAACAGGCAGATTTCCTTCAAATAACGGACGATTCGATCATCATCGAAAAAACGCATCGCTCCCAGCAGCAGTGTGAGCATCGCCGTCATCACAAACAGGACATAAAAATCCTTGCGTCGATACATCTCCTTGATGACCACTCCGGCCAGCGCAAAAGTTTTATTCATAGGCCTGTCAATTTTTGCCGGCATAGCCGATGACTTTCAGAAATATCTGTTCGAGATTGCATTGGTACTGTTGCACCAAATCGCTTACCTTGCCCTCCACAAGCAGACGGCCCTGGTGCAGAATCCCCACACGATCGCAGACTGTTTCCACCTCTCCCAATTCATGGGAGGAGAAGAAAACCGTCTTTCCCTGGTCTTTCAAACGTTGGATGATCTCGCGCACTTTCATTCGGCCCAACGGATCCAGGCCACTGGTCGGTTCGTCCAGAATCAGCAAATCGGGATCATTGATCAACGCCTGGGCCAGGCCCACCCGCTGTTGCATTCCTTTGGAATAAGTCTTGATCAGCCGCTTGCGAGCCTCCTCCAGTTCCACCAGCTTGAGCACCTCATTGATCCGCCTCTCGCGCACCTGCGGCGCTATCCCGAACATTCGCGCATAAAAGCGGAGCAATTCCTCGGTGTTTAGAAACTTGTAATAATATGTCAGTTCCGGAAGGTAGCCAATGCGTTGGCGCGCGATGGGGCGGCGCACGTCCGCTCCAAAAATCGAAGCTGATCCGGACGTGGCGTTGACGAACCCCAGCAGCACGTTCATCGTCGTCGTCTTGCCCGCGCCGTTGGGACCAAGAAAACCGAACACTTCGCCCGCACTGACGCGCAGATTCAATCCATCGACCGCCAACTTGGTTTTCTGGCCCAAATCACGGCTGGGAAATTCCACGCGCAGACCGCAAATTTCCAGAACCGTATTCACCGGCCCAAGATACAGAGAGGCTGCTGAAAGAGAAGAAAGAAACCTTGCGCGCCGCAAAAAGCCGCCCACAGACCCGCCACTTCAAAATCATCGGCGACCTGCGTACTGCCAAGACGGTGGGATAGACGACACTTGGTCACGAGGAGAATGGACCGCCCGGCCTCTCAACCAATTTCCACTCGGACTGCAATCCCCGCCGCCGAATCCATTCATGCAAGGCGGCATGATCCAGTTGCGCGCCAGACACGGCCAGCATGGAACGCAGATCGCGCAAGTGCTTTTCGGAACCGCCTTCACGGTAGTATTCCAATTTGCGGACCATCACGTATTCTGGAGGGGCGAGCGCGACCGTTTCGCCCTCGAATTGCACCCGTCGCTGAAAGCGAAATGCCCACGCTTCCAACTCGTCTCGTCCTGTCAGATATATATCCGCTTTAAAGCCGGTTGCCAAATGCAGGATATTGAAATGGCCGCGTTGTTCACGCCGCGCCTCGACGGCAATGACTTCCGGCGGAGGCGCGTAAAAGTCGGCCGGCGGAAAGATCTCAGGCAGTTTGGCGGTATCCTGATCGTTGAGAAAAACCACCAAGTCGACATCAAGAGTCAAACGAGGTTCGCCGTAGAAAATGGCGGCCACGCTGCCCGTGACGATGTGACGAATGCCAGCCTGCCGAAGCGGGCGCGTAAACAACAGGAAAAATTCAAGTTCGGGCATTGCGGAAAATGCGCCGAACTTCCTCTTCCACCCGCTCCTCCGCCCAGTCAGGATGCTGAGCGCGCACGCCAGCGGCCTTCATTTTGCGCGCCGAGCGGTAAAGGCGGCCGGCGACTCGCCACCGCTCCTCGCCCGACATCGCGCGAAAAACTTCCATTTGTTTGGAACCGGGTTGTTCGTCCGGCAGCATGAGACAACCATGCGCTGCCGGGAGCGTTGGAGCAACCGCTTTTATTGCCCTGGTTGCCGCCTCGTTCCGGGGAATTTTCTCGGCCTCCGCCGCGGAAAGTTGTTTGTACTGTAGTTCTCATCGCTCGTGAAGCCCGTCGCCATCTCGAATCTTTTTTGCTCCTTGTGGCTGCTTGTTGCTCGTTTCTTTTGCCTGCGTTTTTCTGAGTCCCGCATGCCTGTCACGCATCGGCGATCTCCCTCTTTCCCGGTCTGCCACCATCGCCGCGCCTCCCTTTTCATGTCAAAGAGCTTGGATGGGCGTGGCGGCCCTTCCTCGCTTGCTCCCGGCGATGACGCCGATAGCCGGCCGGCGGTTTTTCGCCAGCCACTTCGTGGCGTAGCACGATGGCTTGACTTGTCAAGCGCGGTTTCCCGCGCTTTCCCAATCACAGCGCCAATTCGCCGCGCGCCAATGATCCCCGAAATGCGGCAACTACTGAAACGGCTTCGGGAGCAACGGGCGGATGAACCGGCAACGGCGTCGGCAATGCAGGCGCGCGAATGCCAGGGCGCGATTAATTCAGCTTGCAAGAAATTGGGCATTGCCCGGTTCAGGCTATGCGCGACATGTTCGGGGGACTGCGGGGAGCGGGCTAATTCGCCCCGGTTTTCATTATTGTCCCGAATGCAATCCGGGTTAATGTCTCCAGTGGTCACGGAACAACGTCAATGAATGTCCACTTAGCTTACGGCCAGGGTAACTTAACGGTCGATCTGCCCGATAACCGGACGACGGTGATCGAACCAACCCACTGCGCCGGGCTGGCGGACGAGCGCGCCGCGGTGCTGCGCGCGCTGGACAATCCAATTGCCGCCAGACCTCTGCGCCAATGGATTACGCCAAAGGACCGGGTTTGCATCGCTTTTACCGACCTGACGCGGGCGACGCCCAATGAACGGCTGATTCCATGGTTGTTGGATTATTTGCGCGATGTGCCCCGGGAGAACATCACCCTGCTCAATCAGTTGGGCACGCATCGCCCCAACACCCGGGCCGAACTGGAAACAATGTTGACGCCCGAAGTGGTTCGCGATTATCGGGTAATCAACCACGAGCCTGAGAATCCACGAGCGCTGGTTCAATTCGGAAACACGCGCGACGGGACGCCGGCCCTTATCAATAGGCATTTGGCCCAGGCCGGCGTTCGGATTGTCACAGGCTTTATCGAACCGCATCTCTTCGCCGGCTTCAGCGGCGGCGTAAAAGGGATCATGCCCGGCTGCGCGGGCTTGCAAACGGTGATGAGCAATCACGGCGCAAAAAACATCGGCGATTCCCGCGCCACATTCGGCGTGACCGCGGGCAATCCGCTTTGGGAGGAATTGCGCGAAATTGCGTTGCGAGTCGGCCCCAGCTTTGTGGTCAACGTGAGCCTCAACGCGCGCCGGCAAATTACGGGGGTTTTTGCCGGTGATTTGATTCAGGCCCATCAGGCCGGTTGCGAATTTGTGCGGCGCTCGGCGATGCAAAAAGTTAAGGCGCCCTTCGAGATCGTCCTCACCACCAACAGCGGCTATCCGCTGGACCTCAATCTTTATCAGGGCGTCAAAGGCATGAGCGCCGGCGCCCGCATCATCAGCCAGGGCGGCGACTTGATCCTGGCCTGTGAATGCCGCGAAGGGATCCCTCCCGGCAGCCCGCTGGACGAACTGTTGCGAGGCGCAAACGGCCCCGAAGAGATTCTAACCATGCTGAGCACACCTGGTTTTTTGCGCGCCGAACAATGGCAGGCGCAAATCCAGGCGCTCGTCCAGCGGCGCGCCAACGTTTTGCTTTACAGTTCGCTGCCTGACAAGATCGTCCGCGGCGCGTTTCTGACCCCTTGCCACGACATCTCTGCGGCCGTGCGGCGGCGCCTGGAGGACTTGGGGCCGCGCGCGCGCGTGGCGGTGTTGCCTCAAGGACCGCTCACGATCCCCTATCTGGCTTGACGGCCAATAGGACAAGGCGCGCGGGATTGCGATGAAAGCGTCGCAACGGTGAAAACATTATCAGGTTGCGCGCGGGTGCTTTTCCCTCAACTTTGCAGTCCCTTCGAGACAGCCATCAGCAATTGATCGAGCGTGTAAGGCTTGCCCAGGTTTTTGAGATGAATGTCATCGCCGCGGCGCGGTTGCCGGGGGTCTGATTTGGTCCCGCTGGTGATGATGACCGGGACATCCCATTTCAATTCCTTGATGGCGCGCACGGCGCCCATCCCATCCATGTGCGGCATGTCAGTATCCGTGACCAGGAGCTTGATCTCATTCTGGTTCTCTCTAAAGCGGGCAACTCCTTGCAGGCCGTTTTGCGCTGTCACAACGCGATAGCCGTAACTCTCAAGAGTGGATTTTGTCAATTCCCGCACTGCTTCTTCGTCGTCGATGACCAAAATCAATTCGCCATGCCCAAGCGGCGGCGTCGCCTCTTTTGCCTCCGCCTTTTCCGTTTCGGCGCGCTTTATGGCGGGAAGATGGATTGTGAATACCGTGCCCTCGCCCGCCTTGGTTTGGACATCCATGAAACCCCCGTGATTCTTGACAATGGCCGCAACCGTTGACAATCCCAGCCCGGTCCCTTTGTCCCCCAGTTTGGTGGTGAAAAACGGCTCAAAAATCCGGGGCATCACGTCGGAAGGAATGCCAGTTCCCGTGTCCGCCACTGAAATTGCGACGTACGGACCGGGCCCCTTGTTGGCCGCGGCGGCCGTGCGGGAATCCAAGATGACGTTTTGGGCCGAGAGCGTCAGGCGCCCGCCCTGGGGCATGGCATCACGCGCGTTGACGCACAGATTCAAAAGCACTTGATGCAGTTCAGTGGTGTCGCCGTGGACGGTCCATAAATCCGCGGGGGAAACCGTCATGGAAAATACAATTGACTTTGGGAATGTGTCTTGAATCATTCTGGCCATTTCTCCCGTGAGCTGCCGGAGCCTCACCGGGCCGCTGCGGCCCCCGGAACCGCGCGCGAAGCTGAGAATTTGTTTGACCAATTCCGTGGCCCGCCTGGCGCTGAAGGAGATAATGTCCAGGAACCTTGCCCGATCGTTTGGGTCCTCGCAGTTTGTCAGTATTTCAGCGCCCATGATCACGGGGGCCAGCGCGTTGTTCAAATCATGGGCGATTCCGCCCGCCAGGGCGCCGATGCTGTCCAGGCGTTGCGAACGCAGAAATGTCGCTTCCAGCCTTTTCTTCTCAGTGATGTCCGTATCGATGATGAGAATGCTTTTGGGATTTCCCACGTCGTCGCGCACCAACGTCCACCGGCCTTCAACGATCAACTCGCCGCCGGCGCGGTTCACCGTCGCCAATTCGCCCGTCCAACTTCCCTTTTCGAGCAGGCATTGTTTGGCCGCCCCGTGCTTGGCCGGGTTTCTCGGAAGCAGTTCACACGTTTGGCGCCCCATGATTTCCGAGGCTGGCCAGCCGTAAATTCTCTCGGCGCTTTTATTCCAATAGAGGATATGATCTTCCACATCGGTCACCAGGATGGCGTCCTGCGCCTTGTCAAGCAAAGAGGCTTGCTGGCGGACCTTTTCCTCGCTCTGCCGGTTTTTTTCTTCCTGTTCGGATTCCCGGATTGCGCGTTGGACGGCGGGAATGAGACGGCTGAGCCGGTCCTTCAAGACATAATCGGTCGCGCCCTCCTTGATCGTGTCTATGGCCGCTTCCTCGCCCATGCTTCCGGTGACAAAGATAAAAGGGATATGCGAAAAGTTCTCGCGGGCAAACTGAAGCGCCGCCAGGCCGTCAAAGCCAGGCAGAGCCTTGTCTGAAAGAATAATGTCGAAGGATTTGTGGTCCAAGGCAGTCGTGAAATCCCCTTCGTTGTCCACGGTGGTGAATTCGGCGGCGATGTCTTGCTCTTTGAGGCACAGTTGGATTACCTGGCTGTCATTGCTGTCGTCCTCCAAGTGAAGAATGCGCAAGGGACGATCCAAAATGGAAACGTTGGAAACCTCGTTAACTCGCTCATTTGCGTTCATACCCAATCGGACCGCAACCTACTGTAAACTAAAAAACTTTATTCCGTCACCGCTCATACAAAAGCCACAATACATTTTACCGCTTAAATGAACACCCGCAAGTTTAGTCTTTCCAAGCGCGCCCTTAACTGGCCAAATGTCGCGGTGACTACGACTAAAAATCTCTGTGGAATCGTTTCGTTAGCCCTGACGATGGCGCTGCTCAATGGCTGCACGCGCTTTCGCCATGTGGACCCCGTGACGGTCCGCGCCGGAGAGGAAGTTCCGCCGGATTTTCTCACCGGTCCCATGGCGCCATTGCTCACCAATGTCGATGGTTTTAGCGCCCGCTTGGTGGAAAACACGTCCGCTGGCGGGAAGACGACGCCCAAGATCACCGGTGAACTCATCGGGCGCCAGGGCCGGTTGATTTTCCAGCCCACGCATCCCGACCGCAAATTGCCGAAGGACGCGGCCACTGGCTTGTTTTTCATTTGGAACCAAAGCCAGGATCGCGGCTACGTTCTAAGCGAGGAGCTTCAGGCGTATGCCCCGATCTCGTCAAGTTTGATAATCACAAACGTCTCCTTCGATGAAAATGCCGCCCCTTCAGAGACCATCCAGGGGCATCCTTGCCACCGTCTCGACGTGGCTGTGACGCTCAGCAACGGCTCGACCGCGAGATTTGCCGAATGGCAGGCCGACGACCTCAAGCGGTTCCCCTTGCGGCTGCGCTCGTTGAATGCGCAAATGCCTTTCACGGTCGATTTTTCCAATGTCCGGCTCGAATTCTCCTCGCCGCGGCTTTTTAATCCGCCGGAGGGCTTCATTCAATATGCCAGCGCAATTTCCCTGATGAACGAGTTGATGATCCGCCAATCCACCCTCAAACAACGCCCCAGCGAGCTTGAAGAGAAGATGCCCATCACCGGCGACAATAGCTGGGGCGCCAACACGCCAAACGCGGTGGCGCGCTGAGGTCGAAGCTCCGGTTTTTGAGCGCCGCAAAGCGGAGATGGGACATACATTATATGAGCGTTCCGCACCGCACCGCGCCGCAAACCAAACCCTCTCTGGAGACTGATTCGTCCAGAGGGCCGAGAGTTTTTAAAAAACTCCTCGTCGCCAATCGCAGCGAAATTGCGATCCGCGTTTTCCGCGCCGCGACTGAGTTGGGACTGCGCACGGTGGGAATTTACGCGCAGGAAGATCGGTTGGGCATTCATCGCTTCAAAGCCGACGAGGCTTATCTGATCGGGCAGGACAAAGGGCCGGTCGGAGCTTATCTGGATATTCCCGGCATCATTGCGCTGGCCAAAGAAAAGCAGATTGACCTCATCCATCCTGGCTACGGCTTCCTTTCGGAAAACGCCAAGTTTGCCCGCGCCTGCGACGAAGCTGGAATTGTGTTCGTCGGGCCTCGGCCGGAATTGCTGGAGCTGATGGGCGACAAAACTGCCGCGCGCGCGCTGGCGCGCAAGCTGGACATTCCCACTCTGCCCGGCACGGAGGAGGCCGTCGAAGATCGGGGCAAAGCTCTCACGATCGCCCGGCAAATCGGTTTTCCCTTGATCATCAAAGCGGCTTTTGGCGGCGGCGGACGCGGGATGCGGGTGGTTCACAAAGCCGCCGAACTGGCGCCCTTGCTCGACGAAGCCCAAAGCGAAGCCGAACGGGCTTTTGGCAATCCGGCCGTTTTTTTGGAAAAATATATCCCGCGCGCCAAACACCTCGAAGTGCAGATTTTAGGCGACCGCCATGGCAACATCGTTCACTTGCACGAGCGCGATTGCTCCGTGCAACGGCGGCATCAAAAGATCATCGAATTCGCGCCCTCCGTCGCCCTGGACGAAAGTGTGCGCCGGGAATTGTGCGATGCGGCCACGCGGCTGGGCCGGGCCGTGCATTATGACAACGCGGGCACCGTGGAGTTTCTGTATGACGTGGAACGCCACAAATGGCATTTCATTGAGGTCAACCCCCGCATTCAAGTCGAACACACGGTGACGGAAGTCATCACCGGAGTTGACTTGGTGCGTTCGCAAATCCTGGTCGCCCAAGGCCACGCGCTCAACGGCGCCGAAATAAATCTGCCATCGCAGGAACAAATCCCGCGAATGTGCTGGGCCGTGCAATGCCGTGTGACGACCGAAGACCCCGAGAATAAATTCACGCCGGACTACGGCAAAATTCTCAACTATCGCTCGGCCGGCGGCTATGGCGTGCGGCTGGACGGAGGCATGGGCGATTCGGGGGCCGTCATCACGCCGTTTTACGACTCGTTGCTGGTGAAAATCACCACCTTTGGCCGCGATTTCAACCTGGCGCTCCAGCGCATGGAGCGGGCGTTGCGCGAGTTCCGCATCCGTGGAGTCAAGACGAACATTCCGTTTTTGGAAAACGTAATCGCAAATCCGGTCTTCCGTTCCGGGCAGGCCACCACCAACCTCATCGATACCTCGCCCGGCTTGTTTGATTTCAAACCGCGCCGGGACCGCGCCACAAAGCTGCTGGCGTTTTTGGGAGACGTGATTGTCAATGGCAATCCCCAGGCAAAGAACCATTCGCCAAAAGCGCCTCTGCCTCCCGTGGCCCCGCCGGAACACGATCACAAACAGACGCCGCCGCCCGGCACCCGGCAGTTGTTGCTGGAAATGGGGCCGGCCAAATTCGCGCAATGGACTCGCGAGCAACGCCGATTGCTCATCACCGACACGACCTTTCGGGACGCCCACCAATCTCTGCTGGCCACGCGTGTGCGAAGCTACGACATGCTGGCCATCGCCCCGTCCATCGCCCGCCGCGCGCCGCAACTCTTCAGCCTGGAAATGTGGGGCGGGGCGACATTCGACACGGCGATGCGCTTTTTGCACGAGGATCCGTGGAACCGGCTGAGATTGCTGCGCGAGAAAATTCCCAACATCTGTTTCCAAATGCTTTTTCGCGGGGCAAACGCCGTGGGCTATTCCAATTATCCCGACAACGTGGTGGCGGGATTCGTCAAACACGCGGCGGCCTCCGGCATTGATATCTTCCGGATTTTCGACTCGCTTAATTATACGCCCAATTTGAAAGTGGCCATGGAGAGTGTGCGGCGAACCCACGCCCTTTGCGAAGGGGCCGTTTGTTACACGGGCGACATCCTGGACCCGGCGCGCACAAAGTATTCGCTCAAATACTATGTGAAGCTGGCCAAGGAATTGGAGAAAATGGGCGCGCATATTTTGGCGATAAAAGACATGGCCGGATTATGCCGGCCTTTTGCGGCGCACGCGCTGGTAAAAGCCCTCAAGGAAGAAATCCAATCGCCGATTCACTTTCACACCCACGACAGCAGCGGAATAAACTCCGCCTCGATTCTCAAAGCCAGCGAGGCGGGAGTGGACGTGGTTGATTTGGCGATTGCCCCCTTGAGCGGCTCGACCAGCCAGCCCAACCTCAACTCGATGGCGGCCGCGCTAGAACACACGCCCCGCGACACCGGCCTGGATCGGGGGGCCCTTCAGGAATTCGCCGATTACTGGCAGCAAGTCTCGGCTTATTACGCGCCCTTTGACACCGCCCCGCGCAGCGGCAGCGCCGACGTTTACCAGCACGAAATGCCCGGCGGTCAATACACCAACCTCAAGGAACAGGCCGTCGGCATGGGCCTTGCGCAACGCTGGCCGGAAATCGCGCGCACTTACGCCGAGGTCAACCAATTGTTCGGCGACATCGTGAAGGTAACACCGAGCAGCAAGGTGGTCGGTGACATGGCGATGTTCCTGATCACGCGCGGAATCAAGCCCGCGGACGTTTTGAATCTCGACCCCGGCAGCGTGCCGTTCCCCGCCTCTGTTATTGACATGATGCTGGGCAATTTGGGGCGGCCCGTGGGCGGCTGGCCCAAACAATTGCAAAAAGTTATCCTCGGAGACCGCAAGCCCATCCGTAAACGTCCCGGCGCGACTCTCAAGCCCCTCAACCTGAAACAAACCAAGGACGAATTGGCCGCCCGCTTGAAACGCGCGCCCGCCGATGACGATCTTTACAGCCATCTCATGTATCCGGAGGTCTTCGCCGAGTTTGCCAAATTCACGCGCGACTACAGCGACGTGGCGGTGGTGCCGACGCCGGCGTTTTTTTACGGGCTTAAGCCGGGGGAGGAAATCTCGGTGGACATTGAGGAGGGCAAAACCCTGTTCGTCAAATTGCTGCACGTCGGCGCGGTGGACAAGGACGGCCGGCGCATCGTCAGTTTTGAATTAAACGGCATGGCGCGCGAGGCCACGATTACCGACCGCACCGTCCAGGCCAAAGTCAAGGCCCGTCCAAAAGCCGACCCCGCCGATCCTCTGCAAGTCGGCGCGCCGATGCCCGGCCTGATCACCGCGCTCTCCGTCAGCGTCGGCGCCAAAGTCAGCAAAGGCGATAAATTGTTGACACTGGAAGCGATGAAAATGCAATCCACCCTTTACGCCGGCAGCGATGGAACTGTGGACAACATTTTCGCCCTAGTCGGCGAGACGGTGGCCAGCAAAGACCTGCTGGTCAAATTGCGAAGGTAACCGTCCCGGTTCAGCGTTCCCCTTTTTTATTTTTTTGGCGGGGGCGGCCCGATTTGCCGCAACTTGGCTTGCGGACAAAAAGGCGCTACATTCGCGCATGTTCATCACTGGATTGGGAATCGCGGCGCCGCCGCATCGATATACTCAGATGCAATGCTGGCAGGCGCTTGAGGCGTCGAAGAACTTCATCCGGCTGACCAACCGTTCCCAGGCCATTCTTAGAAAAGTATTGACGGCCAAAAATGGCATTTCCACGCGGCATCTCGCCCTGGCGCCGCTGGATGAGGCTTTCGATATTTCGCCGGACACGTTGCTGGCGCGATTCACCCGGCACGCGCCCGTCCTGGCGGCTGAAGCGGCGGAACAGGCGCTGTGCCACTCCCAAACGACGCGCGAAAAAATCGACGCCATCATCATCAGCACTTGCACCGGCTACCTATGTCCGGGTCTGACCAGTTATGTAAGCCAGCGCCTGGGGCTGCGATCTTCCGTGCTGACACTGGACCTCGTCGGCCAGGGTTGCGGCGCGGCTTTGCCCAATCTCCGCGCCGCCGAAAGCCTGGTGAACTCCGGCAATTGCTCCCGCGTCCTTTCGATTTGCGTGGAGGTTTGCAGCGCGGCGTTTTATCTTGATGATGATCCGGGCGTGTTGATCAGCGCCTGCCTCTTCGGCGATGGCGCGGGGGCGGTGGTTTTATCCAATGAGCCTGGCGCAAACGGGCGGCGGGTGCGATGGAAAGCCGCCGGTTCCATTTTATCGCCTGACGAGCGGGATTTCCTGCGATTCGAGAGCAAGGGCGGTCTGTTGCGCAACGTTCTTTCGCCCTGCGTTCCAACGCTGGCGGCGCGCCACGCGCGGACGGTTTTCGAGAATGTCACTCAACAGGCCGAGGCAAAGGCGGACGGCATTGCGGCCTGGATTTTGCACGCGGGCGGGCGCGAGGTGCTCGCGGAATTGCGGAAAACTTTTGGGCTGGAGGAGGAGCAAGTGCGTTGGAGCGCCGGGATTCTGGATGAGTTTGGCAACCTCAGCAGCCCGTTTGTGCTGTTCGTTTTGCAGTCCGCGCTGGCCAGCAATGCGCCGGGCGGCCTTTGGTGGCTCTCTTCCTTTGGGGCCGGTTTCAGTTGTCACGGGGCTTTGTTGGAAGTGGAGGGTTGAGAGGCAATGGCGCAGAGTGGGCCGCGTATGAACGTTCTGAATCGCATTGTTTCTCCGGAATGGCTGGATGAATTGTCTCCGCTTGACGCGCGCGCGGTGGATTCGCGACGCGACTTGCGACGGCTCAATTTCTGGATGGGCAACGCGCGAATCATGGCGTGCGTGTTGTCCGACGCGCTCCGGAGACAAACCGCGGCGCGCCTGGTGGATTTGGGCGCGGGTGATGGAACGTTCGCGCTGCGCGTGGCCCGCGCATGTTCATTCCGCCGCCGGATGCGCGTGGATTTGGTGGATCGTCATCCCACGCCATCACCCGCATGCGTGGAGAACCTGGAAAAAACAGGATGGGAAGCGCGAGTAATTGCGTCCGACGTTTTTGACTGGCTGCCCGGCCAGCCGCCCGCCGAAGCGATCGTTTGCAATTTGTTTCTTCACCATTTTGAAGGCGCCGCCTTGCGACGCCTGTTGCTTCTGGCGGCCGAGCGATGCCGCGTCTTTGTTGCATGTGAACCGCGGCGCGGCTCAATGCCGCTGTTGACAAGCCGGCTCCTTTTCCTCCTGGGCTGCAATGCAGTCACGCGCCACGACGGGCCGATCAGCGTTCGCGCGGGCTTTCGCGGCCACGAACTTTCGGCGCATTGGCCCGCCGACGGCTGGCAATTGCGAGAGAGGCCCTCGGGCCTTTTTACGCATCTATTTGTCGCCCAAAAAAGCGTCCCTGTCACATTAACCGGGCCTGCGCAGCCATGCTAAAGCCGATCACAATTGTCGGCGGCGGTTTGGCGGGGCTGAGCCTGGGCATAGGACTGCGCCGACGCGACGTGCCGGTGACGGTCATTGAAGCGGGGCGTTACCCGCGTCATCGAGTTTGCGGCGAGTTTGTCAGCGGCCGCGGGCAGGCTGCGCTGGCTGGCTGGGGATTGGACAAAAAGTTCGTCGCCGCCGGAGCGCGCGAGGCGTCAAGCGCCGCATTCTTTTCGCGCCGAGTGCGGGGAAATCCGGTTGGCCTGCCGATGCCGGCACTATGTTTGTCCCGCTATGTGATGGATGCGATTCTGGCGCGGGAATTTGAATCGTTGGGCGGCCGACTGCACTCGAACTGTCGATGGGAGCAGGGTTACGGGGAGGGGATTGTCCGCGCCACGGGGCGGCGCAGAAGCCCGGTCTTTAATGGCTGGCGCTGGTTTGGATTAAAGGTTCACGCGCACAATGTCCAAATGGCCGCCGACTTGGAAATGCACATGCTTCAAAATGGTTACGTGGGCCTGTGCCGTCTGGGCGGCGGCTCGGTGAACGTATGTGGTTTGTTCCGCGCTCGGGTGCCCGTGCCGGATTTGGCGCGGAATTGGACCGACTGGCTGCGGGGCGGCGCCGATAGCCAGTTACGACAGCGGCTCGACGGCGCGCATTTCGAGGGCGGGTCGTTTTGCTCCGTGGGCGGCCTGGTCGTTGAAGCCCAAAGCGCCGCGGGGCGCAGCGAATGTTGCATAGGCGACGCTATCAGCATGATGGCCCCGTTGACTGGCAACGGCATGTCAATGGCGTTCGAATCGGCGCAGTTGGCTGTCGCGCCGCTGGCCAACTACAGCCGCCAAGAGATCGCATGGGATGAAATGCGCGGAGAACTTGCGTGTCAATGTGATCGCGCCTTTCGGGGGAGATTAAAATGGAGCCGGCGCCTGCAGCAGATTTTCTTCCGCAAGTCCCTTGCGGATGGGTTGTGCATTGCCACCCGCTGGCCGGCCTTATGGCGAAATATGTTTCGCAGAACTCGTTAGGCATCGCGAAAGAATAACTTGAGCAACTATGGCGCAGGAATTTTGGCCGCCGGCAAGGCGCTCGTGAGGCGCATATCCGCAGCGATCTGCAAGGAACGAGCAACGCCGCCAGCGGCCAAAAGAACAAGCCAGAGTTGCTCAAGTTATTCTTTTGCGATGCCTTAGCCGGCCGCCGTCTTCATTTTCTCTCTTCGAGTTTGGTAATGCCCTGATCCTGCACGACAGTCCACTGGCTGTCGGGATCGTAATCCGTCATCGCGGATGCGATTTTTGGTGTCGTCTCGCCAAGGCTGCGCTGGCGGATGGTTCCATCCTGGCCCACTATAAAACTCATAACTCCCGATTGTCCCCAGCGCACCGGAAAGGCCACGAGCGCGAAACCCTTGGTCATTTTGCCACCAGAAACGTAAGTCATCGCTCCCCCCGGGGCATCGGCGCCTTGGCGCGACAGGACCTTAAAGAGGTAGCCATGATAGGCTCGCGGATGTTTGCCGTGCCGGGCGTAATGTCCTCGCACCTCCGCGTCAGCAACAGCGGGTGGCAGAAGGCTCAGCCCGCCGCCTTTCCCGGGCACACTTTTTATCGTGGCCGAATAATGGCCCGTCTGCTCGGAATACTTGCGTTGCGCCCGGACATAAGCCTGGCACACGCCAATGGCATAAAACTCATCAGCCCCAACCTGGCGATTGATGATCTCCTCCTCGCCGGCGATGGTATCGAAGGCCCATTTGCCGTTGGTTTGAACCAGCGGAATGGGAAATGGCCAATGATCGTTCCCGATTTCAAGAAATATCTGGCCGTTTGTCTCGGGAACCGCCTGGCAATCTCGTTGCATGGCTGCGGCGAACGAGTCGAAATTTCTCTCGTCTTGCACCTTGTCGCCGGTGAGAAGGTTCGTCACCTCCGGCCCAAAAATTTCACGCACCTCTGTCTGGTCATGAGCTTTTGTGGCGTGTACCAGCACATTGGTGGCGTCCGCCGGCGAGTCAAACATTCTTTGTGTAATCGGATCTTGTTGATCCGCCCCCAACGCCGCCTGGGATGTTATTGTCCACGCGCCGGCAACCCCCAGGAAAAGCACGATGGCATGTTTGGATATGCAATGATCAGTTTTCATAAACGTTTCTGTACCTTGTTTCGCTTGGAAATGGGCGATTAACGGTGCCCGCCCCCCCCGCCATGTCCACCTCCACCCCCGCCAAGAAAACCGCCCTGTCTCTTATACCCATCGACGAGCCCACCAGAAAAAGGGGAAGAGAGTGAGG
>VFSW01006986.1_pt1 | contig 16485 bp, 8 predicted proteins | sample 5358111 | NCBI WGS metagenome assembly VFSW01 (sample SAMN11554181, study PRJNA540505) | mine drainage metagenome | isolation source: sediment from site ElyBrook_90M | place: USA: Ely Copper Mine, Vershire, VT | collected 2017 | reverse complement strand
GTGCGGGCCTCGATTCGGGTGGAAGGCAAGTGCCGCGCGGAAGATGGGGAGGGCTTGTTCGATTACATTGCGCGGTGGACGGTGTATCGAAAACGAGGCGAGGCGCACGTAAAACTTACGTGGATCAATGCCACGGAAAATCCATCCGAACAGGTGCGAGACATTCGGGTGATGTTTCCGTATGACTTTGCACCGAGGCGATTGGTGTTTGGATGTGAGCAGGGTGTATTTGACGGGCCGTATGTAAAGGACTGGCCCGTGTATCTGCTGCAGGAAGACCACAACTGGTACTGGGCGAAGAAGCACAATCCGGACGGGCGAATTCAGAATCTGGCGAGCGGAGGTTGCCACGGGGAGCACTGTCCGGGATGGATGTATGTCGAGAACACGGACCGGTGCCTGGGCGTCTGGGTGCCAAACTTCTGGGAAGAATACCCGAACGAGATTGAGTTGAAGGAAGGGATGTTGAGCGTGGGTCTGTGGCCGGAGCGGGCAATGAAGCACTTGCTGAGCAAGCCGATCCTGCCGGCTAATCCGGACGGACAGCAACGATATGTAAAAACTAAATACACGCCGGTGATGCCGCATCCATACATTGCGTTTGTGGACGAGCAGGAGAAATGTCTGGACGCGGTGCAGGGGCTGGCGAAGACGCAGGAGATCGTGCTGAGCGTATGGGGAGGGAAGGGTTCTAATCCGACATTCGAGACGAAGTGGTGGAGCAAGAGCCTGCAGCCTGTACGAGGTCACCTCGATCCAGAATATGTGGCAACAACGGAAGCTCTTGGCCTTTTCTCTCCGCTCGACAGCAAGAAATTTCCTATTTACGAGCAGTTATACAAGGGCTGCTACGGATGGCTGAATCGCAATATTGACGCCATGAAGTGCTACGGCAAGTTTGATTACGGCGACTGGAAGTATTTCACCGCCGCCACCGACTATCTTTGCGGTCCGGGAACGAAATGGGGAGCATTGGGAGAAATGCCCCGCGAAGGCTATTGGCAAAACAACGAGCGGGACCAATTATTGGGACTGCTCCTCTACTACTACAGAACAAGCGATCCCGTCGCGTGGGAACGGGTTGAGATTGTCGCGCGCCATCTTCTGGATGTAGACATCAAGCACCACCCAGACTGGGGGATGTGGACCCACAGTTACGGGCATTGTTATGTTGCAACGGCATCGGCCGGGGAACCGGACCATTCCTGGCTTTGGGGCACACTCGTCTGGTCGGGCGTGAGCGGCGATCCGGTGGTGCAGGATTGGGTGGGCCAGTGTGGAAAGAATCTGTTACACACGAAGATTGATTTTGAACAGACGGATGCTCGCACCGACTCCGTCTATCTCCACATGATGTGCCAATTTTATGAATACACAGGCCAGCAAGAATACCTCAACGCAGCCGAAGCTCCAGTACAGGCGTTTCTTAAGCTGCAACGGCCCAATGGTAGCTGGTTGGCATTCATGGGGAACCTTCAGGCTCCACAGGAGGAGGGTTTTGTTGAACACGCGATTATGGCCCTTGCAAACTACTACGCCGTTACAAAGAAGCAGGAAGTGGTGGGGCCTCTGAATCGGGCGCTCTACTACACGTTTGGGGACAAGGGTGAGATTCGGGGAGCGATCGGCGAAGCGCCACTGGCGGTGTATGGTTTGGCCGTCCTGGCAAGCGAGACCGGCCAGCAGCACTATTTGGATGTTGCATGCAATGTGCTGACAGCTTTCTATGACGCGCAGAAAAAGGGGGACAATCCTGCCTGCATTGGCCGGGGCGACTACTGGGCAGAGTGGGGTGTCAACAACCCGCAAGCGGCAAAGGGAACGGGCCGTCCACCGCAGTTTCTGGGGGAAACCCGTCCACTTTCGCCGGGCTGCGTTCTTGCCTATGGCCAACAGATTCTTGCCCCGCTTGCAAAAAAATGGATAGGCACGGATGAGCGCCAGTGAGACAAGATTGGACGATAGAACCCACGAGGTAGTTCTGAGTGAGTCGAATGGGACTACCCGAACGTGGATCAGGAGCGTACTGGCGTTTCTCAAAGATCAGGGCGTCCCCAACCAGGAAATCCATGTGACCCGGATGAATACATTCTCGAATTTTCCGTTTCAGATGGCCGCCTTGAGACAGAGTGGCAAGTTCTTTCATGGGATTGTTTGGCTGGCGCTGTCCTTGCTTCTTGTGTTGAGTCCTGCTTTTTCGCAACAACTTCCCAGCATGACAAATCCTTCTGTCACAGAAGTGCGACAGCAGTTCCTCACCACTCCGGCCGATTCACGGATCATGATGCGCGGGTGGGGGGTCGGCGCGGCTGTCACCAAGCCGGAACTGGAACGGGAAATCAAGGCGATGAAGGCCGCTGGAATTGGGGGATTTGAAATCCTGCCAGTCTATCCACTGGCGCTGGACGATACCGCGAGTGGCATTCAGAATCTCCCTTACCTCTCCAGCGGTTTTCTGGATGCACTCCATTTTGCAGCAAGCGAAGGACGCGCCGAGGGGATGCGGGTAGACCTGACGCTTACGAGTGGATGGCCGTATGGAAGCGCTTATCTGCCAGTATCCCTTGCCGCTGGAATGCTACGCGTGGTTCGAGTGCCGGTCCCAGATGGGGCCGATTCCATTCCCGTTCCAGCCATGAGCGCGGGGGAGAAACTGATCGCGGTCTTTCAGGTAGATGGCGATGGAACAGACTTTCACACATCTCAGCCTCGACCCCTGCCGCTGGAAACAGAAAATGGCCGCCTGGAAATTGGCCACGGGCCACACAAACAGGAGACGGCATTGTTTTTTCTCTCCAGCCGCACGGGCCAGATGGTCAAGCGGCCGGCTGTCGGCGCGACCGGATTTGTTCTTGATCCCTATGACCGTGCCGCAATTGAAGATCATTTGCGTACGGTTGGCGATCCGCAGCTTGCGGCATTTGGAAAACATCCTCCCTATGCAGTTTTCAGCGATAGCCTGGAAGTTTACGGCGCTGATTGGACGCCGGATTTCCTCCAGCAATTTCGGCAAAAGCGCGGCTATGATCTGACTCCGTATCTTCCAGCGCTGGTGGGAAACATGGGCCCGATTACGCGCGCAGTCCGTCACGATTGGGGTCAGACACTGACGGAGCTGGCGGAAGAAAACTATCTGACGCCGATTCACACCTGGGCAGCACAGCATGGCACGCGCTTCCGATCGCAGAATTATGGAACTCCACCTGTCATCTTGTCCAGCAACTCGCTGGTCGATCTTGCTGAGGGAGAAAATTATCACTGGAGGGAATTTTCGGAAACACGCTGGGCCTCCTCCGCCAACCACCTGTACGGTCGACCGGTTACATCCGCGGAAACATGGACGTGGCTGCACTCGCCCGCTTTTCGCGGAACGCCACTCGACCTGAAGGCGGAGGCCGACCTTGATTTTCTGAATGGCATCAACCAACTGATCGGGCATGGATGGCCGTATTCTCCGCCATCGGCCGGCGAACCTGGATGGAGTTTCTACGCCGCAGGTGCCTGGGACGAGCACAATCCATGGTGGTTCGTCATGCCGCAAGTCACACGCTACCTACAGCGGGTCAGCTATGTGCTTCGCCAGGGAAGCCCAGTCAATGACGTTGCGGTTCTCCTACCGACTGACGATGCATGGGCAAACTTTACGCCCGACAATGATTCGGTCAGCGACCAAATGCATACACTCCTTGGGCCAAATTTGATTCCGCAGATTCTCGATACTGGTTTCAACTTTGACTACATTGATGCGGCTGCGATTGCCAAGGTCGGCATACCCTATCGGGTGCTGATCCTGCCTGGTATTACAAGAATTCCACTCTCGACCTATCGTGCTATTCAGTCGTATGCGCAGCATGGAGGTGTCGTGATCGCGACCCGGACCCTGCCCTCCATTGCGCCTGGGTTGATGAATGCAAAGATAGAGACCGCAGAAATACACCAACTAACGATGAAGCTGTTTGGAGCGAGCAATGCATCGGGACATTTCATAGCAGATGAATCGCAGCTTGGTTCGATCCTTGCCCATACCGTGAAGCCAGATGTTGTCATCACTCCGCAGACCCATGATGTTGGATTTGTCCACCGCAAGCTAGCTAATGGCGACCTGTATTTTCTGGTCAATACCAGCAATCAGGCTCGAAACTTTTCGGCGACATTTCGTGTTTTGGCAAGATCTGCGCAATGGTGGAACCCAGATTCCGGCGCTGTCGTGTGGGCAGCGAACGGGAGTTCGCTGCATATTGAATTGCAGCCATATGAGTCGCGAATCTTGGCGTTTTCATCCGATGACCTAGACTCGGCGCCGAAGCCTCCCAGCTTACAGCCATTGCCCCAATCCGTGGACCTTAGCGCGAACTGGAGGGTAGATTTCCTTCGGCAGAATCGAATTGCAAATTACTCCGCAGTGCATTCATGGACGGATGATCGATCTACGCGTTTTTATTCCGGACAGGTCTCTTATGAAAAAACATTTCAGGTATCGAAATCACTGCGAGACGCAGGAACCAGTATTCATCTGGAATTTGGGCCGGGAGAGATGGTCACTCCACCGGCGCATTCCAGTTCAGAGCTGCGTGCGCTCCTTGAAAGCCCGGTTAGAGAAGCGGCTCAGGTCTACGTCAACGGAAAACTTGCTGGAAGTATTTGGCACCCGCCTTATGAAGTAGATGTAACAAGGTTTCTTCAACTTGGAGAAAACCATCTGCGGATCATCGTGGGAAATCTTGCAATCAATGAGATGGCTGGGCGAGCGTTGCCAGACTATCGACTACTAAATCAGCGATATGGTGAGCGGTTTACTCCTCAGGATATGAACCATCTTGAACCGCTTCCATCCGGGATATTACGACACGTCTATCTCAGGGGATATCGAGAAGTTATCAGTACAAAATAGCGGACCGGAAAATTATCCCACGAGTCAAGAGGAGCATGGAAAGAGGGTACTGCGCATTGCCTGGAAGCTAGGGGCGTTAGAAATGTGTTGGACGTTAATTCGAATAAAGTATCTGCCAAAGAAGAGGTGAGTGATGAATGATAAGTCGAGTTTTGGGGTTGACCGTCGTACGTTCATGAAACAGGCAACAGGCACAGTGCTTGCAGCGGGGATGACGGCGCGGTCGTATGGCCGGATCCTGGGAGCGAATGATCGAATTCGCCTTGCCCAACTGGGATGCGGCGCAAGAAGTGCCGGCCATGTCACAATGGTCCAACTTGCCGGCAAGCAAACTCCTGTCGAGACCGTCGCGGTGTGTGACATCTGGAGTCTCGCCCGCGAAGCACGTGCTGCCCAGGTGAAGAAAGCGTTTGGTCTGGAACCGCAAAGCTACAAATATTCAGAGGATTTGCTGGCCCATAGCGATATCGACGGAGTGATGATCGCGACCGCTGATTTCCAACATGCCAAGTTGTGCGTCGACGTAGTGCAGGCAGGGAAGGATTGCTACGTTGAGAAGCCGTTTGCGAATGTCCTGAGTGAGGCCATTCAGGCCCGCGATGTTGTAAAAGCGTCCAAACAGATCGTCCAAATGGGAACGCAACACCGCAGCCAGCCCTACAACATAGCAGTCCGGGACATTGTTCGCTCGGGTCGCATCGGAAGCGTCGTTCAGATTGAGCAGGAATGGAACGTCAATGAGGAGCGCTGGCGGTTTCGCAAGGTGGACACCGGACGGACGGACCAGATGGAGATGGATGAACACATGGAGTGGAAGCACTGGCTCTATGACCGGCCGTCGATGCTTAAGGAAAAGGATACGGACTGGGAACGCTGGCTGCTTGGCAAGCCTTCCCGGCCTTTCGACCCACACGTTTATCTGGAATTTCGAATTTATCAAGAATTCTCATCGGGAATTTTCGACCAATGGCTTAGCCATGCCAGTGACCTTGTGCACCTCTGGATGGATGAGACCCATCCGGTAAGCGCCGTGGCGCAGGGAGGTATCTTCGCCTGGAAGGATGGACGCGAGAACCCTGATACATGCACGGTTGCATTCACCTATCCGAAAGGGTTCCTGTATATGTACCGAACCACATTCGGAAATAGTTACAGAAGCTTCAGCCGTATTCAGGGCCGAGACGGGACCATCGTGAATTACGGCGGAGAAGGCGCATCGCTTTTCGTGGTGACTCGGGAAGGCGGGCGGGAAGAATTCGATCCTGGGAAATCAGGGCCGGTGTACACCGAGCCGCCGGCGCTGGGTCCGCAAAAGGATGGCGCGGAAATTGTCCGTGTCCAGGGCGCTCCCCAGGCAAATTCCATTGGTCCAGAAGACAACGACGCCAATCATCTCTTGAACTGGCTAAATGCGATGAGAGATCGCAAACAACCCAACGCCAATGTAGACCACGGCTTTTCCCACTCCCTGGCGTGCATTATGGCTACCCAGTCCTACTGGAGTGGTAAGAAACAGTATTGGAATCCGAAGAGTGAGCAGATTGTAGAACAGCCCGTTTGAACGAACGTTATTCATATGTCGATTTTTCAAGAAGGGTCAAGACATGAAAAAAGAAATGGAACCATCTGGGATCGAGCAGGCATGGGATACGGAAGCCGATCCATTCGAGGCGTTGCCGGGCAGGTTTGAAGTAGGCCGCCGTGAGTTCTTGCGGTTGTCTGCCCTCGCGCTCGGTGGGATTTCGGTCGCGTCAAAGGCCATGGCAGCGGGTGAATCCGGTATGCCAGCGCTGGAAGCCACGCGGCAAGCTTGTCCGCGGTCGCAAACGCCCGCAAGGAACATCTTTGCTGTGCGATTGCAGGACCTATTTACGTTCGGGTGGGAGATGCGGCTGACGCTAACTTGCCTGCAGGGGATCGTGAACCGTCGCCAGCCCCAGCTCTATTTGATCCATGACCGCTACGATGAACTTTGGCTGGACTGGATGCGCAAACGCGGAGACGTCGATACGGTTGAATGGCTGAGCATGACCCAGGTATTCGACCGTTTCCTTCCCCAGATTTCATGCATGTTTGTGACCGATCCCTCCATTCCAGCCAGTGTCAATGTCGCTACCATGCTGGCTGGTGTGTACGGTGGCCTGGTGACGACGCCGAATACTTTCCAGCAATTCAATCTATCGGCTGGCTCGGGGACTGGTCCGCTCAAGAACGGGCTGGATTTACAAAAGATGCATTGGAAGAAAGATCTGGAAGCCTATCGGTGGGCCTTTCATACGCTTGATAGCCATCTGTCGCGCCAGGCCATCGCCATCCTCGATCCGAGCGAGATTGCCTTCCGCGACTACCTGGTTGAATTCAATCTTCCGACCTTCTGGATTTCAGGAACGCAAGACGTGGCGAAAAATCCTGCAGCCGCGCCGGAGGAAGAAAAGGATTTTGCTCGAGAGATCATGATGCAGTGGCCGCCCAATATACCGTGCATGGGCTGGCCGTCCGGTGGATACAAGGAAAGCGGGATTGGGGAAGATCCTGGAATTCGGCTGGCCAGCGAATGCGCAAAATTTGAAGTATGTACCGCCTTCGATGGCTATTCGCCGACGGTCGGCAATCTCTCTGTGCATTCCGGAACAAACGCGACTTTGTCCCAATCGATTCCACCCGTCAAGCTACAGCCAGACAAGGTGTACTGCGCTTTCATTCGATCGGATGGAGACGGGATGAATTTCGTGCGCCATTACTATCGTGAGCTTTTCGACGACCCCAGGCATGGAGAAGTGCCCCTGGGATGGCAGCTTGGCACGATGGTTTCCGACTTAATGCCCGATGTCGCGGACTACTACTACAAGCATGCCCGACCTGGCGATTGTTTTGTAAATGCGCTTACTGGTGCTGGCTATATCTGGGAAGAGTGGTACGCCAAAGGCTACCCGGTGGAACAACGGCAAAAAATCCTGCGGAATTATCAGCAGCTCTCGGCCCAGTACCGGCAACGGATTGACGCCAGCGTGATGAGTACGGGCAACGAGATGCCGCCAGACCTACTAAACCTGTTCGCAACCGAGAAGGGAATACGGGGCATCTTTGCCAATTATGTGAGGAGCCAGGAAACGACCCAACATAACTTGGTGAGTGAAGTTGACGGAGTTCCCGTCTTCCGTGATGCGATGGGCTTGGCCTCGTGGCTTTCGGGCGACATGGACTTCACGGCGTATTCTCAACAGGAAACTGTTCGTCATGTGATTGCAGAAATCAAGCAATGGACGCCTGCCTCTAGGCCAGCCTTTCTTTTTGTCGGAGTGAACAATTGGCTGCGTGAAATGGGAATGCTCACAGAGATCGTCAATGGCTTAGGTCCGGAGTATGCGGCAGTACGACCGGATCAGCTTGTGGGTCTTTACAAGGCACGATAGAGTTCTTCGAATTCCGACCGCAGCACAGGAAAATTCCATGATTCGCAGGGACTTTCTTCGTCGAACGCCCGCAGGTCTTGCATCCGCACTGCTGCCGGCCACAGTGTTTGCTCAACCCACCTGGACGGGCGCCGAGCCGCAGATAGAACATTCAGGTCCTCTACTTTTCGATGTGCGCCAATATGGCGCCACCGGAAATGGCATAACCATCGACTCCCCAGCCATCAATCGCGCAATCGACGCGGCGGCCGCTGCGGGCGGCCGCTGCGTTGTCTTCCCTGCGGGCCAATATGTCTGCTACACCGTCCGACTTAAGAGCCACGTATCGCTCCGACTCGACGCAGGCTCTACCATCATTGCAGCGGACGTTCCGAAAGAAGGCACCGCAACCGGCGGCTATGACCCTGCCGGCCCTCCGCAACTGTGGGAAGCGTACCAGGACTTCGGTCACAACCACTGGGCAAACAGCCTCATCTACGGCGACGGGCTCGAGGATGTCTCGATCTGCGGTCCAGGCCTGATCTGGGGCAGGGGCCTGAGCCGCGGTGAGCCAAACGAGTTGCCGCGCGCGGAGAGTCCCGGCGTCGGAAACAAGGCAATCGCATTGAAGAACTGCCGCAGTGTCGTGCTGCGCGATTTTTCCATCCTTATGGGAGGCCACATGGGGATTCTGCTCACGGGGACCGATAACGTCCTTATCGACGGACTTACTATCGACACCAATCGCGATGGCATGGATATCGATTGCTGTCGCAACGTTCGCATTGCCAACTGCATCGTTAACTCTCCATGGGACGATGCGATCTGCCTGAAGAGTTCTTTCGCGCTTGGTTATCCGCGCGCAACCGAAAACGCCACCATCTCGAATTGCTATGTCACGGGGATCTATGAATTTGGCTCGCTGCTGAGCGGCAAATTCACTCATAAAAGCTATTCCGACGTTCGCAAATCTGTGGGCCGCATTAAGTGCGGTACGGAATCCAACGGCGGCTTCAAAAACATCACAGTGACGAACTGTGTCTTTGAGGGCTGTCGCGGATTTGCACTCGAAACCGTAGACGGCGCGCACATTGAAGACATCACCGTCAGCAACCTCAGTATGCGCGGCGTCGTTCACTCTCCGATTTTCCTGCGCCTCGGAAAGCGTATGCGAGGCCCAAAAGATGCGAAGGATGGCGTGCTGCGGCGGGTTTTGTTCTCGAATATCGTAAGCTCAGGCGCGGTGGCGCAATACCCCTCTATCATCGCCGGCGTCAGCGATGCGCTCATTGAAGACATCAAGCTCGACAGCCTATATTTTGAACAGATCGGAGGTGGCACAGACGCGTGGGTTGCCCTCCAGCCGCCGGAGAAGCCCTCTGGATATCCCGAGGCGGACATGTTTGGAACGCTTCCGGCGACCGGCTTCTTTCTTCGACATGCACGCAATCTGGAATTCAGCAACGTCGAGATCGTCACGGAGCAACCTGATGCGCGCCCCGCGATCTGGGCCGACGACGTCGATGGTCTCGATGTCTTCAGGCTCCGAATCCGTCGCGGAAGTCCGGCTTTCCGGCTGCTCCAAGTGCGCGATTTCCGCACCTTCGGCAGTCGAGATCTTCCGGATCGCATCGAAACTGACATCGCTACACTGGATCTATGACCAGAAGCCGCCGCGATGAAAGCACAAATTATGCCGTCCTCTTCGCGAATTGCTTCGTACGGCTGCACAGACACTCACCCGTTCGGCATCAGTCAGGATATCCTCGTAACAGGGAAAGATAATTCCCTGTTACTGTGGTGATAATTCCCTGTTAAGATGCACGCTCAAAATCGGACTTTGCCTTCATAAACCGCATAGAATCATGCAAATAGGTTTATCGACCTTCCGGATTATTAGGCCAAATTCGCAAAATTCCCTGTAAGTTTCCCTGTTAGCAGGGAATTGGGTCTAGAGAACGGTTCGCACACGACTCCGTCCACCGCCATGCCTTTGCCCATCTTAACGCAAAACATAAGAAACAAACATGGTACATGGATTCACTTCTGTCACATGTGTCACCTGAATACCTCACTGTAGACCCCTTTCGGGCCTAAAAACCATATCAACCATATCAAGCCACGATGGGTGCGAATCGATATCTCGCCGGCACATTCGAATCCGGGAACTCCATGAACGCTTTCTCGACGGTCCCCATCAACTGTGGATATCGCGTTTTTCGTATTCCCTGTGATTGATCGTAAGCATCTAGCACGATCATTAGTAGCTTTGTCGTTGATCGGGTGGCTGGTGGACAGTGCCCCCTCGTGTCTCAAAAGGCTTTAGCGGCCTACCGGAACAGTCAGAAAGATCAATTCTTGTTCATCAAACGACTCGCGAGAACAAGACTCACCTTCGTTTCCGAGGTGAAAAACCATGTTGGATAAAGTGCACCCGCTGGATCCTATTTGGCTGTTTCTCTTCGGGGATTGGTTTAACCGGGAGTTCGGCGGCGCGCTGCTTCGCTTTGTAGAAGGCTGTCTCGCGAATCGACTCGGGTGCTATCGACTTCACAATTGTTCTATTCGTTGGCGGCTGCGAGAGTGATGTCGAAGGGAAGGATCTGATCCGAGTACCAGGGTGTGGCCAGCTCGGTCCAGCCGCCGACAGCGGGTGTATACATTTCATCCATCTGGTCGATGGTGGCGCCGATATAGGGGCCGGCATCGCGCACGACGGAGCTGTTGAACAGCGCGGTCGAATCCTGCGTAGCCGGATTCTGGAACTGGGGACGAATTTCATCCTGATCGGCGACGAACAGGCCGCGGGCCTTGTAGAACAGGTCGAGCAGGGCGTGGCGATCGAAACATGTTCTCCATACATACTCCAGTTGACTTCGGGGACTTCCCGGATGACGACATCCCCATTCCTACCCACGGGCCGTGCTGCCCAGTTGCCGAGTGAGGCGTTCATGGCAGCGGCTGCATATCAGAAGTATCAACGTCCGCAAACTTTGGCTTTTCATTCGACATTCCGCAGGAATATTATGGGCAGGCGCAGGGACCCGATGTTGCTGTATGCATGAAATAAATCGATTTAGCCCGGAACCACCACGCTTGGGACAGTGAGGCTTCGGCATCGGCACACGAAGAATGGGGAGTTCATGAGTTCGACTTTGGCACAGGGTTACAAGGTAACCGCGTGGCGAGCGGGAAAAATGTTGCGCGCAACTCTGGCGGTTGCGGGACTGTGGGTTGCGTGCGCACGGTTGGCTGCGGCTCAGACAACAGCTCCGAAACCTACGGCGTCTCTGGCCGTCACCATTGATGCGCGGCAGACGGCAACCCCAACCTCGAAGTACGAGTTCGGCATGTTCATCGAACACATTGGACCACTGATCTACCGTAGCCTGTGGTCGGAGATGCTCGACGATCGCAAGTTCTACTTCCCGATTACGACGCCGAAGCCCAACGTTCAGAGCGAGCAGCATCATGACAGGTTTCCGGGCATGGAACTTCGCAAATGGCGGTCAGTGGGGCCAGCCGACGCCGTCACGATGGATAAGGATCAGCCGTTTGTTGGCGAGCAGAGCCCACGCATCGCTTTGGACGGAGCTGCATCACGCCGCATCCAGCAATCGGGACTGCCGGTGGTAAAGGGAAAGCAATATGTGGGGCACATCTGGCTGAAAGGCACACCGGGCAGCGCGGTGACGGTGGCGCTGATCTGGGGCGAAGGTGCGGAGGATCGGCAGACAGCTTCCTTTGCGCACCTGACCAGCACCTATGCCAACTTTCCATTCCGCTTTACCGTCAAGGCCGACAGCAACAATGCGGTCTTCGAGATTAGCGGCACGGGCATGGGAAATTTTCACGTGGGAGCAGTTTCGCTGATGCCCGCCGATAACGTCGACGGATTCCGGCCGGATACGATTGCCCTGCTGCGCCAACTGCACAGCGGCTTCTGGCGCCTGCCTGGTGGCAACTTCCTTTCCGACTGGAGCTGGTACAACGGTGTGGGACCGCTCGACAATCGTCCACCGACATATGACTATGCGTGGAATGCAATGCAGTCGAACGATGTGGGCCTGGACGAGTTCATGACGCTCTGCCGGCTGATCGGCGTCGAGCCGTACATCACGGTGAATGCGGGGTTCGGCGATGCCCATTCGGCGGTCGAAGAAGTGGAGTACATGAACGGCCCGGTGAGTACGCGGCTGGGTGCAGAGCGGGCGCGGAACGGGCATCCGGCGCCGTACAACGTGAAGTATTGGGACATCGGCAACGAGCCCTACGGTGCATGGCAACTAGGGCGCACGGACCTGAAGTACTACGTGCTGAAACATAATGAATTCGCGGCGGCGATGCGAAAGGCCGACCCTTCGATCATCCTGCTCGCCTCCGGCAACATGCCGGAGCCGATGGACCTGACGGGCGAGATGCGCGCGAAGGACGTAGACAACATGAAGGCCGTCGAAGGCACGCCGGAGGATTGGACGGGCGGCGAGATCGAGCACTGCTGGGGGAATTTTTCCGGCATTACGCAGCACTGGTACGCCCGCTCCGGCCAGCGGTTTGACGCGCAGAAGGCAAAGCAGCTCCCGCTCGACGCGCCGACCGAAGCTGGCTACGACAAAGTGAAACAGACGCCGCTCGAATTCGCGCGGTATCCGGCCAACATCGTGCAGCTGCGGGCGCAGGAATGGCACCGATACGAACAGCGCTTCCCGCAGCTTGCGGCAAAGCACATTTTCCTTTCCATCGACGAATACGCGTACTTCGGCGGCAGCTTCAACCGGGTTCCGGACATGAAGATGGCGCTCGCCTATGGCATGATCCTCAACGAAATGATGCGTCATACAGATTTCCTGCGGATGTCGGCGCGCACCATGGGCGTCTCCACGATCGACTACACGCCGACGGCAGCGGTATTCAACACCACTGGGCTCGTATACAAGCTCTATGGAGACAGCTTCGTTCCAGGCTCGATACCCGTGGCGCTCACGGGAAACTCGCCACAGCCGGCGCCTCAATCTCCTGTGGGCGGCGACCAGCCGGAAACGAACTCAGGCAGCCCGACCTATCCGCTGGACATGTTCGCCGCGATGACACCGGACCGCAAAACCTTGACCCTGGCGGTGGTAAATGCAACGGATGCCGAGCACAGCTTCGATCTGAACGTGGCCGGACTGCGGCTGCAAGGGCAGCCGACGCTGTGGCAGATCACGGGCAAAGACCTGGAGGCGGCGGATCAGGTGGGGCAGGTTCTACAGGTGACGATTACCAGGAGCACAGTGAGCGGCTCGCCGCAGCGGCTGACGGTCGCGCCGATCAGTATCGACGTGTATCGGTTCGCCGTGGCCCAGTGACAGCGAGCGTTTGAAAGAAGGCGTGAAAATGAGACGGTACAAACTGCTGGTGCTGGCGTCCGTGCTGGCGTCCGCGACATTGTGTGTGGCTCTCGCGGCGAGCGCACAAACGAAGCCATCCTGCGCGAACCTCACGAAGTTGAGCCTCCCTGGCGTGGAAATCACAACTGCCGTGGAAGTAGCCGCGGGAGCGCCAATTCCGTCTTCGTATCCGCGCTACACAGGAGAGCTGGCCGCGCACTGCCGCGTGGAAGGGGTGATTGATCGCCGCAAAGGAGTGGGCGGCGAGGAGTTCGGAATTGGCTTTGCGGTGGCTCTGCCAGCAAAGGACGCATGGAATGGCGACTTTATAATGCAGGGCGGAGGAGGCGGGAACGGTGTTATCTACTATCCCGCCGGTGCCTCTTATGCAGGCGACAAGCCCGCGCTGAACCGCGGATTCGCGGTCGCCAGCACGGATTCCGGACACAAGGCGAAGTATCCGTTCGATTTTTCCTTTATGCGCGACCAACTCGCGCATCTCGATTTTGCATATCGAGCTAACGCCGAGGTGGCCGCAGTGGCCAAGCGGATTATCGCTGCGTATTACTCAAAACCGGTGTCCTACTCCTATTTCGTGGGCTGCTCGACTGGCGGACGCGAGGGCATGATCCTGTCGCAGCGCTTTCCGACCGTCTTTAACGGCATCGTTGCTGGAGATCCCGCTATGCGCACCGGGCTTTCCAATTTGGCCATCGGAAAGTGGATTCCGGTTGCGTATAACCAGGCATCGCCGAAAGACACAGCGGGCAAACCGGAGATTGCGAAGTTTCTTTCAGACGGGCAGAGGAAGCTCTTCATCGATGCGTTACTGAAGAAGTGCGACGCACTGGATGGGGTGGCGGACGGAATGATATTCGATCCCATGGGCTGCCATTTCGATCCCGCGGTATTGTCGTGCAAGCCAGGCGAGAACACAAACTGCATTGCGCCGGAAAAGATCGCCGCTATCGAGAAAGCATTCTCCGGCCCGAAGAACGCCTATGGTACTCAGGTGTATCCGGGCTTCTTGTATGACACCGGGATCGCCGCCAGCAGTGGCATACCCGGACTGCTGAACCTTTCATCCCGCGGACTCTTCGGTCCGTATACCACTGCGACAACCATCGACGTGGACAAACTGGCGCTGAACGCGTCCGACCCGCTAGTGGAGCCGGCATCGACAGACCTGACCACCTTTTCCGGACATGGCGGAAAGCTCATCTTCTTCCACGGGGACAGCGACCCCTGGTTTTCGCCGCTCGACACACTCCAGTATTACAAGCGAATGACGGCGGCGAACGGCGACACGGACAAGGTAGAGCAGTGGAGCCGGCTGTTTCTAGTGCCTGGCATGAGCCACTGTGGCGGAGGTCCGTCGCTTGATCAGTTCGATATGCTGACCGCGGTGGTGACGTGGGTGCAGAAGGGCGAGGCGCCGGATTTCGTCATCGCCACCGGAAAGGCATTTCCGGGGCGCAGCCGTCCACTCTGCGCATATCCGAAACACGCCCAGTACATCGGGCACGGAAACTCCCAGGACGCAGCCAACTTCACCTGCCAATGACCAAGATGACGGTCGGCCCGATTGCATCGAGGAGAAATCGCATGACCGCGAAATTGCATGTCCGGATGGGGATGTTTCTTGTTTCCGCAGAGGCGTCCGCTTCCGGTGCGGCGAGCGGTGTCTGTCCTGACCATGCTGATCCAATCGCGAGGACACGATTTCGTCTGAGTTGAATCGATCAGATCCTCACCCTTCTTTCGGACGAAAGGATCACTTTCTGTCCCCCGCAACAACATACTTCTCGCGCACCGGCCCGGCAACAGCTACTGAGCCGGTGTCCGATCTCTGTCAGTGATAAATCGCAAATGCACTCGTTGAACCCGGATCGCTACCGAACCTGCTCGCGATCTTCCGGGTTTATCACAGACTCGGACGCTCCAAGGCATCACCAATTGCCACCAGGAGATGATCGGTCAATCGCTGCCTGTCTTGATCTGGTAGTACCGTAAGAAGAACCTTATCTCCATTCAGTTCATGAAGGAGGCGACAGCCTTCGTCCTGCTGAGCCAGGAAGAAGCTTTGACCATCAATCGAGAACTGAACGGACGCCCCGATTGCGTCGTCCCAATACCATCTAGCGGGAGCAAACGGCTCCCCGCGGACTGAAGTGTCTATCTTGCGCACGACGTAAGTCTGGAGTTCCTCAATCGCGCTAATCTTTTGTTGATCGATCCGGTCCTCTTCGAGGAGTGGTGTGCCATGAATATGGTGGCGGGCAATTCGTATGTACCTCTCAAGATTCGTTGTCATAGTTTTCCTCTCGTTCTGAACTCGGTTTGTTTTCGTATGAAGCGCGTCCCATAGTGCCGTTATCAACTCGCTTTACCGCCTCTCGGCAGTCCCTTTATGCATACCTTCTGGGACTGCGGAATCGGGACGATCCGCCCATTGATTCTGTTGCAGTTAAGGGGTGGGATTTTCAGGGCCTTTAGAGACAGCCCCGATAGGCTTTGCTTGCTGGCAAACCACGCGGTGGATGGTAGCCCGAGAGACGCGGTAACTTTTCGCCAGCTGGCGAAGACTTTGACCCTGGTTGCGATCGCGCAGGATGCTGCTGCGATCGAGCTCGAGTGGTTGACGCCCGATGGCACGGCCTTCGAGCTTTGCTCGTCGCATGCCGGCGCGCACTCTCTCGATGATCAAGTTGCGTTCCAGTTCTGCAATGGCGCCGATAATCACCACTCCCGCGCGGCCCAGCGGTCCACCGGTGGCGAGCTGTTCTCGGAAAGAGATGAATTCGATGTTGGGGCGGTTCAACTCATCCAGTAC
>VFSW01006985.1_pt1 | contig 16485 bp, 12 predicted proteins | sample 5358111 | NCBI WGS metagenome assembly VFSW01 (sample SAMN11554181, study PRJNA540505) | mine drainage metagenome | isolation source: sediment from site ElyBrook_90M | place: USA: Ely Copper Mine, Vershire, VT | collected 2017 | reverse complement strand
CCACATCAACCTGCCCTTCTCAGTCGAATCGGTCCCCGCCCCCGACACATACACGAACACCATCGCCGGATTCACCTTCACCAGCGTCTCGGCAAAATGCAGCGTCAGGTCATAGGTGAGCTGCGTGTACTCGGCCTCGCTCCTGCACACCGAACTCACCCCGGCACAGAAGAAGCACGCGTCATATCCGGCCAGCTGTGCCGCTGCGCTTACCACCCCCATAAAATCCGTGACGATCAGCTCTCTCACCTTCGGCGGGAACACCCCATAGGGCTTCCGGCTCACCAGCAGGACCTCGCTCACCGCCGGGTTCTCGACACACTCCAGCATCACGCCTTCGCCCACCATGCCGGTCGCGCCCGTGATCATGACTTTCATCTCTGTGCCCCGTGCCCTGTAGCGTTCGGCGCTGCGCGCCGAGCGCTACTTCACCAGTCCCAGCCGCACCAGACTCTCCGCCGTCGCCACAATCGACTCCTCGCGCGACCGCGGCTTCCAGCCCAGCAGCGTCTGCGCATGCTCGCTGGTTGCGTTCTTCCGCTTGCCCAACTCGGGCACAATCTGCTTCGCCGCCGGATCGCGCATCGCCACCAAACGCACCAGCCAATTGGGCAACTGCATCGTCGGCACCTTTTTCGCCTGCTCGCCAAGCCGAGTCCTCAGGATCGTCGCAGTCTCGCGAAATGACAAAAAATCTCCGGCCACGGCCAGGAATCGGTCCCCCTTGGCCTCCGGATGCGTCATCGCCCGCAGGTGCAGATCGGCCACGTCGCGCACATCGACCGCGCCGAACCAGATCTTCGGGCATCCCGGCACCGCGCCCTCCAGCAGCCGCTGCACGATCAGGATCGACGTGGAGAAGTCCGGACCCAGCACAGGCCCGAAGACGCCCACCGGATTCACGACTGCCAGTTCCAGCCCGCCGCGTTCCCTTCCCATGAAGTTCCACGCCTCGTGCTCGGCCAGCGTCTTCGACTTCACATAGGGCAGCACGTCCTTGCCCTTCAGATTGGTCCAGCTCGCCTCGGTGAACGGCTTGTCCTGCTGCGGGTGCCCGTAACCGATCGCCGCGAACGACGACGTCAGTACCAGGCGCCTGACGCCCGCATCGCGCGCCGCCCGCAGCACCCGCACCGTTCCCTCCACGGCGGGCTGAATGATCTCGTTCTCATCGTCGGGAACACGTGACGGAAAAGGCGACGCCACGTGCAGCACGTACTCGCAGCCCTTCATGGCCGCAGCCCATCCCTCGTCCTGCAGCAGGTCGGCGGCATAGACGCTCAGCCGGTCCCCCGGCTCCGCGCCGCCCACTTTAAGCATGGCCCGCACATCGGCCTCGCGCTGCAGCGAACGCACCGTCGTCCGTACCGTGTGCCCGCCGGCGAGCAGTTGCACAATGCAATGGCTCCCGATAAAACCCGAACCCCCCGTGACTAAAACCGTGCTCATTCGTCTTTGGCCTCGTTCCTGAGCTTCCTGCCAGGATTATCTACTGCGCCCGTACCGCGCTTCGATTACCGCTGTTTTCAGATGGCCCGGACAACTGAGCGGGCAGCGATCTGTGTCTAAACACCAGCTTTGGACGTTCCTTTGATGACACGCCCCATCCCGGCGGTGCTCTTTTGCAGCGTTGTCTGGCTGATCGTCTCCTGCGGAGGCTCCGCCGGCAACGCACCGCCACCAACGGCCTCCCCTGCCATCTCCTCCGTAGCGCCGAGTTGTTCTCCCGCGACCATCGCCACAGGCGCAACGTCGCAATGCACCCCAAACGTAACCGGCACCGGCAGCTTCAGCGCCAGCGTCACCTGGTCTGTCACAGGCGGAGGCACAATCTCCGCCACCGGCCTCTACACCGCACCCTCCTCGGCCGCCATGGTCACCGTCAAAGCCACCAGCACACAGGACCCATCGAAATCCGGCGCCACTTCGATCACTGTGCAAACGACCGCGCCCCCGCCGCCGCAGGTCCCGCAAAGCCATCACGTCGTACTCGTCATGGAAGAGAACCAGAGCTACTCCACCGTCGTCGGCGCCACGGTCTGGCCGAATCTGAACGCCCTCATCGCCCACGGCGCGCTGCCCACCAACTACTACGCCGACTCACACCCCTCCATCGGCAACTACTTCATGCTGACCACGGGCCAGCTTCTCACCACCGACGACAACTCCACCCAGGTCTTCGACGTCGACAACATCGCGCGCCGTATGCTCTCCGCCGGCGTCACCTTCCGCGTCTACGCTGAAGGCATTACGCAGGGATACACGGGCGGCAACACTGGACTCTATCTGATCCGCCACAACCCCTTCGCCATGCTCTCCGACGTCGCCGGCAACCCGCAGGTCGCCAACCAGGTGCTGGAGCCGTTCTCGCAATTCACTACCGACCTCGCTAACAACGCCCTCCCCGACTTCTCCTTCATCGTCCCCAACGTCGACGACGACGCCCACGACGGCACACCGCAACAAGCCGACACCTGGCTCCAGACCGACATCGTCGCACCGCTCTCTGCCTCTTCTGCATTTCAGTCCGGAGGCGATGGCCTGCTCCTCGTCGACTTCGATGAAGCAGCCGATAGCGACACCACCAATGGCGGCGGCCACGTCTCTCCGGTTCTGTGGGGGCCAAACGTCAAACCCGGCTACACGCAGACCTCAACCACCCTGTATCAGCACGAGAGCCTGCTGCGCACCGTCATGGAAGCTCTGGGGTTGCCCAGCCCCCCGGGCGCCGCAGCCACAGCCCCCTCCATGACCGAATTTTTCGTCCAGCCATAACGGAGGCGGACTCGAAGCCCGTCTCGGCCCCGGACTCCGAACTCCGCTTCTGATCCGCCGAACGAAAAAGCTCGTCCCAATTTGTAACCACATTCGTCACAAAGACGCTCCCGCAGGGAAGCGTCTTTCTGTTTCCCGCAACGGTGGATAGAATGGCAGGCACCCGCTTTCCCAGGAGTTTTCTCCGATGCCGAAGGTTCGTGCCGTCCCTGCCCTGTCTCTTGCTCTGATCTTCCTTACCCTGGGCGCCGTTTCTTTCCACGCGCATTCGCAGTCCGCCGATCCCGGGGACAAGTACATCTGGCTCGAGGATGTGCACAGCCAGCGTGCCATGGATTGGGTGAAGGCCGAAGATGCGCGCACCGCGAAAATCATGGACGCGGATCCGCGCTTCCCGTCGTTCAACGAAGAAGCCCTCAAAGTCAGCGAAGATCCGAGCCGCCTCCCTATGCCCGGCCTGCGTGGCGACGACGTCTATAACTTCTGGAACGACGAAAAGAACGTCCGCGGACTTCTCCGTAAAACCACCCTCGAGGACTACTCCAGCACCAGCCCGCACTGGCAAACCGTCCTCGACGTCGACGCTCTCGACAAGGCGGAGAATAAGAGCTGGGTCTTTCACGGCGAGAACTGCCTCTATCCCGGCGATCAGTACTGCCTCCTTGACCTCTCCATCGGCGGCGAAGACGCGTCCACCGCGCGCGAGTTCGACCTCAAACAGAACAAGTTCGTCGACGGCGGCTTCGTCTCGCCGCACAGCAAGCAGGACATCGCGTGGCTGGACAAAGATACCCTTTTCATCGCCCGCGACTGGGGCGCCGGCACCATGACGAAGTCCGGCTATCCCTTCGTCGTGAAGGAGTGGAAGCGCGGTACCCCGCTCGACAGCGCGAAGGAAGTCTTCCGCGGCGAGCCCTCTGACATCTTTACCAGCGCTTATGTGCTCCACGATGGCCAGGGCGATCGCCTTACCCTCTTCGGCCGCGCTGTCACATTTTTTGAGTCGCGCTGGTGGATCCAGACCCCGGCCGGCCTCAAGGAACTCGCCATTCCTCCTAAAGCGCAGCCCGACGGCCTGCTCGCCGGACGTCTGCTCATCGATCTGCACGAGGACTGGACTCCCTCTCCCGGCGGCCAGAAGTTCACCCAGGGCTCGGTGGTTTCCCTTCGCCTCGCGGACGTGCTCCGCGATCCGGCGCATCTGAAGCCCACCATCGTCTTCGCTCCGACCGCCGATGAGTTTCTCAACGGCACGGCCACCACGCACTCCCACCTCATCGTGGCTACCCTCAAGCATGTTCTCGGCCGCGCGTATGTCTACACCCCCACCGGCAAAGACGGCTGGTCCATCAAAACCCTCGACGTGCCGGACAACAGCGCGATCGGCATCGTCACCGCCAACGACGCCAACGAGACTTTCTTCCTCAGCTCGCAGAGCTTCCTCACTCCGCCATCGTTGCTCCAGGGTGACGCAGCCACGGGTCATCTCAAGCTGTCGCGCTCGCAACCGCCGCTCTTCGACGCTTCCCAGGACACTGTGGACCAGCGCTTTGCCGCTTCGAAGGACGGCACCAAAGTCCCCTACTTCATCGTGCATCGCAAAGACATGCAGTTGAACGGGCAGAATCCCACTCTGCTCAACGCGTATGGCGGTTTTGAAATCTCCGAGACCCCGAGCTACTCCGCCATTCGCGGCAAGCTCTGGCTCGAGAAAGGCGGCGTCTTCGTCCTTGCCAACATTCGCGGCGGCGGCGAGTTCGGTCCCGCATGGCACGAAGCCGGCCTGAAGACGCATCGCCAGCGCATCTACGACGACTTCGCTGCGGTCGCCGAGGACCTCATCGCGACCAAAGTCACCTCGCCGCCCCACCTGGGCATCATTGGCGGCTCCAACGGCGGCCTGCTCATGGGCGTCGAGATGACGCAGCACCCCGATCTTTACCATGCCATCGTCATTCAGGTGCCACTCCTCGACATGCTCCGCTTTGAGAAAATCGCCGCCGGCGCCAGCTGGGTCGGCGAGTACGGATCGGTCAGCGTCCCCGCGGAGCGCGCCTTCCTCGAGAAGATTTCTCCCTACAACCAGCTCAAACCCGACGTGAAATATCCCGAGCCCTTCATCTTCACCACCACGCGCGACGATCGTGTCGGCCCGCAGCACGCCCGCAAGTTCGCCGCCAAAATGGAGCAGTACCACGAGCCCTTCCTCTATGACGAAATCACCGAGGGCGGCCACGGCGCCGGCGCGGACCTGAAAGATACGGCCCGTTCCTGGGCCGAGACCTACGTCTATCTGGCGGACAAGCTCATGTAGCTGTGCTTCCGGGGAGAATTCCTCCCCCGCGATGTCTCATGCGCAGATGCCCTCCGGTCCGAGTTAATCGTTTTACCTTGACGATCGTCGAGCCGCGCCTTTAGCATGGGCGGGTTTGAGGTGACTATGCATCTTCCTGTCGTCTCCGCGCAGCGCCTGTTGCGCTGTGCCTCCGCCGCGGTTCTGCTCGTAGCGTGTTCAGCCTTCGCCCAGAGCAGCCCTTCACCTAAACCCGACAATCGCGCGTGGATGAACAAGTCGCTCTCGCCCGACGAGCGCGCCGATCTGGTCATCAGGGAAATGACCCTCGACGAGAAGATGAACTTCGTTCACGGCACTGGCTGGAATGGCCTGCGTGAAGACGCTGAGATTCCCAAAGGCTCTCTCGGCGGCGCCGGATACGTCCAGGGCGTGCCCCGCCTCGGCATCCCCGGCATCAATATGGCCGACTCCGCTGTCGGCGTCCGCCTCGCCGCGCAGGGAAGCCACTACGCCACGCTGCTGCCCTCCGTTCTCGGTGCGGCCTCCAGCTGGGACAAAGATGCGCTCTTCCTTTACGGCTCGGTCATCGGCCGCGAGTTGCGCGACACCGGCTACAACATGTCCATCGGGGGCGGCGTCGATCTCGCCCGCGATCCGCGCAACGGCCGCAACTTCGAATACGCCGGGGAAGACCCGGTTCTGGCTGGAACGATGGTGGGCGAGCTGGCTCGCGGCGTTCAGGCCAACCAGGTCATGGGCGACATCAAGCACTACGCCTTCAACGATCAGGAAACCGGCCGCACTACCGTCAACGTCCAGATCGACCAGCGCGCCGCGCGCGAAAGCGACCTGCTCGCTTTCCAGATCGCCATCGGCATCTCCCATCCCGCCGGCGTCATGTGCTCCTATAACCGCGTTACAGTTACGCCTCCCGGCGGAACCGACTGGGCCTGCGAGAACGACTACCTCCTTAATCAGGTCCTTAAAAAAGACTTCAACTACAAAGGCTTCGTCATGTCGGACTGGGGCGGCACGCACTCCGACGTCCACGCCATCATGGCCGGTCTCGATCAGGAGCAACCCGGCTCGAAGTACTTTGGCGATCCTCTGAAGCAGGCCGTCCAGAACAACAAAGTTCCCCTGTCGCGCCTCGACGATGCGGTCCATCGCGTCCTGCGCAGCATGTTCGCCGATGGCGTCATCGACAATCCGCCGGTCACGCAGGTCGTCAATCCCTTCCGCGGACGCGACGACGCCGAGCACATCGCCGATGAAAGCATCGTCCTGCTGAAGAACGCGAGCGACATCCTTCCGCTCAACGCCTCTTCCGTGAAGTCCATCGCGATCATCGGCTCGCATGCCGACGTCGGTGTGCTTTCCGGCGGCGGATCGGCGCAGGTCGACTCCCCCGGCGGCAACGCAGCCAATCCGCATCCTGGCGGCTCGCAGTGGGGCGAACATATCTACTTCCCATCCTCGCCTCTGAAAGAGATCCGCAGGCACGCTTCCGCCGCGAAGGTGGAGTTCGATCCCGGCACGGATAATGCTTCCGCCGCCAGGCTCGCCGCGGCCTCGCAGATCGCCATCGTCTTCGTGAACCAGCCCATGAGCGAAGGCATGGACGCGGCCACCATTTCTCTGCCGGACAACCAGGACGGCTTGGTCGACGCGGTCGCCGCTGCCAATCCACACACCATCGTCGTCATCGAGAGCGGCGGCCCGGTCGCCATGCCGTGGATCGATCGCGTCGAAGGCGTGCTCGAAGCCTGGTACCCGGGCATCGGTGGCGCGCAATCGCTCGCCGGCATCCTCTTCGGCCAGGTCAACCCCTCCGGCCGGCTCCCGATCACGTTTGCGAAGACCGACGCGCAGCTCCCGCACCCAGAGGTCGCGGGCATGGATCTAATCAAGAACCCCGGCGGCCGCCATCACCACCCCGGCGAACTGCCGCTGTTCGACGCGCCCGCTACAGAAGGTGTCCGTGTCGGTTACAAATGGTTCGAGTCGAAGCAGGAAGAGCCGCTCTTCCCCTTCGGCTTCGGCCTCTCCTACACCACCTTTGAATTCTCCGGCCTCAAAGCCAGCCGGCACGAGGCAACGTTCACGGTGCGCAATACCGGCAACCGTGCCGGAACCGAGACCGCGCAGGTCTACGCGGTTCTGCCTGAGTCAACCGGCGAGTCCGGCTTCAAGCGGCTTGTCGCTTGGGATCGCGTCTCCCTCGCTCCCGGCGAGTCGAAAACCGTCACCGTCCAGCTCGACCCGCTCTATCTGTCGAGCTTCGATGTCGCGAAGAACAAGTTCGAGCTGGCGCCCGGTGAGTACACCATCCTGGCCGGCGGCTCCTCGCACGACACCATCCTCAGCACGAGCGTCCACGTCGCCGATTAACCTCAGCCCCAAAACAGCAAAACGGCCTCGAATCCAGCGCGGATCCGAGGCCGTTTTCGCTATTGGCTACTGGCTAATTCGTGCCAAACATTGCGCTGGCCGGCTGCGGGGTCACCGTGCTTGCCGGAGGATGCGCCCCGGCGCCCTTCGCATCCGCCGATCCGTCCAGCTCCACTTTGCCGGAGAAGATCGCGTTGTCTTCCACTGACAACCGCGCCGCCCGAATATCTCCGGTCACGCGGCTACCGGCGCGCAGTTCCACGCGTCCGGCGGCATGAATGTCACCCTGCAGCGAACCCTGCACCACCACATCCTTTGCCGTCACGTTCGCCGTCACCCGCGCATTTGCGCCGATCGTCAGCCGGTGCTCGGTGAGCGTAATCGTTCCTTCGATCAAACCCTCGACGATCAGCTCCTCATTCCCCTTCACTTCTCCGCGAATCTGGACAGACTTTCCGATAGTTGCCGTTGCTTCTCCAGGCATGACGCAAACTCCTCTTTTTATTGGCTCTCAGGCTTTCTCCGCACTATACGCAAGGCCGCGCATCCCCGCAACACAATTGGCGCGCAGCCCCTGCTTTCCCGGTACGCTCTACTCCGCCGGGGTCGCCGGCAGAGTCCTGGTGGCCTGCCGCAGCAGTTCCGCCTCATGCTCCAGCGCCGCCGACACGATGCCGATTTGCTGGTCCGCCAGAGTCCACTGCTTCTGCTCGATGGCCTCGCGTACCCCCGGGATCGTCTTCACATCGTAGCCCGTGTACAGCCCCGGCGCGTACAGCAGATGCTGGAACCACGGCCGCCCCGGCAGCCCCTGCGCAGTCGTCAGCAGCCGTTCGCTGCGGATCAGCTCCGGATTCAGACCCGCCGGAGCCGCCCCGTCCGCCGCCGCATACGCCTTGTCGAAGGCCTTCGCCGCTTCGGTCAGGTCGTCCGACGCCTGCTCCAGCGGAGCAAAATTCAGATACGGTGGAATCGCCTCTTCCGGCGGCGGCACCATCGTCTTCTTCGGGTCGTAGAGTGCTTTGTAGACGCCCTCGGCAACCTCCCGATCCCGCTCCTTCGCTTCGTCGCGCTTCTGCTGCGCCAGCGTCTTCAGCTGCGTCAGGTAGAGGTGCACGGTGTCCGCCAGATCCGAAAACTGGAAGGGCAGAAGATCCGCGTCCGCCATCCGCATCACCATCGTGCCTGCCGTCTGCGCCAGCGCGCGCCCGTAAGCGAAATTCGTATCTTCGAACTTCGTATACCACGCGAAATCGTCGTAGATCGAGTGGTACTGCCCCGCTTCATCTTCGCCTCCGTAGCCGAAGTCGAGGCTCGCGATCCCCAGATGATCCAGAAACACCGTGAAGTCCGATCCCGAGCCGAGCGCAGGAATCCGCAAATCCGCCCGCGAACGAATCTCCCCGCGCTCCTGCGACGGCGCCTGCGAAATCTGCACCAGCTTCGCCCGCTTCCACACCGGCATCTTCGTCTCCGGATCCTGGATATCCTTCGTCACGTTGTTCACGAAGTTCTCCAGCGAATGCGAGCCCGCTGCGTAAAAGTACCCGCGATCGTTCGAGTCGGTATTGAAGTATGCGACGGCGTGCGCTCGTAGCTCGTCGGCATGCGCTTCGCCCCACTCGGTCGAGCCCAGCAACGCCGGCTCCTCCCCATCCCAGAAGCAGTAAATGATGGTCCGCTCCGGCTTCCATCCCTGCTGCAACAACTGCCCCAGCGATCGCGCCTCTTCCAGCTCCGCGCTCGTGCCCGATATCGGATCTTCCGCGCCATTCACCCACGCATCGTGATGATTGCCGCGAATCATCCACTCATCCGGATACTTCGCCCCCGGAATCCGCACGATCACGTCGTACAGCGGCTTGCGATCCCAGTTGAAGGCCAGCGCCAGGTGAACCTTCGCCGCGCTCGGCCCCACGTGATACGTGAAAGGCAGCGCCCCGCGCCATGCCTCGGGCACTGTCTCGCCGCCCAAAGACTTCAGCAGCGGCGTCGCGTCAGCATAGGAAATCGGCAGCACCGGAATCTTCGTGATCGTCTGCACCTGATCGAGCGGAATCAGCTTCACCCCAGGCACCGCGCCCATGCCCGGCGTCTGCGGATCGCCCGGATACAGCGGCATATCCATCACGCTGCCGCGCTGTGCGCCGTCCTCCGGACGCATCGGCCCCTTTGGGTAAACATCGCCGGCGTAGTAGCCATCATCGCGGGGATCGGAATAGATCAGGCATCCCACGGCGCCATGCTCGGCCGCCACCTTCGGCTTGATGCCGCGCCAGCTCATCCCGTAACGCGCAATCACGATCGCGCCCTTCACCGAGATCCCCATCCGCTCCAGAACCTCGTAATCCTCTGTCCGCCCGTAGTTCACATAGACCAGCGGCGCCGTCACATCGCCATCGCGCGAATACGCGTTGTAGGTCGGCAGCTGCTCGCTCTGCTGGTCGGACGTCGGATCGCCCGGAACCGGCGGCTCCTGCAGTTTTGCCTTGAACGGCTCCGGCCCCTCCAGTTCCACCAGCCGCGACTTCGGCGTAGGAAACAGCGTCGTGAACTGCTCGATCTGCGCGTCCAGCCCAAACGACTTCAGCTGCGCCAGCAGCCACTCGGCATTGTCCTTGTCATACGGTGACCCGACGTGGTGCGGCCGCGCCGACAGCCGCCGCATGTTCTCGCGGATATGATCGCTCTCCGGAAGAGCCTGGTACTTGTGCTCCCAGCTGGTTTCGGTCGCCGAGTGCTCGGGCGTGTACCCGCGCAGTGCGGGTCCCGCATCGACGGCGTGGGCGGTAAAGGCAAACAAAAAGGCGGCTGCGATGGCCAGGCGCATTCGTTTCCATCTTCGGTCTTGATTGAATTTGGAACAGCGGCAGTTACAGAACAACAGAGGGGAACAACCTGAGTGTTGTAACACTATAGCCTGGCGCCCGCAGCCCCTCAGGCTCCTCTCCGCAGCATCTGCGTCCCCGGCCAGAATTCCGCCTGCACCGGCCACACCGGCTTCCGCATCATCTCCACCGCTTCGCCGAAGCGTTGTTCGAGACCATGCTTCCGCACCACAGCCCGCAACACTGCCGACACCCGCTCCTGATACGCCTTCGAAACGAACGCCCGCTCCCCGTACCGCGCCTCGTACGACTTCTCCAGTTCCGGAAAGTTCTCCCGCACAAACCGCAGGAACACCGGCCTGGAGCACGGCTTCAGGAACAACGGCTGCGCCGCGAAGAAACTCGCCCCCGCCTTCTTCGCCCGCCGCGCCATCGCCTCTAGCGCCCGTGGCGTATCGGTGATCCCCGGCATCAGCGGCGAACACAGAATCCCCACCCGCAGACCCGCCGCCCGCAGCCGCTCCACCGTCTTGAACCGCAGGTCCGGACGCGGCGCCCGCGGCTCCAGAATCCGTGCCAGCTTCGCATCCGGAGTCGTGATCGTCAGGTGCAGCGTCAGCCGGTTCCGCGCCGCAATCTTGGTCAGCAGATCGATGTCCCGCTCCACCAGCGTCGACTTCGTCACGATCCCCAGCCGCAGCCCCCGCTCCTCGGCAAAAACCTCCAGCAAGCTACGCGTCACCTGCGCCCGCCGCTCGATCGGCTGATACGGATCGGTCGCTGTGCCCAGCGCAATATATTCGTCCGGGCGAACCTGCCTGAGTTCCTGCCGCAGCAGCCACGCCGCGCCCTGCTTGATGTAAATCTCCCGCTCGAACGCCTCCGGATCGGGCTTGTCGATGAACTCGTGCGTGTACCGCGCATAGCAGTACTTGCAGCCAAACTCACAGCCGCGGTACGGATTGATGCCCCACGTCATCCACGGCACCCGCTTCGAGTCGACCCGGTTCAGCACCGACCGCGGCGCCATGGTCCGGAACTCCACCAGGTGTCCCGCGTCGACAGTCTCGCCCTCCGCCGCCAGCCGCGCAATCCCCACCGGATGCCCGCCCATCTCCTGCCCAAAAATCGGAAAGAGGGTGGAGGTTTCACTAGTATTCGCCTTTTCTTCGCCCATGCAGGCAAACTACGCCGACACCCCGATTCCCGTCAAGTCGGCCTACGGACTTTCCTGCTCCTGCGCGGAAACACGCCGATAGAGGGCAGTAGGCTCTCTCGCCCAGGTCCGAAGACGTAGCGCCGTGCGAGTCAGCCCGGGAAAGTGTGGCAAAAGAGAATGACCTTTATCGTCTGGAACGATCGGCTCTCCGTGGGCGTCGCCAGCGTCGACCGCGAACACAAAGAATGGATCAGCATCCTCAACGATCTTTACGATTCCATCGCCCAGGGCTCCGCGCAGCAGGCCGTGAGTCAGTCCCTGCAGAGGCTTACCGCCTACACCCAATACCACTTCCAGCACGAGGAAGCTCTCTTTTCCAGGACCAGCTATCCCGATGTCGCCCTGCATCGGCGCCAACACGCCGATATGGTCGGCTGGCTCGCGGAATGCCAGCGCCGCTACGATGATGATTCGCCCTCGGGCCTCTCCCTCGAAATGGTCAGCTTTCTCAAGGACTGGCTCTTTGACCATATCCTCGGATCCGACCAGCAATACACCGATCACCTGCACGCCGCCGGCATCGCGTAGCTCTCACAGTGGTCCCTGTGACCCCGCTCACTGACGGCGCTCTCCCCCCATGGCATGCTTGCGCTGTCGAGCGACCCTCCATCCCCGCACCCTTCTGTGCCTTGCCGCCGCTCGCCCGGAGGTTCGCGTGCCTGCCACCGTTCTCGTCACCTGGGCCACCCGCTACGGATCCACCGAAGAAGTCGCCCACACCATCGCCGACGATCTCCTCCAACAGGGCCTTACCGTGAAGGCGCAGCCCGTCGCCGAAGTCACCAGCCTCGATCACTACGACGCCGTGGTGCTCGGATGCGCCCTCTATATGGGCCGCCTGCACAAGGATGCCCGTCGATTCCTCTCCTCCCACCGGGACCAGCTTCTCCAGCGCCCCGTGGGCATCTTCGTCCTCGGCCCTATCCATGCCGACCCGAAGGAGTTCGCCGAGGCGGAAAAGCAGATGAAAAAGGAACTCGCCAAATTCCCGTGGTTCACGCCCGTCACGCAGCAGGTCGTCGGCGGCCGTTTCGCCCCGGAAAAGCTCGGCTTTCCTTTCAGTATCCTGCCGCCCCTGCGCAAACTCCCTCCCAGCGATGTGCGGAATTGGGACGCCATCCACGCCTGGTCCGCCAGTTTGCCCACCGCACTTCAGCCCGCAATCGGCCGCTGAGCCTCTCTGTTTCGCGCTTCCCGCTTCAGCCCCCCGCATGCATCTGACATAAGAAAGTGCGACCATAATTCGCGGAGGAATCTGATCTCATCATGGCCGATCTCAAAGGCACTTCCATCACCTGGCTCGGACACGCCACCGTCCTCATCGTCACGCCGAAGGGAACCACCATCCTCATCGACCCCTTCATCGAACACAATCCGAAATATCCCAAAGGCTACAAGCTCCCCGACAAAATCGATCTTCTCCTCCTCACGCACGGCCATATAGATCACGTCGGCGACGCCATCCCCGTCGCAAAAACGCACGGCCCCATCGCCATCGGGATGGTCGAACTCATCGGCTGGCTGCACTCCAAAGGCCTGAAAGACGATCAGGGCATCGGCATGAACATCGGCGGCTCCCACAGGCACGCTGACGTCACCCTCACTCTGACGGAAGCGCGCCACTCCTCGAGCATCACCGACGGTGACAAGACGATTTATGGCGGCGAGCCCACCGGCTTCGTCATCGCCATCGACAACGGCCCCACTCTCTACCATGCCGGCGACACGACGGCGTTCTCCGACATGCAGATTATCCGCGAGCTCTACCACCCCGACCTTGCCATGCTGCCCATCGGCGACCATTACACGATGGGGCCAAAAGCCGCAGCCGTCGCCGCCAGATTTGTGGGCGCGAAAACCGTCCTGCCCATCCACTGGGGAACATTTCCGCCGCTCGTCGGCAGGCCCGCGGAACTGGAAAAGGAACTCGCCGGCTCCGGCGTGACCGTCATCCACACCGAACCAGGCAAAACGCTCAGCTAGGGTTTACCGGCTACCGGCTACCGGCTACCGGCTGGCGACCACCGGTCGCGAGTTACGCCGTCTCCACTTCCTCGATCAGTTCGTCGGAGTAGCGCTCCCGGTCCTCCGGCACGATCAGCACCGGCATCGACACCGACGCAATCACCTGCGCCACCGTGCTGTGCTCCATATCGTGCTCGGTGTGCTCTGGCGAAGGCGCCCCCATCACGATCAGATCCGGATGCAGCTTCTTCGCCATCTGCACGATCACCTGCGCAGGCTCGCCCCCGGTTACCGAGTGATCCACCGGCAGGCCGTGCGCTTCATCGAAAGGCGCCAGGAACCGCAGCCGCTCCAGGCAGTTCGGGCACTCGAGGTGCCGCCCGCATTTGGCCGAATGCAGCACGATCAGGTGGCCGCCGGCGACGCGCTGGGCATAGTGCAGCGCGCTCAGCGATGCCGCGGAGAAATCCGTCGCCGCCAGCACGTTGCTCCAGCGCCCGAATTTGCGCGGATGCTTCCGATCGTCCGGCGCCACGGTCAGGATCGGGCACGGCGAATGCGCCAGCAGCTGCCGCGTCACCACGCCAAGAGCCGCGCGCCCCGCGCCCGTGATTGCCTTCGTCCCCAGCACCAGCAGTGCCGCTTTATGATCGCGCAGCGACAGCAGGATTCGCTCGCACACGATCCCCGTCTCCACGCGCGAGTGCACCGGAATCCCCTGCTTCCTGACCTCGGCTTCGATCCGCGCCAGTTCTTCCTTTGCCGCCTTGTCGTGGTCTACCGCCGGCGGTGCGCCTTCAGGAAACGCATAGCCCACCGGATCAATCACGTGGATCAGCAGCAGCATGGCATGCTGCAATCGCGCCAGCTCCTGCGCGCAGCGCAACGCGGCCGACGACTCCTCGGAAAAATCGACCGCCGCCACGATTGTCCTGAACGGGAACTGCTTCGCGCCATGCAGGTACGTAGTCTTCCCCGGTTTTTCCGGGATGTGTCCCCTGGACCCTGACATAGCCGACGCCCTCACTTTCCGCTGGTTGGGCTTCTTCTCACGCTACGCCGCGTGAATCAACGCATCGGTGACAAAGGTCACCTGTTTTTGTGACCCCTAACACACGGGCTTCCGATACCTGTCGCGCGGGACGCGTCGGCTTGCCCCGCGTTCAGTTCGGCTGCGCGTCGAACGTCAGCACCACATCCACGATGTGGGTCACGGTGTCGGCCGACCACTGCGCACGGTAGCCCGCTCGAATCGATTGCGTCTCCGGCGCACGTTTCTGGTGATACTCGCGGATCGACTGCTGCATCAGATCCGGGTTGAACACATCGCCTTTGTGCAGCAGCCAGTACGGCATCAGCTCCGCCCGCTGCCGGTCATTCAGATTGACCAGCGTCAGCCGGCCCATCCGATAGTCCGCCCCCGGCTCGATCGTGATTGTGTAATCCACCGTGTGCTGCGCCCGGTCCAGCACCGCCTGCGCGTCCATCTTCGCTTTCAGATAGCCACGTGTCCGGTAAGGCGCCTCCACCATCTCCTGCGTCTGCTTCCACAACACCTCGTCCGCCACGTCGCCCGGATGCAGCTTCGCGCTCTGCGCAAATTGTTCCTGTGTCATGAACAAATCGCCGTTCACATGGATCGCCGCAACGTGATACTCTCCGCCCTCCGACTGGATCGAGGCCGTGAGCGGCACTGCAACCTCGCCGTTCACCATGCGCGGCTGCCCCCACACCGGCTCCGTCATCCGCATGTCGACGAATCCCAGCTTGCCGTAAGCCGCCCGCACCTCGTCCGCCAGCATGGCGCGAGTGGCGCGGTCAATCTTCTCCCGGAAAGCAGACCTCTCCACCGCTTCGACCGGCTGGGTCCACACGCCGCTGTAGCCGTCAATGTGAAACGCCGCGATGACCACCGCAGGCGTGTCAATGTGATACCGGATCGCAACCGGGGTCCCATCCGCGTCGCTCACCGGTGCCGCCGCGACCGTTGCACCGCGCACATCCTTCGCCGCCAGCAGCGAGACCAGCGCCGCCGTCACTTCGTCCCGCATTGTCCCGCGAGGATCCAGCGCTCCATGAAACAGCGGAACCTGCGCCGCCACCGCCGTGTTCAGCGCCTTGTCGTCCCACCAGGGAAAGTTGTCGTACTCCACCGGCACAACCCCGGGCGATGGCTCAAGCGCGAACATCAGCGTTCCGCCATCGACCGAATATTTCACGTTGAAGAACAACCCGGTGCCGGTGAGGCGGTCGGCCGCCGCCTGCATCGCTGCGCGCGTCACCTGGCCGGGTTGCAGTCCTGTAAACCGGAGCAGCTCCCCCTGACTCAGGCTCGATCCGGAAAAAACGATCTTATCTGCCGGATAATTCTGAGCCCCGGCCCGCACGCTGCACACCGCCAGCGCCAGTGCTCCCACAACCAACCCTCGCCGGCAAACCCGCATGCTGGCAGCTTAACTCACTGAAACAGACAACCGATTGTTACAGTTGCAGCGGGGTCTCCCGCGCCTGGCGTCATTCACCACATATTCCCCGATTTCCGGAAAGCCTCGACCGCCGGAGCAGAGGTGCAATCAGGAAAACAAACACCCTCTTTCGTGTTTGCATCGTCCCGGTTGCCCTCCTTGCTCCTGCCGGAGTGGAAACACAATAACCCGGAGGCCTACTCCCTCTCAATCACCACGGACTCCAGCACCACCGGCTTCACCGGCTTGTCCGACCGCGCCGACACCTTCGAAATCTTGTCCGCAATCTCCTGCCCCTCCACGACCTCGCCGAAGATGGTGTGCTTGCCGGTCAGCCATTCCGTCCCCGCCCCGGTAATGAAGAACTGCGAGCCGTTGGTGTTCGGCCCCGCATTCGCCATCGCCAGCTTGCCCTTCTTGTCGAAACGATGCGGCGACCCCTTCGTCTCGTCCTCGAACTTGTAGCCCGGGCCGCCCATCCCGTTCCCCGCCGGATCGCCGCCCTGAATCATGAATCCCGGGATCACGCGATGGAAGGTCGTTCCA
>VFSW01006984.1_pt1 | contig 16490 bp, 15 predicted proteins | sample 5358111 | NCBI WGS metagenome assembly VFSW01 (sample SAMN11554181, study PRJNA540505) | mine drainage metagenome | isolation source: sediment from site ElyBrook_90M | place: USA: Ely Copper Mine, Vershire, VT | collected 2017 | reverse complement strand
CGCGCCCACTGCTCCGCAACCTTGCCCAGCAAGATGCGCTGCAGCGTCCAGAGGAACATGGCGGTCGTGAGGAGGATAGCGATGAGCATCCCGACCGCCAGCCAGATATTCAGCCCCAAGGCGCCCAGGACGATCTGCGCCTCAGCGGGAAACTGCGCCAGCCCCGGCAGACCGAGCGAGGCGAACATTGCCAGTGTCAGCAGCGCGCCCCAGAGTGGCAGCGATGCCCACAGGCCAGAGAGGCGCGCGATCTCGCGTGTGCCCGTGCGGTCGGCCAGCATCCCGACGAGGAAGAAGAGTCCGCCCGTCACCAGTCCATGCGCGACCATCTGGTAGGCCGCGCCGGTCGCCGCGGTCACACGGTCCGCCGCGCTCACCCCCGCCGCGCCCGCCACCGCGACGCCAAGCAGCACATAGCCCATGTGATTCACACTGCTGAAGGCTACCAGCCGCTTGAGGTCGGTCTGCGCCATCGCCGCCGCCGCGCCATAGATGGCGGAGATCACCGCCAGCGCGCCGAGCCACATCCCCCACTGCTGGAACGCGCCCGGCACAGTGGGCAACGCCACCCGCAGGAAGCCGTAGCCGCCCAGCTTCAGCAGCAGACCCGCCAGCGCGACGCTGCCCTCGGTCGGCGCCTCGGTGTGCGCGTCGGGCAGCCAGGAGTGCAGCGGCACGATGGGCAGCTTGATGGCGAAGGCGAGGAAGAAGCCGAGCAGCACCAGCGATGGCCCGACGCCCGCGCCCGCGAACGGCTGCGCCGCGATGATGGCGCGCAGGTCGAAGGTATGCGGCTGGACGGCGAGATAGAGTGCGAGAATCGAGAGCAGCAGCGCCAGCGCGCCCACCCGCGTGTAGAGGAAGAACTTCAGCGCCGCTTCGCGCGCCCGCTCGTGTCCCCACAAGCCGATGATAAAGTACATCGGCACCAGGGAGATCTCGAAGAAGAAGTAGAAGAGCAGCAGATCGAAGGTGGCAAAGAAGCCGAGCAGACCCGTCTCCATCACCAGAAAGAGCGCGTAGAACTCGCGTGGGCGTCGCTGCTCGCGCCAGGCGTAGGCCACACAGAGGAAGATCAGCAGCGCGGTCAGCAGCACGAAGGGCAGCGAGAGACCATCCACCGCGACGAGATACGCGGCGCCGATGCTTGGAATCCACGGGGCCGCGGCGCCCAACTGTGGTGTGGGCCGCGCCCAGTCGAAGCGCACGGTCAGCACTAGGCTCAGCGCCAGCGTGACAGCGCTCGCCGCCACCGCGATCGACCGCTGAAGCCATTTCAGGCGGGCAGGCGCCAGATACAGCGCCAGCGCGCCGAGCAGCGGCGCGAAAATAACGGCGGTAAGCAGCATATCTCTCCTCCACAGGCCAGAGCAAACCATTACGCGCTCATGCGTGAGCGCGACGAGCTAGCGCGACTAGCGCGATTAGCGCGCGCCCGCGCCCACTATCACGCGTGAGACGAACAGCCAGATCGCCACGACCACCGCGGCTCCCAGACCCCAGGTGAATACCGCCAGCAAGTAGTTCCCGACCAGCCCCGTCTGGACGTGTCGCGCGCGTCGTCCGGCGGCGAGTAGCGCCCGCCCGCCCGCGTCGAACGCGCCATCCACCCGGCGCGTGTCGAACCGCAGCAGCACATGAATGAACGCCAACACGCCGTGCGCCGCCAGCGTCGCGATGCGGTCAAACACGGCCCGATCGAAGGCGCTCACCATCTGAACGAGCCGCAACAACCCGCCCGCCGCCAGCGTCGCCACACGGTCGAAGATAGCCCGGTCGAAGGCTCCCACACCACGCGTGAAGGCCAGGCCGCCCGCCGCCAGCGTACCGTACAAAGGGCGCAGGCCAAACTCTGCGGTCAGCAGCGGCGCGAACGGGCGCACGACCGGCCACTGGAGCGCGCCAGGCCAGGCGAGCCGCGCCGCCAACCCCGCGACCACGCCGAGCGCCGCAACCGCTAGCGTCAGCGCCGTCACGTTAGCCGCCTCAGGCGTCACGCCCCCCAGCAGTCGCACCAGCCGCGCGCCCAAGAGTGGCGAATCGAGTGTCAAACCCACGAGGATCACCCCTCCCAGCCCCCGCATTGGCGCCACGGATCCGCGCCGCGCCTCCTTCGCCTGCGCCGCTGGAGCCGAGGGCGCGCCCAGGAAGGTCATCCCCACCGCGCGCGCGCTGTAGAGCGCTGTGCCGAGGCTGGCCGCCAGCGCCACCCAAAAGAGCGGCTCGCTCGCGCCTGCGGCTGCCGCGAGCGTCGGATCTTTGGGTGGCAGCGCCAGCGTGACCGGCAGACCCGCCAGCGCCGCCGCCGCGACCGCGAAGACGGCGAAGGTCAGCGGCATGCGCCGCCCCAGCCCGCCCATCCGCTCAAAGCCGGTCCCCTCGACGGCATGCTGCGCCGCGCCCGCGCCGAGGAAGAGCGTCGCCTTGTAGAGCGCATGGGCCACGAGCAACAACACACCCGCGAGCAGACTGCCCGCGCCCAGGCCCACGAACATCAGGCCAATCTGGCTGATGGAGGAATAGGCCAGCAGCCGCTTCAAGTCGGTCTGCGCCAAAGCGACCAGCGCGGCGAAGAGCGCAGTGGTCGCGCCCAGCCACGCCACCACACCCAGCGCCAGGCGTGTCGCCTCCAGCAGCGGCAGCAGCCGCGCGACTAGGAAGACTCCGGCTGCCACCATCGTCGCGCTATGCAGCAACGCCGAGACGGGCGTCGGACCAACCATCGCGTCAGGCAGCCAGCCAGAGAATGGCAACTGCGCGGACTTGCCCGCCGCGCCCCAGACGACCAGCAGCGCCGCCAGTGTCAACGTCGGCGCTGCGACGCGCCCTGATGTCGCCGCCGCCAGGATTACACTGATGCGCCCCGTGCCGACAGCGCCGATGAGCAGCAGCACCCCGAGCAGTAGTCCTAGGTCGGCGATACGTGTCGTCAGGAAGGCTTTCGTCGCGGCGGAAGGCACGCCGGGCCGGTCAAACCAGTAGCCGATGAGCAGGTAGGAGCAGAGCCCGACCAGCTCCCAGGCGATGAAGAGCGTGATGAGGTCCCCCGCGAGGACGAGCGCCAGCATCGCCGCCAGAAACAGACACATCTCGGCGTAGAAGCGCCCGCGCAGTGGCTCCTCAGCCATGTAGGCCAACGAGTAGAGCAGGATGACGAGGCCGACCAGCGCGACGACAACGCCGACGAGCGCGGTCAGCGGGGTCAACTCCAGCGCGAGGCTGAGCGAGCGCCCACCGACAGAGAGCCACGGCAGCGCGACATAGCCAGAGGCGCCCGCGACGACGCCCGCCAGCCCCAGCGTGGCGCAGAGCAGTGCGCCCGCCACCGCGCCTACCGCGAACCAGCCAGCAGAGCGCCCGAAGCGCGACAGACCCAGCGCCAGCGTCGCGAACCCTGCCAGGGGCAGCAGTGGCGCCAGCCAGAAGATCCCTGCCAGCTCCACGACGCCCAACCCTCTGCTCATGACCGGCTATTCCTTCCTATCCCTTCATGTCAGCGGCCGCGTCAATGTTGGCGCTGCCCCGTTGGCGATACATCAGGAGCATCAACGCCAGGCCAGCGGCCATCTCAATCGCGGCGATGGTGACGATGATGATGAAGAACACCTGCGCGTCGAAGTTATCTGGCGCGACGAAGCGCCAGAATGCGACGAGATTGACCAGCGCCGCATTCAGCAGGATCTCCACACTCATCAGCACCATCAGTGCGCTGCGCTGCGAGAGCACGCCCGCCACGCCGATGCCAAACAGCAGCGCGCCGACCACCAGATAGGGGACAAGGCCCGGCCCGCTCATGCGTCGTGGCTCCCGTGCCCCTCGTGACCATCCGGAGTCGGCTGATCAGGCGACGTGTCTGTAACGGGGACCAGGAACATCCCGCAGATAGGACAGTTTCCGGGCGCATTCTGGCGCACCTCGGGGTGCATCGGACACGTGTAGATCGTCTCGCTCGTCGGTGGAGTCGTCTCATCACTCATGGTCGTGTCCTCCTGATTCATCTGATTCATCTGACTCATGTGGTCTCTCTCATGTGTCTCATCCATCTGAGCCATCTGAGACGCGGCATGGTCCGCGGCATGGTCCGCGTGCGCGCTCTCTGGCGCCCCACTCGCAGCCAGGGCGCTCGATTGGAGATCACCCATATGCCCAGCGTGGCTGGCATGCGCCATTCCCTCGGAGCGTTCGGACGGCATAAGCGCCGTTGCTGACTGTGGCGCCGCGTGTGGCTCGCGGCGCGCGAACATCACGGCGGCGGCGATACCCGCCAGAATCAGAAACGCCGCCCCCTCGAAGCCGACCATGTAGCGGCCAAGCAGCAGCACACCCACCGGCGCCGAGGCGTCGCCCGTTGGAATACGCGACGAGATCGTCCAGGGGGTGAGGATGACGATGGCAATCAGCAGCGCGGCGGCTAGCGCGCCCAGCCCCAGCGCCAGCGGCGCCTGCGCGGTGGACATCGCCATATCCATCAGCATCTGGTAGTTCTGGCGCGGCGTCAGCCCACTATGGGCGTCATGACCACTATGTTCCGCTCCCGGATCCGCGCCACCCCTGTCCATACCGCCCGTATCCTCATGGGCATGCGCGCCATGTTCCGCGTGTTCTCCGTGTTCTCCATGACCACTCGCCAGCACAACATTGCGCTGCATCGTGGGCGACTCAGTGTCCGGCGCAGGCACGAGCGTCATGCCACACTTCGGGCACTGTTCCGGCGAGGATCGCCGCACCTCAGGGTGCATCGGACAGGTATAAACGGTGGGCGGCCGAGCCACTGGCTCCTCTCCGTGCGCCGCATGCGCTGCGGACGTCATGCTAGTCATGCTCGCCGCATTGTCGCCTGCCGTAGCTGGCTGGTCGTCAGCGGGGACCAGTATCATGCCACACTTCGGACACTTTCCAGGCGTTGGTTGCCGCACTTCGGGGTGCATCGGACAGGTGTAAACCGTTGGCGCGGCTGGCTCTTGCGGCTCAGCCGTATGTGTGGTGTGGCTGGCAGGTGACGACGGCATGTCCTCTGGTGGAGGCGGCCCCTTGGGTGGACGCATCGAGAGCGCGCCCAACCCACGCATGCGCATTGAGCGCTTCATCTCCCACATCATCTCGCCGCCAGGATCCATCATCAGCATGACCATGAAGAGGATCATGATGAGCATCCCGCCGACGTTCATCATGATCTGAATCGCGGCGAGCATATCGGCGTTGAGCAGCACGAAGATGCCCGCGAGCGCGACGAAGCTGCTCATGAGCGCAAGCCCCGCGCGGTACATGCTCATCGTCAGAATCATGCTGGCGGCAGTCACCACGGCGATGAGCGCCAGCGCCCCGAAGATGCCCCACTCGATCCATCCCCCGGCTCCGCTCATGCGCCCACTCCGTAGATCAGCTCGATCAACACACTCACCAGCACGATGTTGAACAACACAGCAGGAACCAGCGCCTTCCAGCAGAGTGTGAGCACCTGGTCATGGCGCAGGCGCGGCGCGAAACGGCTCAGCCCCAGCACGAGCGCCGCGAGCAGCAGCGTCTTGCCCACCAGCCAGACGGGGCCAGGCAGCCACGGCCCTTGCCAGCCGCCGAAGAACAACTCGACGCCCATCGCTAACAGGACCAGAAAGATGGCATTGAGCGCGATCTTGAAGAGCAGCCGCCGTGCGCCGGAGTATTCCGACAGCGCGCCGCCCTCCAGTTCGCTCCCCGCCAGCGGCCCATCGAAGGGGTGGCGGAAGCAGACGATGAAGGCTGAGACGAGGTAAATGACCAGACCCAGGGGCTGCCACACCGCGAACCACAGTCCCGACTGCGCGCTCACAATCCGTCCAATCGCCAGCGATTGCGCGGCCATCGGCGCGCCAATCATCGCGAAGCCGAGCGGCACCTCATAGCTGATGAGGCTCGCGGCGGCGCGAAACGCGGCGAACACCCCCACGTTCGCGTTTTGGCTCCAGCCCGCGTTCATCACCGCGATGATGAGGGGGCTGAAGAGCACGATGAAGTAGAACAGCCCTATTGACGGGTCGAAGGCGCCAACACCCGGCCCAACGGGTAGAACCAGCGCGGTCAGCCCGGCTACGACCAGCGCAATCAGCGGCGCCGTGCGGAAGAGCAGACCATCGGCTTTCGCAGGACGGGTCGCGCGCTGGCGCAGGAGCGCGACGCCCTCAGCCAACGGCGCCAGCAGCGCCAGTCGCCATGCGCGTGGGCCCAGCGCGACGAGCCGCTCCAGCGCCGCCAGCATGTAGGCGCCAACCAGCAGCGCCGTCAGGGTGGCAAGCGCAGGAAGCCAGGCTGAGGCCAGGGCGGAGAAGGCGTTACTCATCCGTCCGCCTCCGCCATGCTCAGGTCGAGGCTTGCGACGATGATCTCCGCATCGGCGACGACCTGCCCCTCAAGCAGGCGCGGCAGTAGCGCAAGCGCCCGCGCAGAAGGGCGTGACGTCCACGCGACGCGCGTCGGGCCAGCGCCGCCCGCGCTGGTGAGACGCACCGCCAGCCGCCCACGTGGCCCCAGCGCTTCCCCTCCAGCCACGCCAGCGGGGACCTCCCAGCGGCCGCCTCGCGCCTCAGACTGGGCGGCGCGCACAGGTTCGCGTTGGATGATTCCAGATTGTGGCGGCATGGCGTCGCCCACGCTCTGGCGCAGATCGGCAGCGGCCTGGGTCAGACGAGCCAGCAGCCGCGCATGACAGTCGTTCGCGCCAGCCGCAGACGCCGCCGCGGTGGGGCTGTCTAGCGCGACCTCAGTAATCCACGCTGGCGGCAATGCGCCGATGCCATGCGTACGCAACCCGAGCAGCCGGTCGCGCCTAACCCAGCGCGCCAGGCGCTCCACCTGCGCCGCGAGCGACTGGCGCGCTTCCGCTGCATGCGGTGGTTGGGCCCAGACATCTCCCTGTGGCGTGGTCGCCGCAAGCGCAGCCGCGCTTAATGTGCCGCCTGCCAGCGCGCTCGCACGCCAGGCCAGGTCAGCGGCCTGTTCTGCCAGCCTGGGCGCTGCGAGCAGCCGGAAGAAGCGCGTCACCCAATGCAGGTGATTCAGCGCTCGCTCCAGCGCCAGCGCCGCCTCGCGCGCCCGCTCCACCTGCGTCGGCGCGCGCCAGCCTTGCAGCGCTTCCACTGCGCGCACGTACGCCATGTGGCCAGCGACCGGCGCGAGCGGGTCGAGCTGCGCGGCCAGATCAGCGGCTGCCCGCCAGTCGGTCGCGGCCATGCGCCCAGCGAGGTCCCGCGCTGCGTAGCCTGCGTCCACGCGGCACTCCAGCACCTGCTCGCCATCGCAGATCAGCCAGAGACGCAGCGGTCCAGCAGTGAACGGCTGGAGCGGCCCCAGGCTAAAGGCGATCAACTCGGTCGCCATCTCATGCTCGTTGGCTCCTGGCATCGGGATGAGCGGCGGCTCGTAGTCGTGGGCGTCGCCGAGGGTGAGCGCTTTCGTCGGCGCGCCAAGCCCGCGGATCGCCTCGACGACACGCAAGATATCGCCGCCCGCGTCGCCCGACCGCAACGTACTCGTGAGCGCGCCAGGAAAGAGTTGCTGCAGCGCTTCGCTATCGGAGACCTCTGGCAGAAGGAGGAGCGCCTGCGCAGGCACAGGCAGCGCGCGGGCAAGCTGAGCGATGGAGGGCGCCAGCCGCGCGGAGATGGGACCTGCCACGATGAGTAAATCAGCGTGGCGCGGAGTTGCTACGGCCCTCAGCCCAGGCGCCGCAGTCGGCAGCAGGGCAATCACATGGGCGCCAGCGCCGCCATCCACCGCAAGATACTGACGCAGCGGTTGGCGCATGCTCGGAGAGGTTGGCATGACAACTCCATGCTTAGCGTTCCCAGTCAAATGCGCCTGCCTTCCATGCGAACCAGAGCGCCGACACGAGGATCAGCACGAACACCACCATGTCCATCAGACCAACCATCCCCGCGCGCCGAAACGCGACCGCCCAGGGGAACATGTAGACCATCTCCATGTCGAAGGCGACGAAAAGCAGCGCAACCATCGCGTAGCGCAGGCGAAACTGTATCCAGGTCTTATGCTGGGAGTGGCCGCCAAACTCTGGGGGTGGTGTGGGCTGAGGAGCGCGCCCGACGCGACGGCTGAGCCAGCGATTGGCGCCCAGCGCCGCCAGCCCGAGCGCGAGCGCCAGCAGCAGCATCGCCCCCGCGACACTGTACTCCAGCGCGCTATCCGCCAGCGTCAGCGGCGTCATCGCCCACTCCTTCCGTAGCGACCGCTCTCTTCTGATGTGATACTACCCCCTCCCAGGGGGTATGGGTCTACACATGGTCTACCACATCTGTACCCAGACAGCAACCAGGAAGCACATACCCCAATCGTGATCACGCGCCGCTCCCGCGTACCCGCACATGCGTTGCCAGATCACGGCGACTGGTTGATAGCGCAGACAGGCGCGCTCCACGCGAGTGTTCAGCCTCAATATCGCTCTGCCACTGGGTCTTGCGTGACAGTGGTATCTTACCATGTGTAAGAATTCTGCGGGCGCGACATGCTTGCGTCACAGCGAGTACGTACCCAGCGAGCGAGCGAGGAGCGCGTGCGCAATGAGCGGCAACGATGAGTTTTCCCGCCGGTTTCACAAGACAGGCTGGAACTGGATTACCCCAGACAAGTACCCCCGACGCAAAGTCAAACTGTCGCGCGCCAGGCGTGCGCGCAAGCGCCATGAGCGGGTCCGCACACGAGCGCGGCGTGTGATCGGTTTCGCCAGCGTAGGCGTGGTTCTGGCTGTCGCGCTCGTCTTTGCGAGCCGCTCGCTCATCAGCAGTCAGTCAGTCGCTGGCCGAGCGGGGGGAGCGGCGGGGGGCGCGACGGGAGGCCTGCCCTCATCCAGCGACCAAGCGACGAATTTGCGCCTCTCTGGTGGCCAGCCCGCCAATGGCCAGACGGTAGACGGCATGCAGTGCTACCCGCAGGAGGCGACCCAGATGCACATCCATGTCAACCTGGAGATCGTCGTTGATGGGAAGCAGGGCCAGATTCCCCCAGGTCTGGGATTCGTCGCCCCGCGCTCCTCGGGCATTCCCGCCCTCGGGTATTCAGGCTCCACGCGCTGCATCTATCCGGTGCATGTGCATTATCCCGACAACCAGGTCCATGTCGAGTCTCCCTTCACCAGGCGCTACACACTGGGCGAGGTCTTCGATCTATGGGGTGAGCCGCTGAGCAAAACCCAGGCGCTGGGCTATCAGGCAGACGCCGCGCACGCGCTAGCCTTCGGCTTCAGCTTCTCATCGAGCGCCGGGCCGTTCGACCCCTATCTGGGCGACCCGCGCGCCATGCCGCTGCTGGACAACGAGACGATCAAGATTGTCTATCAAGCCCTCCCTGCACAAGGCTAACCACCCTATGCGCCATTCAGGCATAGGCTCTGCGCGCCGTGACAGAACGCCTCACCATTTCTCACTGCTATTTGCCGAGATAGTTGACACCTCGCGATGATTTTTCTTATGATTCGTAAGAATCTTATGCCTTGTAAGAAATCAGCCTGACACACCTGGCATAGCTGCGCGACGTGCCTGGCTGCGCGTGTGTTGCGCGCGCTCGGCGATCACCGAACGGCTCACATACCAGTCGCTTGAACATGGGGAGGTGTTATGGCCCGGAGATCCCCGTCACGAACGCATCCGCCGCAACGGCTCGTGCGCGCGCCGGCGCAGCCAGGCGCCACAGCGTCTGTCGGCAAGGCAATTGGCAAGGCAACACCCGGCGCGACGGCGAAACCTGGCGCGACGACAGTGACACCCATCATGAAGGCGGTATCCGACGTGACGGCGGCCAGCGCGAAGCCCATCAGCGCGAGGCCCATCAGCGCGACGACGGCACAAGCGCCCGTGACGCCGAGGGAGCTGCCACCACAAACAACTACGCCGACCCAGACTGAGGGCGCGTTCAAGACCTTGCTGGAACGGGGGATGCAGGAAGTCCTGGCGGTGACCTATTGGTTTGAGCCTCCCGCGCAGACGGAGCCAGGGCCAGTCACTATCAGGTTCATCGGGCGCCGCGTCGACAGCGATGAACAGCCGCAGCCAGGTGATCGGTTCGTTTGGGATGAGACGATCGAGCGCGTCATCCCGGGAAGTGGTCCACTCTCGCTGACGGCGAAGATCGAGGGCGTCACTCCCGGTGACTGGGTGGTGACGGCCTCGATTGTGGAGGCGCCACGCGCCGCAGCGGAGCGACGGGCGAAGCAGCACACGCATTATGAACAGGCCCAGCCCACCCTCGGTATCACCAGCGCCAGTAGCCGCCTGGTCAGGTTCCGGCGCCAGTGGGCGCCCGTTACAGCGCCAACAGCCGAGGCGGCGACGCCGGTGAGCACCTGCCTGTTGCCATTCGCTCGCGTGCCTGGGCTGCTTCCTACCGGCTCCTGGGGCGCGTTGGTGGGTCTCGGCGTCGTGGTCGCGCTTCTGACGCAGGCGCTCGTGCTTGCCCGCAGTCACGTCGCGGCGGGCTCCGCACTGGCCATCTCCCTCGCCGCTATCGCCATCGGCGCCGTGGGCGCGAAACTCTGGTACAGGATTCAGTATCGCCACCTGCATAGCTGGAATGGCTGGTGCATCCAGGGCTTTATCACCGGCGCCACCGTGACAGTGGCGCTGCTCCTGGCGCTCCTGCGTGTGCCAGCCGACGCCTTCCTCGACGCGACCGCTCCGGGCCTGATGTTCGGCATGGCGATTGGGAGGCTGGGCTGCTTCGCCGCTGGCTGCTGTGGTGGCCCGCCAACCGCATCGCGTTGGGGTATCTGGTCATCAGATCAGCGCGTCGGCGCTCGTCGCATTCCGACTCAACTGATGGAATCAACGCTCGCCCTGACGCTGGGTCTTAGCGCGTTAGCCGTAGATCTTACTCACGGATTCGTGGGCGGAGGGCTTTTCGTGGCGGCGCTGGCAGCGTATATGCTCGGGCGCCAGGGTATTTTGCGCCTGCGCGCAGAAGCGCGCAAGACGAAGTGGGGCGGGATTGTCACGGCCGCTGGGGCTGCGCTCCTCCTCGTTGTCGCACTCATCTACATCGGCTTCCATCTCTAGCGGCCCCTGCGGATGGGCGCTGAGCGGCGACGCTGTTTCCTTAGCACAGGAGCAAGCACAGGAGCAGATAGTGGGACCTCTTACTGGTCTATGGAGCCTGTTGACACATAGCCCTGGTGACACCCTCCATCCCGGTGACTGGGTGGCGCTTGGCGTCGCGGCCGCGCTGGGCATCTTGGGCCTGGTCGGCGCGTACCTCAGTGAAAAGTCACTGGCCAGCCGTATGGCGCGCACGCACGACTCCGCGACGCCCGGTCTTGACGCGGACTATCTCGGGCGTGTCGAGTATCAGTTGCGCGCGGAACTCTGGATCAAAGTCGGGGTGGGCTTGGTGATCTGGGATGTCGCGTTCATGCTCTCGTTCTTCCTGCGCTACGTCGCCACCCCTGGCCTGGAGAGCTGGACACTGCCCGTCCTGTCTATGGGAGCATTGATCGGGGTTACGGTGTATGCGCTGATCTATCGTTTCGCTCTGTTTCCGCGCTATGCGCGCCAGTGCCGCCAGATTGATGCGCGACTGGCGTACCAGCCCGCGAAGAAGGGCAGGAAAGGCGGCGCCACAGCTGACCAGGGCGCGCTCAAGCCGCCAACGATCGATGTGCTGCCCACTGCCGCCCTGGTTGGACTGCTCGCCGGGCCAGTTGTCTATTACTTTGTGATGTTCGCTCCAACGGGCGAGCGCTATCACGATCTGCATCAGATTGGCATGCTCGTCGCGCCGCCACTTGGCTACGTAATCGGGCTGGCTGTCAGCCTGGGCGCGGGCTACCGCTCCGGGTCCTTCTGGGTCAAAGGCGCGGCGACGCGCGTTTAACACACGTCGCATCACCGTGAGGACATGTCACATGAGTTCCACCCCGCCAACGCCACCGATGACATCCGCTCCGCGCGGTTCTGCGCGCCTCTGGTTATTCGGCGGAACGACTATCGTTACAGTTGCGCTCTTCGCGCTGCTCTTCGCGCTGATCAGCCGCAGCGGCGCCACCCGCGCGCCCGCGGCAGCGGCGATGACCTTTCACGCGGGAACGACGCTCACCCACGAGCCCGCGCTGCCCGCCTTCTCCCTGAGGGACCAGGATGGTCAGCTTGTGACCTCGGCGCAACTGCGTGGCCATGTGGTCGCCGTGACATTTCTAGATGCTGTATGCACGCAGGCCTGTCCGCTTACGGTCGCCTATCTCAACCAGGTCGCCCAGGAGCTGGGGCCGCAGCAAACCACGCAAGTGGTCTGGGTGGCCATCAGCGTGAACCCATCCAATACGCCAGCGCGGGCCAGCGCATTCCTGGCGAAATATCACGCGGTTCCTACGGTGCATTTCCTGCTGGGGACACAGTCACAGCTTCAACCGCTATGGAACGCCTTCCACCAGTACGTGCAGCTAGCAAGCCAGCCGGGTCAGCAGGATACCGTCCACTCCGTCAATACCTTCCTCGTCGATTCCCAGGGGCGCGAGCGCGAAGTACTCGATCAGAGCTACGACCCGCATGCGTTCGCTGGTGACATCGCGCGCCTACTCACCGCGAATGTGTGATGATAGGCACGCTCACGCGTGACGCTCGATGAGGCGCCGCGCTGGACGCTTGGGGGTCATGCGGTGGAGCGATGCGCTCCAGGGAGAAGTTGCGTGACAGGTTCGCTCGCATCCTTACTCAATCGGCGTTTCTGGCTTGTCGCCGCGCTGTACGCCGTTGGCGCAGCGCTCTTCATCGGCGTGCCCACACGCCTGATCCCGAACAGCTTCTTCACGCGGATGACACCGACTGACCCGCGCGACTATCTCATCTGGGGTATCTCCAGCGCGCTGATGGGCGCATTGTTTGCGTTGTCGTCCCTCTACCCGGTCGCATCAGTCCGTGAAACGCTGCATCACATCGGCTCCGGTGATCTGCGCGCGATCACCGGAAGCATCTTCTCACTCCTCTCAGTTGGCTGCCCGGTGTGCAACAAAATCGTGGTGCTCGCGCTTGGGGTGACGGGCGCGCTCACCATCTTCGATCCCCTGCGCCCATTTCTGGGCGGCGCCGTGCTGCTGACGCTTGGTCTCACGCTCTTCCTGCGGTTGCGCGCGCTTCAGCAGGGCTGCTCACTGCCATCGCGCGCCACACAGACGGCGCCTTAGCGGTAAGCGGCGCACGCGGTCGCGGCGCACACTCGGCGGAGACGGGCGTTAGGATGTAGCGGACACCAGTCGACCGAAACTAAACGCTACCGCTATGCGCCAAGACGGATCCAGCCACACACGATGCGATTGGGGATCCCGCTCAGATCGGTGATCTCGTAGCCAGTAGCGACGTGGCGCAGAGGCAGCGCCTGGAAGTACGCTGAGTCGCTGTAGTTTTCCTGCGCGACGTAGACATGCGTAGCGTCAACGCCGGTAATCAGCGCGATATGTCCCGGCGAGTTGACGAGGCCAGAGCGCCAGCCCTCGCGTGGGTTGGCGACATCCTGAAAGATCAGCAGGTCGCCCGCGGCGGACGCGAAGGCGCTCGACCCCTGGCTCGCGTCGTCGGATAGGGCATAAAGTCCGTCGGGAAACTCGCGCACGCGCCCAGGATAGGTCACGCCATCGAGCGCATAGTCGAAGTAGCGCGCGGCGTTGCCTGGAATGTGCGCTAGCCCACGGCGCTCGAGCAAGAAGCGGTTGATGAACTCGGTGCATTGAAAGAAATAGGAATCGGTGGACTGGTTATTGCTGCAGAGTGCGACACCAGCGCGGAGTTGGTGCCAACCTGTAGCCGCTGGGTCTGCTAGTGTCTGGCCCCAGCCGCTTGGCAATGGCGTCTCGCGCTGGGCGCTCCATGCCTGTGCGCAGTCACTGGGGGCTGTGGCCGGAACTACCCGCGACGCCACAGGCGTCGGGCGATACGTTGCCAGTGTCTGCTCGAACGCCTCCAGGCGCTGCGGCGCGTTCATGGCGCACAGAGACGCAATCACATAATCATTCCCGGCGAGAAATACACGGATGAGACAGGGAACTCTGGCTCCATCGAGGGAGATGTCGAGCGCAAACGCTGGATAGGGGCCGACGTGGGTATCGGGCGCGCCACGCTGGGCGAAGGCGGCAGGCATCGCGGGGCCGCTGAGCGTGGTCACCTGGATGACATCTTCACGTGCAGCGCTATCTGTCAGCACGACGGAACTCATAGCGGGAGCGCGTTGATCTGGAAGCCGAGTCGTGGATCAGTGTAGCGTGTCGCGCCAGGCACCAGCGGCAGCGCGCCGGGCGCGGCAGTGGAGGTCGCGGGCGCGCCAGGAGTCGCATGGGGCGCGACTCCCTGCCCTGCGCAGCCCGCAAGCGCCAGTAACGTAACCAGGGCGAACGACCATACGGCGCGGGCGCGCGGACGCGCGAATATGACAGTACCCTCCGACGAGCGCCCTGCGTTTCAGGATTCCCTCGCTACATCCATGCGATGGGTGACACGATTGGCGCGGGGCCGACGCCACGCTCTCCACTATACCCCTATACCCATTCTGGCGCCTGATGGCGTCGCTCATCGAACGTGCGCAGGGGCACGACGACACGAGTGAGGCCATGACCAGGAGTCACTGTTCCACCAGCGAACTGTTGGCCCAGGATTGACGTGAGCAGGCTGAGAATGCCGGCATCGGAGCCAATATAGGTGACGATCACCCGGTCGCGCCGAAAATGATGTGGCGGAGCGATCCACTCTACGGTGACGGCTGACCCACTGAACGGCCCGAAGCCGCTGCGCGTGGTAGCGCCATCACCCGAGACACGACTGGCATCGAACTGCGCCGCCCAGGTCGTGCTGTACTCATAGGCGGCGAGATCTGCCCCATTCACGACCAACCCGTGGCCTTTGCCTCCGAACAGGATTCCTGACACTGAGCCAGACTCCTGTACGATCGCGCTACTGGCGCGTAGCGCGCTGAGCAGGTCTGCGTAGGAGAAGGCAGACGCCTGAGTGTAGGCTCCAATGCCTGCCCCGATCACCGTGAGCGTAACAAGCAGAACAAGCGCCATCACCCACGCAGATGGCCGGGTTCGCCGCGCACCATCCATCAGCTTTTGCACTCCATTTCGTCACTCTCTAGCGCGTTGGCGCGGGTCACACAAGTTGAGGCGTAGTTCAATGACGCGCTCATCCTCGCAAAAGTTCCCCTCGCTAGCGCTGCGTCCTGTCATAGATTGGGAAAAGCATCGAGTGCGCCGCACAATCCCTGACTGTATGGGCAGGGTCTTTTCATGCTAACGCAGCTCCCTTAGACTATGCAGCATGAGCAAGACAAACGAGCGCTATGAAGCGCCAGAGGGATCGTTACGGGCAGCGTTGGAGACGCTGCCTGATGTGCGGCGCGGCCAAGGCAAGGTGCACTCCCTCGGGGGGATGCTCGCCTTGTCGGTCTGCGCCCTGTTATGCGGCTGCCGGAGTTTGTACGCCATCAGCCAGTGGGGGCGCGAATGCGAGCCGGAGATCCGCGTCGCGCTGGGGCTCCGTTGGGAGCGCGGGCCGAGTGTGGCGACGCTGCACCGCGCCTTTCGCCACCTCGACCACACGGCCTTTGAGCGCGTGCTCGGGCAGTGGTTCGCGGCGCAAGGCCTGGAGCCAGATGAGGCGCTGGCGATTGACGGCAAGACGCTGCGCGGCATTCACGGTGAGGAAATCCCTGGCGTGCATCTGGTCGCCGCCTACGCTCACCAGACACGCGTCGTGCTCGCCCAAGCCGAGACGCTGGGCAAAGGGCACGAGTTGGCAGGCGTCCAGGCGGTACTCGCGGCGCTGCCCGCACGCCTGCTCAGCGGACGGGTGGTGACCGGCGATGCGCTGCTGGCGACGCGCGGGTTGTGTCGCCAGATCGTGCGAAAAGGGGGCACTATTTCGTGGCCCTGAAGGAGAACCAACCCTTGACCTTGGAGGCGGTGAGCTTCAGTTTCGCTGATCCCTGGACGCCCCGCACGCGGGTGGTAGTCGCAGGCGAGCGCCATGGCGACCGTGAGGAACGGCGCACGCTGGAAGCCTCGACGGAGGTGGTTCCCTACCTCGCCCGGCGCGAGCGGCTGGACCAGGAAGAGGGCGAGGCGGGCACGATTGCGGGCTGGGCCGCGCTCGCCCAGGTCTGTCGCATTCACCGCGAGGTGGAATATGTCAACGGGGAGCGCGTCGGGGACACTACCAGCGAGTGGGCCTATGCGCTGACCAGTCTGCCGCCCGAGCAGGCAGATGCGGCGCGGTTGGAACAGCTCTGGCGCGGGCATTGGCAGATCGAGAACGGCTTGCATTACGTGCGCGATGTGACCATGGGCGAGGATGCGTGTCAGGTGCGCTCCGACCGCGCGCCTGCCAATCTCGCCGCCTGCCGCAACGCCGCGCTCAATCTGCTCCGCCAGGCCGGCGTCGCCAATGTCGCCGCGGCGTTACGGCGGCATGCGATGTATCCTCGCCAGGCGCTCGCCCTGCTGGGGCTTCACCTAGCATGAAAAGACCCTG
>VFSW01006983.1_pt1 | contig 16493 bp, 19 predicted proteins | sample 5358111 | NCBI WGS metagenome assembly VFSW01 (sample SAMN11554181, study PRJNA540505) | mine drainage metagenome | isolation source: sediment from site ElyBrook_90M | place: USA: Ely Copper Mine, Vershire, VT | collected 2017 | reverse complement strand
GGTCTAAATATGGGATTTGCCAAACGTATCTTCTTGTTTCTTGCCATCAACTTTCTCGTCGTTCTGACGATTTCATTCATTCTCAATTTGCTGGGCGTACGACCTTATTTAAATGCGCATGGCCTCGACTATCAATCTCTCATGATCTTCTGTCTCATATGGGGCATGGGCGGCGCGTTCATTTCTTTGGCGCTGTCTCGTACTATGGCGAAATGGCTTCTTAGGGTGCGCATCATCGATCCGCACACTAATGATCCTCACATGCAAAAGCTTGTCCAAATGATCTATGAATTATCCCGTGCGGCTCATCTCCCTGAAATGCCTCAAGTGGGTGTTTATGACTCTCCTGAAGTGAATGCTTTTGCTACAGGACCTTCCCGCCGCCGTTCTCTCGTCGCTGTCTCTTCGGGTCTTTTAAACCGTATGTCCGAAAAAGAACTCGAAGGCGTGCTGGGCCATGAAATCTCCCACGTCGCCAATGGCGACATGGTAACGATGACGCTGCTTCAAGGTGTGGTCAACGCGTTTGTCATGTTCCTAGCCCGCGTCCTCGCCTTTATTTTCTCAGGGCTGGGCCAAAGCAAGGAACGCTCTTCGCAAGGATCCTATATGTCTTACATGGTGTTCGTGTTTTTATTCGAAGTCGTGTTCATGGTGCTCGGATCGCTCGTACTCGCCGCTTACTCTAGGTTCCGTGAATTTCGCGCCGACCGCGGCGGAGCACAGCTTGCCGGCCGTGACAAAATGATTGGAGCCTTACAGGCTCTGCAACGCACCGTCACGATTCACGATCCTGCTGCAGAAAAGCAAGCTGTTGCCGCGTTTAAAATCTCGCATCCTGCAAAACATGGTGGACTCTTCCGTCTATTCGCCACGCATCCTCCGCTCGAGGTGCGGATTGAGAGACTGAAGCAAGGGATGTAGACACTTATTACTCTCTTCAATAGACTGCTTTAGCCATATGGCGGCTATTCTTTGGTCTTTTATTCTTCCATCTGTTCAACGATTGGAAGTCAATCTCGGGCAGCGGATTTATTGCCAAATCAATGACCAGCAGCTCATTATGCCTCACGTGAATAGGAGCGAATGGGATCGCTTCGCTCGTGCCACAAAAAACATTGAGCGACTTCCTCTTTTCACAGAGCTCAAGCTCACAAAATCTCCCTTTGCCACCGAAGATGAATTGCTCGCATTTCTCCAAAAAACACCGAATATAACCGATTTAGAAGTCTCGTGGTATCCGATGACCGACAGATTTCTTCAAACCCTATCTAAAATGTGTCCTCTCTTGGAGCATATAAACATTTCATTTTGTAAAGACATCACTGATGAAGGGCTTGAAGCTCTGCTTACACTCCAACAGCTGAAATATATCGCTGTGGCTGGGTGCTGCAAAATTACAGGAGAAGCTCTAACGAAAACAAAAAACGGATTGCCTTTACAGCATCTGAATTTGAACCACCTTCCCCAACTCACGGATGAAACTGTTATAAAGATTTTGGGCGCACATTCCCAGCTCAGGGAACTTCTCATGGCTGGTTGTAAAAAAATGACCCCTGAAGCTTTTGGGTCGGAAGAACAACAACTTCCCCCACTCGAAAAGCTCGCTCTGGCTTCGTGGAACATTCCTGATGAGAAATTAGTCATTATTGCCCACAAAACCCCCCACCTTACCTTTCTCAATTTGAATCAATCGAGGGGATATAGTTGGAAGGGGCTGGCAGATGCGCTCGCAAAATGGAATAAATTACGACATCTTGAATATGTCTCAGCTCGGCTAGATGTAGAAGACCCCAACGCTCAGTTACAGGGCCTATATCCGCAGGTCAAATTCATCTCAAGTTTGTCAAACTTTTAAGTTTCTAATCTTAGGAACAATTCATAACATGCTACGAACTCATCTAAGCTATAAATGAGAGCGGCTTCATAAGAATCGAGTTCGGGGTCCCAGGGTCGAAGCCTTCCTTCATCCGTGCAAGCAGAAATCACAAGTTCAAAAATTTCAGCATTCCCTGATTCGAAGAAACTTCCCTGCACCATCCACCAATAGAGCACAGGTATCAAATCGGTCTTGCCCCTTTGAATTTCACCCAGAAGGTGACCGCAATGGTGCAAAATTTTTTCGAAGTGGGCGGGAGTACCTAATTGGATTACAACTTCACGAACTTCTCCCTTTTCAAGTATGAGACTAAAGGAAGACAAGTCAATCTCTTCATTTCCACCTAATTTCCCCAAAAATGTGCCGGATTGAACACAATCTCCCACCAACGATCCATCCGTAAGCCAGCGAATGCGTTTGTCTTGAATGGAAAACTTTTCAAAAACTAGAAAGTAAGCTTCGTCACACTCAATTGTCGAAGATCCTGTTCTCATACCAGCAGATGTAGGCGCAATAAGATTGCCGATATTACGAAGAGAACCTGCCGCTAAAACAAGAAGCGTTATGATGCTATTCCCTTCTAAAAAACGTTCTCGCAAATAACGAACATTCTCAACAAGTTGTGTTTCAACAATGTTTTTTTCAGATTCCGAAAGTTGTGATGGATAACGCGCCGGGTTGATAATTGATCCTGATGTTGTCGTTTGTGAAACCGATAGCTGCATGTTCATAGGTTGAAATACAGGGAATTTTATTGCTTCCATTTTTTACTTCCTCAAGGTGTGATATATTTTGACAAATTCTTCTAAGGGAGTTGTCTGTGCAATCACAAACACATCCGCATTCCAATCGCCGATCGAAAGGGACTTATAATCCGATAACGCTGTTGTGAGGATTGCTGCGGCTTCGGCATTTCCTTCCACCCAAGGCGATGCCTGGATGAGCCACCAATGCAAAGCAGCAATATCTCGCAGCACAAGATCCGGGTCAGAGGTTTGAAGGATTTCCTTAAAAAGGCGATCACACTCATTCAAAACGCGAGGAACGTTGTCCTCTCTCGTAGCATCATCTTGCAGTCTCATCGAAACAATTTTGTTATAGGGATGCTCATTCATGGACATAAGATGAAAGCGGGTAAGCTCGATGGGCTCTCCGCTTATATTTCTCCACATCGCCCCCAGAGCAATATTTCCTTCAGCGGAAGGTGGGGATGTTTCCCAAATAACATGAGAATCATGAGCGCCATACGAGCAAACAGTTGCAAGAAAAGAACCGGTTAGTGGCCAATTAAGAGCCGCTTTGCGAAAAACCCCAAAGGTATTTTCGTCGATAAATTTAAGAGACACTTTGGTTGAAACATCTTCCATCTTCATGTTCTCTTGTTGCAGAGGAAAGTCATAAACGAGCTGGTGTAGGTCGTTTCCTAACTGAGAGAAAAGACCAAAAAAATCTTTTGATTTAAAATTATTTTTCAAATCGGCGATGATATGCAGAGTTCGCTCGGTAAAAGGCCCGATCTGATCAGCTCTCGGACAGTAGGAGCCTTCGGGGAGGATTTGTGATAATTCTTTCAGAAGAGGAGACTGCGGAGGAAAGTCTAACTCGAACTTGCCAATAAAAACTTTAAATTGCACAGACATAAATTAATCCTTATATTTCCGAAGTTCTTCGTTTTTTCTTTGGAGGCTCGCCTTTTGCAGACAACTCTTGCTGCAATTCATCGCTGATATGTGACGAATTGAGCAGAAGAGCGCGCGGTGTTTTATGAAACTTATCTGCAGCGTCTAAATTGGCTCCATGACGAAGAAGCACCCGAATGACGGGCTCTAGGCGCGCAGCGTCCTGCGAAGAATGAATATCTTCTGCCAAAATGTGTAAGGCTGTTTTTTTCCGTGCAAATGTCTGATTCACCTTAATCGGGGGTTGGCTAAGAAGTTTATCCACAATCCAAACATATCCTTTTTTAGCAGCGGCAAAAAAATGATCCTTATGCACTGGTGCTCCGAGCCGAAGAAGCGCATCTACAGCATCCGTATTTCCTGCTCTTACCGCACCGGAAAGAGTAGCGGTTGTGTTGTTTACCTGATAACCACCATTCGCCACGCCATATCGTAGCATCGCGGGATCGCCTGCATAAGAAAAAGGATTTATCCCATCGCTGAATTCAACTTTGAGAGCATCTGGATCGTTCGATTGTTTGAGATAGGTATAACTTTGGATTAAGAGATCAAAGTAGTTTTGCTTGTTACTATCCAAAACTGCCAAATGCACCAGCGCAAGAATTTGTTGCGGATCTTCTTGAGCAGCCTGTAAAGCCTTCGTAAAGCTTGCAAAAGCACTATTGCACCGATAAGTAACGATCGTATCGAGAAGGCCTTTTTGAATATCAAAGGGCACTGTGCCCCCAAAACCTTGACTCATGACAACAATGTTGCGAATAAACTTGTCTAGATTGAGATCATACGCAGGCATAAACTTTTCAAAAAGATAGTAAGAGCAACGAGTTTGAGTAATCGTTGCACATTTCTCGCGCATAGCTTTGAAAAAGATCAGATCGATAACAATAAATCTGTCCTTTCCATATGTTGTATGAGCTTTTAAAAGCTCCTTCTCCATGACAGATCTATTTGTAGATTCTACCGGATAGTCCTCGCGTGTCTTCAATTGGTAAAGAAGGTGCCACTTGTATTTCATAGGCCACTGCGGTAAAAACGCGGAGTCATTCATCCAGGAAAGTTCTTCTGCAAATACCATTGAAAGGCTCATCCATTCCCGGAACTGGCTTAAAAAAATCATCTGGAGTTTGGAAGCGGGGCCTGTGAGAGGTGTCGAGGATAAATAGGTCACTTTTTCTGCGAGAAGAGGATCTTCAGCCAATATCGCTTGATAATCTTTTTCTAGGCTTGTAGTAGCTAGAGAATTCCATTGCTTAGATACCGCAGCAATTGCTGGTCTTTCATTTGAAAAACCAACAATCATATTCGCCAGATCTAAAGGGATTAATTTATTGCAAATATTCATTGTCATAATAGCGAAGATTGTAACACGAACAATAAAATGTGATTAACTTAAATGTTATTTTTAATTAAACAAATGATAATAGTGTTGTTATTATTAAAATAATTTGATGTAAAAGAAAATGTTGCATAGCCCATTGAGAGCTATGCAAGGGTGAGGTAAGAGACGGCTTTAAGCCTTGAGGACCTGGACAAATGATAGCTTGTCGTTGCTTTGGGTCAAATGCAGTATTTCAGGATAATCGACTTTTAACTTCGGTTGACCACTTAAAGGGCGACCAAGAGCTTCGAGCACATTATTCGATGTGATCACTACGACCGTATCTGAGGCGTTTTTAGAAGAAATTTCTTTAAATAGAGCAGAGACTTTAATGAAAATACCTTCTTTACTTTCCCCGCCTCCAATGTGGGCTTTAAATTTCTCTTCGGGTTGCATTTCTTTAGTTTTTTGCCACTCAGGATCATTCGCACGTTCTTTTTCAGTGCTGAGGTTGAACTTCCCGTGATTTTTACCGCCTAAACGGTCGTCAAAATGAATGCTTGCTTTGGTGTCGCCTAATTGTTGGAGGACGAGCTGAGTTGTCTGCTCAATGCGTTTGACATCCTTGCAAGTCCATATTTGAACCGTACCCGGTTGCATTTTCTTGAGGACGTTCGCCAAGTTAGCACCTGCTGCTTTAGCGTGTTCGATACCTTCAGGAGCTAAAGGATTGTCATTTCCTTGATCCCCATTCAGCTTGCCTTCTTTAAAACTCCCAGAAAGGCCTGTCCGAATCAATAAAAAGTTTACATTCGATAATGTTGCCATAAAAACCCTCCAAATTAATGCAGACATTGTACTAAAAAAAGGGATTTACTTGAAGATATGTGAAAAATATATTTTAGCTTCTAAGCGAGAAGCGCTTGCAAATGATCAAGCAGTTGGAGCCGCTCGCCTTGCATCACGAAGAGTTCGTGGGGGTGAATGATACTGCAAAGATTTTTGAGGCTCTCGCATTTGAGGACGACAAAATCGACCTCGGCAAGAGAAGAAAGTAGCAAAACAAATTCTTCATCGGGATTGGTGTCGCGGACATAGATGATGAGCTTTTGGTCAGCATCACGCGTAGAAATCTCGCGAATGCTACGGAAAAGGGCTGAGGACATCCCTTGAGTACTTTCGAGGCCAAGGACAGAATACCGCTTGCCTTGGAGGGCTTGCTGCAGGGCAAATAGATGCTCTTCATCGAAAACTTTATTTTCGACATCAAACTCGAGAAGGCGGCTGGCCATATCAGAGAGGTTGATGCGAGCGCAGCCGAGCCGTTCGATGGCAATGCCAGCTGCGATATTGGCGAGTTGGGCTGCGTAGCGCATTTCAAGACCGTTGGCAAGAGCGGCGCTGACCATGGCAAGGACAGTATCTCCCGCGCCTGTCACATCTTTGACTTCTTTCAAGCGGACAGGAAAATGAAGCGTCTCGCCTTCCTTGGAGAAGAGAGAAATGCCCTCTTCCGAACGGGTGATCATGAGGAGGTCTATTTGCGTCTCTTTTAAGATAGTGGCAGCGACTTGGGTGAGAGGAACTTCTCGAGGCAGCTTGGCAGCGGCATAGGCTTCCTGCAAGTTAGGTTTAAGGATCGTGGCTCCTGAATACTTGGAGAAATCGTCTCCTTTCGGATCGACGATGACGGGAATGTTACGGGTTTTGGCAAACTCGAAAATCGCCATAAGCAAGGACCGGGATAAAAAACCTTTGCCATAATCAGAGATGGCGATGATCTGCACATCGGAAAGAAGGTCAGGAAGACGCTCGACTACCGATTGCTCAAGCTGTTCAGGAATGGGTGTGATGGTTTCAAAATCGACACGAAGCACTTGCTGGCTATCTGCGATGAGACGGTTTTTGACAGGCGTCTTGAATCCTTTCTCGATAATAAGGCCATCTATGCTCACCCCTTCTGTAGAGAGCGACTGACGTATTTGCTCTCCCGCAACGTCGGCACCGACACGCCCAATGGCTGTGACATGCGCACCGAGTGAAATTAAATTGAGGACAACATTTCCCGCGCCACCTGCGAGGCTTTCTTCTTTCTGAACATGGAGAACTGAGACAGGGGCTTCGGGAGAAATACGGCGTACTTTGCCGGTTGTGTACGTATCGAGCATGAAATCGCCGATGACGGCGACGCGCACAGGGTTAAAACGGCTAAAGAGGCCAATGAGCTTTACCATGGTTGATCCAAAGCTAAGTGATTTTGCACGTAATCAATTACGGCGCTTTCTATATCGTATGCAAAGGTAATCTTTTTTCCACCACCAAATTTTGTCATCTCAGCGCAGGTATAGTTTTGGTACTGCTTCGAAAGATCGGGAGGCATGTCGATATATTCGATGCGCACAGGCAGCTTTAAAGCCTCAAAAATCGCTTGGGCGAGTTGATTCCATGTGGTGGGCGCGCCAAGGCCAATGTTGTAAATGCCGCCCCAAGAATTATCTAAAAACGAGCACGTCATCTCGGCGGCATCTTTCACATAAATAAAATCGCGGCACTGCTCGCCATCACCAAATTTAGCAGGATCATTGGATTTATAGAGGCGCACGACACCTTCTTTTTGGATGAGGGGAACCATCTTGTAGACCATCGAAGCCATGCGGCCTTTATGAGCTTCGTTAGGACCAAAGACGTTAAAGTATTTGAGACCGACGATCTTTCCTAAAATACCTTCACGAAGCGCCCATAGGTCAAAGTTTTGTTTAGACTGACCATAGGGGTTAAGGGGACTAAGGGCTGGGATCTGCGTATGATCATCAGAAAATCCCTGTGTCCCATCTCCATAGGTCGCCGCAGACGATGCATAGATGAATCGGATCCCGTGCTTAAGAGCGTACTCGGCTAGGCGCTGGGTGTAGCGGGTATTATTCTCGTAAAGAAAATCGAGGTTTGTCTCGAGGGTATCAGAGCAAGCGCCGAGATGGATGATCGCTTCAATTTCCGATCCACGCCCTTCTAGCCAAGGAAATAACTCTTGTATGGGCAAGAGCTCTTCGTAGGATTTACCAGCGAGATTACGGATTTTTTCTGGGTGATCGAGATGGTCGACGAGAATGAGACGTCTTCCTTGGAGCAAACGAACAATGCCGGAGCCGATAAATCCCGCAGCTCCGGTTACGACGATGGCTTTCATGCGCCTTTTTCGGGGGCGTCGCTCGCAATATGCAATGTATATCCACAGGTCACGCCTTCTTTGAGTTTCAGCGTGAGTTGGTGGACACCGAGTTCTTTGAGATGTTTAGAAGGAATGACGACACTTTTCTTGTCGAGCTTGACTCCTTCCTTTTCAAAAAGATGCACAACGTCCATAGGGCCGACAGATCCATACATATGACCTTCGGGATCGACTTTGACGACGATCTTGAGTGTCATGCCTTCTAGCTTCTTCGCCATCTCTTCAGATTCTTGTTTATCCACTGCAGCTTTTTTTAAGCGATCATCTTGCAAACGAGCTTGCATGCGAAGGGCATGAGCCGTTGCAGGAACTGCTTTTTGCTGAGGAATCAGATAGTTACGCGCAAAGCCAGGCTTTGCATTGATGATCTCGCCGCTGCGGCCGATATCTTCGACGTCTTCAAGAAGTAAATATTGTAGTTTCATTGTATTAAATCTCCGTTACAAAGGGCATCAGTGCCATATAGCGCGCCCGTTTAATTGCTTTAACGAGAGCTCGTTGATGGAAAGCCGACACTCCGGTGATACGGCGCGGTAAGATTTTGCCTTTCTCTGTGACAAAACGGCTGAGCGTATTGATATCTTTGTAGTCGATATGCTTGATACCCGAAGCCGTGAAAGGACAATTTTTTCGTCTTTTGCTATAGCTAGGTTCTCTAGGTGGATAGTCCATAATTAGCTCCTTATTCTGGCAGGGGTTGGAATTCAATTTTGTCAGGGACATTCTCGGTGCGGACTGTCATGAACCGCAAGACGTCTTCATTCAGGCGGTATTCGCGCCACATGTCGTCAACCGATTTGGTCGGCGCAGAAAAATAAAAGAGGAAATAGTGGCCGTCGCGGCGCTTTCCAATGGAATAAGCCATGCGCTTACGCCCTTGATCCATCATTTTGTGGATCTCTCCCCCTTTTTCGGTGATGCCCGCTTTGATCTTCTCGAGCACGCGCTCTCTTGCTTCATCACTCAAAACAGCGCTTAAGATGTACATCCCCTCGTAGAGGTGACTTCTCTGTTTTTTCATTCTACCTGTCTCCTTTGACATTAAATTCATTCATGGCTTTCTCGATTCCCTCATCCAGCCATAGGCTAAGGGCATCTACCGCCTTTTCTAAAACTTTTGGCATCTCAGCTTCTTCGGCTGCCGAGAACTTTCCCAAGACATAATCTGCCAAATTATGTCCCTTATGGCTCCCCACCCCTATGCGGAGTCTGGGATACTTTTGCGTCCCCAGATGGGCTTCGATATTCTTCAGCCCATTGTGCCCTCCGGCACTCCCCCCTTCACGGATGCGCATCTGGCCAAAATCGAGGGCCACATCGTCGCATACGACGATCATCTGCGCGGGCAAAAGCCCGAGATCCTTCATGCATTTGCGGACCGCTTCTCCGCTGCAATTCATGTAAGTCAGCGGCAAGAGGAGGTAAAGCCTATCAAAACTTGCACTCTCTCCGCTCCAGCGCGACTTCTCGCGCCATTTCATCCCTTTTTGGCTTGCTAAGTGGCGCACCACCCGAAAGCCTACATTATGTCTCGTCGCTTCGTAGGCAGAGCCAGGATTACCCAAGCCCACGATCAGGCGCGCATTAGCCGCCGGCGCGTTTTGAGATGACCACAATGACTTCATCCATTTTAGCATGTGGTACAACTCCTTCTGGCAGCTTGATGTCGCTCAGTTTCTTCGCTTGCTTAATTCCGAGGTCGGTCACATCGACGATAAACTCGGAAGGGATGTGCTTGGGCAAGCACTCGACTTTCACATGTCGTTTCACTTGGCGTAAAAAACCACCGAGCTTAATACCTGCACAATCCGCAACTCCGATGCATTGGATCGGAACTTTGACGCTCACAGGAATTTCAGAAAAGAGCTCTTCGAAGTCGATGTGAGAGACGCGGTAGCTGGTGAGTTGATACTGAATATCTTTGATGATCGCTTTTTTCTCATGTCCATCGATGACAAGAGTGAACATCGTCGTCGGAAGACGTCCTGGCTTCATGTTGCGCAAGACCGCATCGAATTCGGCGGTATCGATGATAATCTGCTGATTCGCTTGGCCAGCAGAATAGATCACGGCAGGGATTTTCCCTTCGCGACGAATCTGCTTGGTCTCGCTCTTCTTATTCGTTGTACGCACGCTTGCGGTTAACTTCATAAAAAACTCCTAATTTAAACCTAAATTGCACCTCGATCTCTATCGAGCTGCGACTTAGATTCAGATGATTAGCTAAACAGGGAAGAAACCGATCTCTTCTCTACTATCGCAGAAATAGCATCGGCCACAAGTGGAGCTATGGAAACCACCTCGAGGTTTTTCCCGGGTGGAACCGGAATAGAATCCGTTATCCACATCTTGTCCAAAGCACTCTCATTGAATGTTGATCCAACCATGTGCGTTACCGCTGCGACGACACTTCTCGCTCCTAGAGCTCGGCATGCTTTCGCTGCCATCTCAAGCGTCTTTCCCGTGGAATAGATATCATCGACGAGGATGACGTCTTTGCCTGGAATATCGCCCAAAACAGCGCCGCTCTCAACACGGTTTGCACTGATTCTTTGCTTATCGACGAGACCAAAGTCGCACCGTAACTCTTCTGCAAAGACTTTAGCGAGCTTTACCCTTCCGATATCGGGGCTGACCACGAGAGGCCGACCCAACCCTGCCTCACGGACTTTCTCTACCAGCAATTTGCGCGCCAGCAGATTATCCACAGGGATATCGAAAAAACCCTGGATCTGATCTGTGTGCAGATCAAGGGTAAGAATGCGGGATGCTCCCGCCTTCTCTAGTAAATTCGCAACTAGCTTTGCCGTTATCGGCACGCGCCCTTTTTCCTTGCGGTCTTGCCGGCTGTATCCCAAGTAAGGAATAACTGCCGTCACTGACCGAGCGGAGGCTCGTTTCAAAGCATCGATCACGATCAACAATTCCATGAGATAGTGGTTAGGACGCCGTGCTATCGTCTGCATGACGAAAACGTCTCTACCGCGGACATTCTCCAATACGTGAACGCCTATCTCTTCATCTGGAAATGTTTCTATCTGAATTTTTCCTTCTTCCAACTGAAGCCACTTAGCAATCTCACTACTCAACGCTTTGTGCGAAGTGCCTGCGAGAAACACGGTGTCTTTCAGATGGCGCATGGAAGCATCCAGTTAAAACCTTGGGGTGGAAGGATTCGAACCTCCGAGTGGCGGTACCAAAAACCGCTGCCTTACCACTTGGCGACACCCCAATCTGGTTATAAGGAAACCATAGTAGAGGGCGCGGGATTTTATTGCAAGGCGTGAAGACAAAATTTTAACCCTTACTCTCTCTGTTTTTCTTGTACGAAATGAGAAGAAAAAGTTTAATGTTAGCATAAAAATAAAGCTTACCCAAAATGCCCACAATTTCGGAATTTTTTGGAATACTCATCTTAATGTATTATAGCGACCATGCTCCCCCTCATTTTCATGCGAGATATGGAGAATTTGAAGCTCTTATCCAAATTTCGCCGATCGGCATACTAAAAGGGAAATTACCCCCTAGGGCCTTAAGCCTTGTGATAGAGTGGGCTGAGCTTCATCAAAAAGAACTAATGAAGGATTGGGACAATGCTACAAGCAATAAAAAGCTGCAAAAAATTCCGCCACTCCAATAGATGTATAGATATGGAGTTCAAAAGAGCAAAGATCGTCGCCTGTAGACCCCTTCCTCAATATCGGGTATGGATTCGGTTTGATGATGGACTCGAGGGAGAAGTCGATTTGAGCCATTTAGTCGGGAAAGGAGTTTTTACGGCCTGGAAATCAATAGAATTTTTTAACCAAGTTCGAGTTGATCCGAAAACAGATACTTTATGTTGGGGTGAAGACATCGATCTCGACCCTTATGTCCTTCGTGAACAACTGTCTAAATAGACTTTTTGAACCGACGTGACGCCTGGGAATGCGTGATCACAGGATTTAAAACTTGTCTGTTATCTTCAGGGTGATCAAAAATTTTCACATACTCGAGCGGCAGCGACCGGATATCTGCCTTCCCTTTTTGAGCCGCCATGATGCGACTGAGTGCCATCTGATCCCAAAACTCCACTGTCCGTTCTGGATTCGTCATCTCCCGCTGACATTCCATCGCCCAGGCCCTGACCAGCCCCGCACCATTATCTGTCGCATTGATGTACACCGTACCCGAACGAACTTTTGAACGATGGTCCTCCGCTAGCCCCGGGGTAATATACGCCGAGAGATCGGCCGTGAACACATCTAATATTTGAGGCTTTTGGACAAAGATTGCATCGGCATCGACCCATAGAAGAGGTCGTCGATACTTCTGCAACTTTTCAAATAAAAAAAAGGGTTTATAGGCGCAGTTCAACTCCCACGTTCCCAGTGAATCGATCCCCTCGACTTCATACTCGATATTAAACTTTTTACAAGACTCGATAAGGTTTTGAACCTCTAATTGATAGAGTGTATCGCGCGTATAGAACGAGACGACGAGAGGAAATGACATAATTAGTAATTTATCGGTTCACTGTTTCAACTACAAGAAAAAAGCATATATGAATATAATGTTGGGCAACATTTAAGGATAACACCTAAGTTGCTAGTTGAATCTCGAGAGAGGTTGGCCTAGGGAAGGCGAGATCTAAGAAGGCCGATGTAGCCAACCCCTTTATGGGGTTGTCGAAGGAGGCCGCCGCCAGAGGTCGCTTTCCCTATGGCCGAGATCTCCGAGAGGCAACTGGCAACTTAGGTGATAACATATGAACCCTACAAATATACAAAATAATCAACATCTGACCGCGACGATCGTAGAAAATCATCTTTGGCAATGGCTTCCCGCCCTTTCTCAATTAGATACAAGAGGTCATGCTGTAGCTAGTATACTTGCCCATAGAGTTTTTCCTAAGCTGGAGGAGGCTTTTTCCACGCTCTTTCCAAAAGAAGCTTGGAAGCCTTTTGTTACAATACTTTTTTGGCAGAACGTACCGCAAGGCAAAGAAATTACTATGCGGGACGTAAACTATCTCTTTTTTCATACACTCAAAGCCCTCTATCCGGAGCATTTTTCTAGACTGAATGAACAACAGGCTAAAACATTATTTTGTTGGATGTCAAAAGAAACAGTCACTGAGGGAGAGGTATCCTGGAAACTAACTGACAAAACAATACAATATAAAGATTCAGCTATTAGCTTCGACATTCAGAGCGTACTAATAAATAATCCCACGACAAAAGTATATCAGAGCTTTTCTCGACTAAGAAACTGGATGGGTTTTTCACTTACTATTTCATATTATAACTGTTGTTTCACCACCCCTATGGCTGGCTGGTGTCGCTATTTCAACAATACAATTTACCAAATGCTCACCGGAGCTGCATCGCCAGACGGTCAGTGGATGAAAGAAATCACGGAGAAAATGTCTCCCACTTTAACCCCAGCACAAAAGCTTACGATAAAACGTATCTTTGCTTTCCTTATGTATCAAGGAATTGATCCCTTACAACCCATTTGCATCGGTACCCGTGAGCTCGGTTACGATATGTATGATCATCCCATAAGAGAAGATATTATGGCGGTACCGATGGAAAAATTTCACCAACTCGACGGTTGATTTTCCTAATCTCATAAAAACCTTGATTAATTCATAAAATTAATCAAAAATTTCCATCAAGGAGATTTTTTTATGCGTAAACTCGGGATCGTATCCTTCATCTTGTTCAGCTGTCTATTTTGTGCCAGCTTCGCTGCGACGATCAACCAGGCGGAGCTGTATCACCGCCACTCGAGCCTTCAATGGCAATGGGCGATGAGCGCTCTCGAAAAAAACCCCATGCAAGACCATGCCCGCGTCCTCGACGTCGGATGTGGAGATGGGAAAATTACAGCGGCTCTTGCCGAGATTTTACCAGAAGGCTATGTCATCGGACTCGACCTGTCGCCGCAAATGATCGCCTTCGCTTCCAAAACATTTACATCGCCTCGCAATCTCCTATTCCTCCGCGGAGATGCGCGCGCGCTCCCGTTTGACAAGCAATTTGATTGGGTTGTCTCATTTTGTACCCAGCATTGGATCCTTGAACAAGAAATGGCTCTTCGCAGTATGCACGAAAGCCTGGTCGAAGGAGGCAAAATTTTAATCGTCACGCTCGCACCTTCTCCCAACAATTTAGGACCTCAATGCCAACGCCTAGCTCATTCAGAAAAGTGGTCTCAATATTTCCCGAACTTCAAACCAACGAGGCTCTATCTCACAGCCACGGCTTATAGAGAACTTCTTCAAAAAACAGGCTTTGATTCTATCGTGATTGAAGAAACACCGAGCGTTACAACATTCGCTAATAGAGAAGCCTTTCGACAATGGCTCAAGCCTCTCGTCAGCTGCTCAACTCATCTTGCTGTAGATCTGCAAGAAGCATTTTTGACAAATTTGGTAGATCTGATGCTGCAAGCAGAACCGCCCGCCGCTGATGGAACGATCGATATCCACGATCTCAAATTAGAAATCACCGCTCAGAAAAGTCCATTGCAAGATATTTGATCTTGTCTATGATGCAAAATTGTGGAAATCGTTCATCTAGCGTCTGAATTTGCCCCCTTCGCTAAAATCGGCGGCTTGGCTGATGTTGTCGCCAGCCTTGCCAAAGCAACATCTCAACAAGGCCATAAAGTCACCGTCTTTCTCCCCAAGTATGAAGGACTTTTCCCCGACGCCAAGATCGTCTTTCCCGAAGTGATCTCCTACGATGGACCGTATCCCATTCGCAATAAGATCTGGGAAATGAACCTCAATGGAGTCCGGCTCCTGCTACTCGAGACCGAGCATACCGGACAGTATTTTGGGAGGGGAAAAATCTACGGCGATAAAGACGATTTAGACCGGTTTTTCTTTTTTTGCCGCAGTGCCCTCGAGGCCCTCTTCAAGATGGGCATTAAGCCCGACATCCTTCACCTGCATGACTGGTCCACTGCCTTGGCTGCTATGCTCTATCGTGACATGTATTACGGTCTGGGTATGCGCATCAAAGGAGTCGTTCTCACCATCCATAATCTCGAGCACCAGGGTAAATGCCACCCCAAAGATGTAACGCGCACAGGACTGCGAGGAGACGACCTGCTGCGTCCCGATAAACTCCAAGACCCGATAAGAAACGACCTTCTCAACGTCCTCAAGGGCGCTATCATCTACAGCGACTTTGTCACGACCGTCTCCCCCAACTATGCTAAGGAAATCCAAAATCCCGACGGCGGCTGCGGTTTAGATGAAGTTCTCCGTGCCAATAATCATAAGCTGCAAGGCATCATCAACGGCCTCGATCTCGATTACTGGAACCCCAAAACTGACCCGCTACTTACGGGCCATTACGATATCGAAAGTTATAACACGGGAAAAGAGATCGATCGCAAAGAACTAAGAGCGGAGTTTCGCCTAAGAGAAAAAAAAGCTCCGCTCGTCTGCGCTATCACACGCCTGGTCCCGCAAAAAGCTCCCGACCTCATCGAGCATGCGCTCCAAAAAACCCTCGAAATGGGAGGGCAGTTTTTCCTCCTCGGATCTTCTCCCACGCCAGAGATGGAGAATAGGTTCCGCGCGCTGCAAAAAAAATTAGCGCGCAATAAAAATGTCGCCTTTTGCTTCGATCAGAATGAAGCCCTCGCGCATCAAGTCTATGCCGCCAGCGACATGATCGTGATTCCGTCGCTGTTTGAGCCCTGCGGTCTTACGCAGATGATCGGCCAGCATTATGGGACAGTTCCCATCGTGCGCGCTACCGGAGGTCTCGTCGACACTGTCATCGATCAGGAAAATGGATTTACGTTTCTGTATCCCGATGTTGCAGGCGTCGACTGGGCACTCTCCCAAGCCTTTACTTGCTACGAAAAAAATCCGACAAAATGGCAAGGGATTGTCCGCAAGGGAATGCAGACCGATTTTAGTTGGAACAAGCCCGTCGCAGCTTATCTAGATATCTATAAAAAGTTGTCGGAAGAAAGCCCCATTAAGCTCTCAGCTTAGATTAAACTGCGTATTTCGCTGTTTAAAAGCTCTTTTTAAATGCCCAGCAATTTCAGGGTTTTCCTGCACACTTTTTCCATACCTAATACGAAGGTCTTCTTGATCTGTCGCCTCCTGCATATAGGCAAAAACAGTTCGGCACCCTTCGTGCGCAAGAAGCTTTTTTAATTGAGTCTGCTTATTAACGCTCCTAAATTTTAGGAAAACATACGCCATAAACATCATCAATAAAAGATGTAATAAAGTTATCAACTGAATCCAACGAAAAAAAGAAATAATCTCTTCGGGAATTTGAGAAGCTCTCAACATTCCGATGGCGCTATGCATGCCACCCAGACTAAACATTGTTAATGGAATCGCTAGGCATATACAGCCTAAACCTGACT